>JAEEGL011593494.1_pt1 | contig 28474 bp, 24 predicted proteins | sample 9134231 | NCBI WGS metagenome assembly JAEEGL01 (sample SAMN16246548, study PRJNA631951) | gut metagenome | biome: gut microbiome; feature: rumen; material: fiber-attached | host: Bos | place: Iran: Karaj | collected 2018-10
GTTCCCTCACTGGCCATCTTGCCCACCAGATCCGCATCCTTCTTTCTGATGCTTTCGGATATGGCATCCTTCAGGGCCTGACCCGAAAGGTTTGCAAAATCGTTGTCCGCAAGATATTTGAGTTTGAGTTCGTTGGGTGTTCCCACAAGTCCGTCGGTGTATGCCGTCGATACCACGGGGTCGGCCAGTTCCCAGATCTTACCCTTGGGATCCTTAAAGGCTCCGTCTCCGTATACCATTACCTCCACATGCTTGCCTGTCCTCTCAAGGATGTTCGCCTGGATATCGAGGACCAGCTGCTTGCACTCCCTGGGGAAAAGCTTGACCTGCCCTTCCGTAGCCTTATTGGAGCCCAGCAGACCGTATTTCTCATTGCAGCCGCTGCCGTTTACGGGAGCGTTCATGATCTCATCGAGTCCGAAAACCTTCTCGGCACCGGATGCCTTTAATATCCTCTTAGTCCTTGCTCTGGTATGGATATCGCAGTTTATCACGTTCTTTGTGTAATCAAGTATGGCCTTTGCCTGATTTGCAAAGATTATCTCCACGTCACATCCCATCTCTTTGATGAGATTGCTGTAATACTCAACGTAATCCACTCCCGTGAACTCATGCTTGCCGTAGCCGAAAAGCTCTCTGTATCTGTCAAGAGTGAGCACGTCGCTGTAGGGATTTACCCCTGCTTCATCTATCTTGTCCAGGCTTATGAGCTCGTTTCCGACCTCATCAGAAGGATATGACAGCATGAGAACGATCTTCCTTGCTCCCATGGCGATACCCTTAAGACAGATGGCAAAACGATTTCTCGAGAGGATAGGGAAGATAACACCTATGGTGTCCGCTCCCAGTTTTGCCCTCACATCTGCCGCGATATCATCCGTGGTACAGTAGTTGCCCTGAGCTCTGGCCACTATGGACTCGGTTACGGATATAACATCCCTGTCCCGAAGCTCGAAGCCCTCTGCTTCCGCTGCCTCCACTACACTATCCGTGACAATGGTAGCCAGGTCATCCCCCTGTCTGATAATGGGACAGCGGATTCCTCTTGATACTGTCCCGACCCTTCTTTCCTTAGCCATTTCTTACCTCCGTTTTATATTAAGATTTATCATATTTTACCTGATCGTTACTTTGCTTTATTCTTTTTCAGCAGTTTGGACATCTCTTCACGCTTTATTTCCTTTGTAGAGATGTTCTTGCCCTTGGCAAATTTTTCCGCCATTCTCCTGTTCTCGAACCTTTGCATCATGGTTCCTGAGGCATCATCGACGACATCGTAATTGGTCATGTCGTTCTCCGGGTCATACCAGCTGTAGATAGCGCCTCCGTTAACGCCTTCAAGCATGTCATCCGTAAGTTTGTCGTCTTTATTCATGTTAATCCTCCTGTTATGATGTGTCCATACCGTATCCCGGACATTTGGTCCGGGACACTCTGTCTCCTTACTGATTTATACGAAGGCGGAGTGCTTGGGGCACATCCTGCAGCCCTGCAGCCATGATGTTCTGCTGCTCTGCACCCATGCCCTTTCACTCGGGAGACCAGCTTTCCTGTACATCCTCTATCACGACGTTTTCGTCAACCTTCACCACTATCTGATACTCGTCCTCATATACTATCTCCCCGGGGAAGTTGGTATATACCACATAGTAGGGGTGCTCATACCTTTCCAAAAGCCAAAGAAGGGGATTTATCATCTTCATCATGAGCTGGGAATTCTCCATCTTGAAATAACAGATCACCTTCTCCTGACGTTTGCATTGGGGAGGCCAGGGCAGTTCTTCGGCAAACCATGAGTCTATCTCCTTGAATAAGGACACATCCTCCTCATCCATGACCCCGTCGGTCATCATCTGGTTGAGCATGCTGAATATCCCCTTGCCGGTCTTGGTATTAGCGGCAAGCTCCTTGCCCTGTATCCTGCAGTACTTGAACTTAACAGCCATACATGCGGCCTCCTTCCTATTGCCTTCCTATTGGTTGCTTAACAGTATTCTCCGTATTCACATCCGATATGAGTTGCATCGATCTCATCCACAAGCCGTAAGCCCTCTTCGGTCTTGTCAAAAAGCTTTATCCTGCCCCAGCCGTTACCGCCGTTCCACAGCTTGTTGTGCTTTTTGCTGCCGTTCGGGGCTTCATAATTCACCAGAAGCATATCGGCCTTTTTACAGTATATATCCGACTCCATGACGGCATTATCGTTCTCCTGCCGCACATGCCAGTGTACGTTATCCTCATCCTCATCAAAGGAGAAATCAGTACCGCCCCAAAGACCGGGCTTTGAGAAATTGAATTCGTATTCCTTCCCTTCGTAGTAAAACGCTCCCAAAAGACGTCTGTTCAGAGGGACGAGATAGATCTTCGGCCTGCCGCCTCCGATGTCGAATACACTGTTGGTAAGCTTTTCCCCTGTCCTCGCGCTCACAAGGCAGTTTGATGACAGCCATACCCAGGGACTGGTGAAGTCTCTTCCCCAGTTCTTATCCGCATATCCGTAGCACTTATTTGGAGTTACGATATACTTTCTTCCGTTGCACATGACCCATCCCTTGTAGGCTGTCTTCATGCCCTCGGCATGCCAGTACATGGCAAAGGCTTCCATACCCCTGAACAGCTTTCCCGCTCCGTAGCCTACGTTGAAGGCTATCTTCTTGTCAATGGCAAGTTCCCAGGACATTTCTCCTGCATCACACATCCACTCGGGGTGAGATCCTGCTTCCTCGGGAGATATCTTTATGCTGCCCTTAAGGGTCTTCTCCGATGCCATGCAGTCTCCGGCTTTTATCCTGTATGGTGCTTCCTGATGGATCTTTACCCTCTTCCATCCGAAGAATCTGTGGAGCTGCATATGATCCTCTCCCCAGGTTCCCGCTTTTACCATCACATAGGAGGGTCTCTTTCCTGCCCTTTTATTTGCCGGCAGCTGTCCGAACACAGGCGTATCTCCTCCCAGAGCAGGATTGCAGGTAAATACCTCTATAAAGAATGCCTTGTCTTCTCCGGTCTTTTCATCCTGCCCGGTGAAGGAATGCCACCACCAGTCGTATCCGCAGTGTGAGAGAAACCCCTTCAGCATAAATGCATCTCTGGTAATGTCATGATGATCGAACATATCTGATATCCCCCTGTTCTTTTATTATTGCTTTTTCAGTCCCGAAAGATTATCAAGAGCCATCTTCAGAGTATCATCCTTCTTGGCAAAATGGAATCGGATAAGGTGTCTTACATCCTCTTTAAAGAAGCTGCTCCCCGGCACAGCAGCCACCTTGATCTCCTTTGCCAGATATTCACAGAATTCATAATCGTCATCCACTCCGAACTCACTGATATCCATCAGCACGTAATAAGCTCCCTGAGGCTTTGTTATCTTAAAGCCGAGATCCTCAAGGCCTCCTACGAAAAGATCCTTCATATGGGTGTAGTGAGCAGCCAGTTCTTCGTAATATTCATCTCCAAACCTAAGACCTGTAACGGCAGCCTCCATGAGTGGCGCCGCCGCTCCCACCGTAAGGAAGTCATGCACCTTCTTCACGCGGTCGCACACGTCGGGGTTTGCTATCACGTATCCCAGTCTCCATCCCGTTATGGAGTAGGTTTTCGAAAGAGAATTACAGACTATTGTCCTCTCCCTCATCCCCGGAAGAGCCTGCATATACACATGTTTGTTGGGTGCATAGACTATGTGCTCATAGACCTCGTCCGTCACCACGTATGCATCGTATTTTATGGCAAGATCCGCAATGCTTTTCAATTCGTCGTATGTAAAGACCTTGCCGCAGGGATTTGAAGGATTGCACAGGATCAGTGCCTTGGCCCCCGACTTAAAGGCATCCTCCAGCACGTTTATGTCGAAGGTAAAATCCGGAGGGACTAAGGGAATATAAACAGGTATCGCACCCGAGAGTATGGTATCCGCACCGTAATTCTCATAGAAGGGTGAAAAGATAGCCACCCTGTCCCCGGGGTTTATTATGCTCATCATGGCTGCCATCATGGCCTCCGTGGAGCCGCAGGTCACGACTATCTCCTTCTCCGGATCCACGTCTATCCCCGAAAAATGCATGTATTTTTCGGCCAATGCTTCCCTGAAATTCACTGCGCCCCAGGTAAGGGCATATTGATGAGGTCCGCTGTAAGCAACCTCCGACAGTCTGTCAAGGATCTGTCTTGGAGGATCGAAATCAGGAAAGCCCTGTGACAGATTCACTGCACCGGCTGCATTTGCTATCCTTGTCATCCTTCTTATCACGGAATCGGTAAAATCCGCTGTCCTGTCGCTTAACTGCATATCCTGCCCTTTCTGTCCTGCCCCTCTAAAGTGGTTATCTCGACTCTCTTCTGGGTGATGGTATAGGGAGTCCTCTCCTCTGCCACCTTCCTGCAGTAATCAAGGGTCTTCTGCATCTTGTCCCTGACATGCAAAAGCTCCCTGTACACCTCTTCGTCCCCTGTCGATACCACCATGATGAACTCTTCCTTGTTGGTTATCAGACTTTTGACGGCCTTAACCTTCTTATGCTCCAGTATCTCTATCTCGTCCGTAAGATAATCGATATCATACAGAAGGATGGGATTTCTTGATGCCACAACATCTATCTCGTCCGCCATGCGTATGAGAGATGCAAGATACGGCAGACAGATCTTATTCCCTCCCGGGACCTCAAACTCCGACGGATACTCGCTCTCATCCATGAGATCAGTACGTCTGTGTCCTCTGGACACCTGCACTATGGCATGGGTATGCTCAGGAGACGGTATGTCCAGTAAATCGGCATACTTTTTGATAAAAAAACCGCTGAATTCATGATGGAATTCCCTTACCACATCGCTCAGCGTAGACCCGGGATGGCTTTCCATATACTCATCACATGGAAGCAGACTCTTGAACTCTTCGTATTCCTCGCGCCTCAGTCCCATACCCGAGTCATGGAGATAACATGCCGATAGCAGCACATATATCTCATCCGCATTCATCATATCGATCTGTTCCCTGCCTATCAGGACATTGCAGAAGTCTATGACAGTCATGCAATGGAGCAATGTATGATCCGTATATTCCGGGAATAATATCTTAAATCTGTCCAGGATCCTTGAGAGCACAAGACCTGTATCCTTGACTCTCCTGTTAAGAGCAGGATCCAGGGATTCAAGCCTCCTCTCAAGCATGTATTCGGTTCTGTCTTTTCCATCATTTGCCATGATCCGTGCCTCCGGGGCGTATGGTTACAGTTTCTTTTCTATTTCTTCTATCACGGTCTTAAGGGCCTTGATCCGGGCATAATGCTTGTCATTTGATTCAAGAATGTGCCAGGGAGCAAACTCCGTACTGGTTTTCTGTATCATTTCATTCACAGCCTCCTCATATTGAGGCCACTTTTCTCTGTTGCGCCAGTCCTCATCCGTGATCTTCCACTGCTTTTCCGGCGTATTCTGCCTGAAGTTGAACCTCTCAAGCTGCGTATCCTTGTCGATATGGACCCAGAACTTTATTATCACAGCGCCCCAGTCATATAGTTCCTTCTCGAACTCGTTTATCTCGTTGTAGGCACGCTGCCAGTCGTTTTCGGAGCAGAAACCCTCAAGCCTCTCCACCATCACACGTCCGTACCACGTTCTGTCAAATATGGCTATATGTCCGTCCTTTGGAAGCCTGGTCCAGAATCTCCACAGATAGTGCCTGTTCTTCTCATGGGGTTCGGGGGAAGCAATGGGATGGACCTCAAAGCCTCTGGGATCCAAAGCTGCGGTGAGACGCTTGATATTTCCACCCTTTCCGGCAGCATCCCAGCCTTCATACGCTATCACTACGGGTATCCTGGCCTGATATATCTTATTGTGCAGATTGGCAAGCTTCGTCTGCAGTTCCTTTAATTCCGCATCATATTTATCATCCGGGATCTTTTTGTCCAGAGATATCTCGGATAACGGCTTCATCGTAACAAGCGGGAAGGTGTTCTGCAGGAGAGGCGCCGTATAGGATGAATTCTGCAGGGCGGTACCTATATTCTTCACCAGAAGCTCCGTGATCTGCAGCTCGGCCCATTTTTTATTCTTGGAATCTATGAAGTACCAGGGAGCTATGAACTGATTTGTGGCCTCCAGATAATCATCATATACGTCCACGCACTTGTCGTAATGCTTATTCTGCCAGAGGTCCCACTTCTCCACCCTCCATTCGGTGCTCTTCTTATCCGCAAGCTCCTTAAGGCGTTTCTTCTGCTCACTCTTCGATATGTGGAAGAAGAACTTCACCACCAGATATCCGTTATCCGAAAGGGTCCTCTCGAAACGCTTGATAGAGGTGAGTTTTTTCTGATATTCGTCATCATCGGTCTTTGAAAGAAGCCTGTCCTTAGTGATCTCATCCATCCAGCTTCCGTCAAAGAAGGAGAATTTACCCGCTTCGGGGATCCGCACAAAATATCGGTACAGGAAGGGTCTCCTGAGTTCATCCTCCCCGGGCTTTGACAGAGTCTCTGTCTTATAGAACCTGGGATCCAGATTCTTGATCACCTTGCCCATGACGCTGCCTTTGCCGGCACCGCCCCATCCGTCAAAGATCACCAGAACCGGAAGCTTTTTTTCCTTTATGGACATCTGCATCCCGTTAAGCTCGGCTCTCGCAGCCTGAAGTCTGGCATTTATCTCTTCGTCATCCGGCCTTTTTGCCTTTACCCAGTCCTTTAACATATGTGCACCCCCTGTCCTTTTCATGCGTATGCGAATACCCTGCATCCTCATAGATTTTATCATAAAATGCCCTTAGGGTATATCTGTTCTGTCACAGATACGACACTCCTTCAAAGGTTTTTGATGGTAGTCTTAACCCGCAAATGATGGTACAATACCCCCATGGTCAGAGTATTTATGGTATTTTTCGGAATATGGATAGTTCTTACCGCATTCATTACCTTCATGGGATACGGATTATTTCCCGATAATCCTATATTCACGACGGGTATCATAGCATGCCTGATCTCATGGTGCGCAGCTTTGGGCATCACTTCTCTTTTCTCCGTTTCCAAAACGGAGCTTGATAATCTCCGCAAGGAGGACGCCAACAGGGCCAAATACAACAGGCATCCCGGGTGTAATGCAAATCACTACAAGGGTGTTGAGGTAGTGATCGGGCGTCTGTGCCTTTTCCCTGAGGAGCTGATCTTTCATCCTCTCTCCTTTAAGGAGGAACTTGAGGATCTTGTCATCCCCTACACCGACATAATCGATGTGGGAGTCGATGAAGAAAACAAGCATCATATCTGTGTCGAAAGCCGTGACGGCAGGAAGCATATATTCTCCGTCGCGGACAAGGAAAAATGGATCAACGGGATCAACGAAAAGCTTTGATCAAATGGCCCTACGTCATAAGTTTTATGCTGTGATCCACGCGGCCCTACGTCATAAGCTTTATGCTGTGATCCACGCGGCTTGACGGCCTAAAAAAAATGCTGTGGCCATATGTTTTAACGGCACGATCCATATGTTGTGATAAAGCGCGAAAAAGGCTCATAGTTATGTAAACGTATTCCGAAAACATTATGTTAACTATTTACTTTATGTAAACTACAGATTTTATGTCTACTTTTCTCCTTTATGTTTACTTCCCGGACAGATCCCGGCAGGTTTTGATCCCAACCCCTCCGAAAAACAGGGCTTCCTGCTGCTCTCACCCGGAGTTATCACACTGCAGGCTCTGGATGCCATGGATACGGCTTTATTTCTAAAGTCACGTTTATTGCAGGGATTAAGCCATATCACGAAGTCGCTTGATCCGACAGCAAAAGTGTCAAAAATTGCTATATAAACCCCTTGCTATCACAGAGAAAAAAGTGCAAAATAGTTCACGTGGCAGACTGCCATACAGTCGTTTTAGAAGATAGACAGTCATACAGACAAGGAACAGACCAGGAATCGGTATAATATGGAATTTGATTTTGACAAGGTATATGACCGCAGGAATACAAACTCACTGAAGTGGGATACGGCAAGAGACAATCATCATGGTTCGGATGAGCTCCCCATGTGGGTAGCCGATATGGATTTTCCGTCTCCCGAACCCATAAGACGGGCTCTGATCGAAACAGCCGAGAAGGGCTTTTTCGGGTATACGGTAGATAAAAGGGACGACAGACAGATCATATCGGACTGGCTTTTACGCAGGCACGGTTATGCTCCCGATCCCGACGATATCGCCTTATGCCCCGGAGTAGTATTCGCTCTGACCGCTGCCATACTTGCATTTACAGCCAAGGATGATGCCGTCATGATATCGGAGCCTGTATATTACCCCTTCAGCTCCATGGTGAAGGATACCCAGAGAAAGCTGGTCCGTAATGAGCTGGTAAAGGATATTAACGGCAGATACAGCATTGATTTCGATGCTTTTGAATCACAGATAACCCAAAATGAGGTCAAACTGTACATACTGTGCTCCCCCCACAACCCGGTGGGCCGTGTATGGACAAAGGAAGAGTTGGAGAGGATCGGTAATATATGCCTCGATCATGAAGTGCTTGTGGTCTCCGATGAGATCCATGCTGATTTCACCTTCGAAGATAACCGGCATATTCCCTTCTTTTCCATTTCTCCCAAATACGAGAAGGAATTCATAACAGTTACCTCTCCTTCCAAGACCTTTAATATGGCAGGTCTGCAGATAGCTGAGGTATATACCCATGACGAGAGGAAATTAAGCAGGCTTGTTAAGGCCATGGCTGCCACCGGATATTCGGAGATCTCCGTTACGGGACTTGCCGCCATGAAGGCAGCATATACCCAGTGCGATGATTGGGTGGATGCCGTTGTCAAGTACATATACGACAATGCCATGCACATGGAAAACTACCTCAGGGAAGAGCTTCCCATGCTTAAGATGACACATCCCGAAGGGACCTACCTTACCTGGGTTGATTTCTCTGCCCTGGGTCTCAACAGATTCAAGCTGGAGGATCTCATAAGAAATGACGCAAAGCTTTGGCTTGATGCCGGATTCATATTCGGAGATTCGGGTGCAGGCTTTGAGCGTTTCAATGTGGCCTGCCCGAGAGCGACCCTGGACAAAGCACTCACCTCACTCCATGAAGCGATACTGAAATAAAGCGGTTATTCCAGGCTGTCTATCACTATACCGGATCCGTATGCGACGCAGCTGCCCGCTCTTATGACATCTATATCGGATCCGTCCCACCTTTTGACACATCCTCCGGCTTCCTCGACGATAAGGGAGCCTGCGGCTATGTCCCAGGGCTGGATCAGAGGTTCGAAATACATCTCTGCCCGGCCGCATGCCACATAGCACATATCGAGCTCCGCAGAGCCCAGTCTTCTGACATCGATGCATTTATCCATATATTCCATGGCCTTTGCAAAAGCCTTTTCCGGGAGTCCCTCATAATAGGGTGATGTGCCGAATATGACTATCCCCTTATCCAGGGGAGCGTTGGAAACTCTTATCCTCTCCCCGTTCAGGAAAGCCCCTTCTCCCTTTTTTGCAGTGAACATCTCATCTGTAAAGGGATTATAGACAAGGGAGAATACCCTCTCCCGGTTTTTTATTAGTGCAATGGCTATGCAGCTGAGTTTCAGATCCTTCATGAAATTGGTTGTACCGTCTATGGGATCTACGATAAAGACATACTCATTATCGGGAAATCCGTCATGCTCTCCCTCTTCACCGAAAAACGCAGCCTCCGGCATTATCTCATACAGTCCCTTCTTCAGTGCATCCTGCACCATGGAATCGTATTTCGTGACGAAATTGGCGTGCCCCTCCTTCTCCTCTACGGATAAGCTGGATCTGTCCGCATCCTTTATTATCCTGCCGCAGCTTAAGGCAAGGTCGCATATCTTATCGTATGATATCGATGTCATGTCATTCCTCCTTTATGGATATATACATGATAACAGCTGCCGGTATATACGGCAGCTGCTGAAATAACTGAATATCAGTCGGGATCATATCACTTCTTGTCAAATTTGGATCTGATCTCCTCAAGGCTGTTATGCAGATCCTCAAGATCACTCTCTACCCGATCCTTGTCGTCTAAATGGGCCATGGTATCGGTCACACCTGAGGTAAGCTTGTCTATCTTGCCGCTGAGCTTCTCGAATTCAACCTCGGCGTCCTGCATCTCCTTCTTCTCTGTGATGTCATTGATAAATACATAATATACATCACCGTATTCAGGAGAATAGCTGTAATGACCGTAATCATCAACCCAGCGGATCTGCCCGTCCTTGCGGATTATCCTGTAGACAACATAGTCCATACTGTCGCCTTCTTCGGAATCTATCTGCTCGTCAATAGACTGCTGGATCTTGGGGAAATCATCGGGATGGACCATGCCCGGAAAGGTATATCCGGTCAGTTCCTTGAACTCATCCAGATTGTCGCAGCCGTATATCTCAAGAACTCTGCGGCTGGCATATATGAGATCCCTTGATTCATTCTCCTTATATATGAAAAAACCTCCGGGAATGACCTCTGCCATCTGCCAAACAACAGGCAGGGTATACTTTGTCAGAGCAAATCCGTCAGAATACCTCTCCCTTCGTGTTTCCTTATCTGCCATTAGAACCCCCTCCTAAAAAAATTTGTACCACCATTTTATCACTCTTTGTTTAGCGGGGCAATGAAAAGGCCTAAAAAAGTTGTTGACTTTCATCCCGTTACGTATTAGACTTGCTATCAAATTAAACATGTTTTCAAACCATTGGTTTCGGAAGAGTAATTCGGATATGACGGCCAAGAGAGCTGCCGGTTGGTGCAAGGCAGACCTGATGTCCGTATGAATGGGCCGAAGCCGGACATGTATCTTACAGATCATGTGATGGGCGGAAGGAAATGTCCGACGAGACGTTCACTCGTTAAAAGGAACACCGTATGATGGTACGGATTGAGTGGGTGAGATCTCTCACCAATGTGGGTGGCACCGCAGGATTTTTGATAATATCCTGTCCCAGCAGATGATTCTACTGTGGGCAGGTTTTTTTCTGCCCGGAACCGAGCCCTTAACAGGCTCTCGAAAAAAAGGAGGAAACACTATGAGCAACAGAGAAATTCCCTACAAGATCTACCTTGAAGAAAATGAGATGCCCAAGCAGTGGTACAATCTCAGAGCAGACATGAAGACAAAGCCTGCTCCCCTTCTTAATCCCGGAACGGGTGCTCCCATGACGGCAGATGAGCTTTCACATGTATTCTGCGAGGATCTGGTAGCTCAGGAACTTGACAACGATACCGCTTATTTCGATATTCCGGAAGAGATACTGTCTTTCTACAAGATGTATCGTCCCTCACCTCTGGTACGGGCTTACTGCCTTGAGAAGGCTCTCGGTACTCCCGCGAAGATCTATTACAAATTTGAGGGTAACAACACCTCCGGCAGCCATAAGCTGAATTCGGCCATAGCTCAGGCGTATTATGCAAAGAAGCAGGGGCTTAAGGGCGTCACCACCGAGACCGGAGCCGGTCAGTGGGGTACGGCTCTTTCCATGGCCTGTGCTTACTTAGGTCTGGACTGTAAGGTATATATGGTAAAGGTATCCTATGAGCAGAAGCCCTTCAGACGTGAGGTGATGCGTACCTACGGTGCTTCGGTTGTACCTTCTCCTTCCATGGACACAGAGGTTGGAAAGAAGATCTTAGCCGAGCATCCCGGCACTACAGGAAGCCTTGGATGCGCCATATCAGAGGCAGTTGAGGTTGCCACCACACATGAGGGTTACCGCTATGTATTGGGAAGCGTCCTTAATCAGGTACTCCTCCATCAGTCAGTGATAGGTCTCGAGGCCAAGGCAGCTCTTGATAAGTATGATATAAAGCCGGATGTGATCATCGGCTGTGCAGGAGGCGGTTCCAATCTGGGTGGTCTCATAGCTCCTTTCATGAGGGATAAGCTTCTTGGCAAGGCAGATTACAGGATCATCGCCGTGGAGCCCGCATCATGCCCCAGCTTCACAAGAGGCGTATTCGCCTATGATTTCTGCGATACCGGTAAGATATGTCCTCTTGCAAAGATGTACACCCTTGGATCGGGCTTCATCCCCGCTCCCAACCATGCAGGCGGTCTTCGTTTCCACGGCATGAGCACCATTCTTTCACAGCTCTATCACGACGGTTATATGGAGGCTGTCAGTGTTGAGCAGACAAAGGTATTTGAGGCTGCAGAGAGGTTTGCAAGGATCGAGGGCATACTTCCTGCTCCCGAAAGCTCACATGCTATCAAGGCAGCCATAGATATGGCTGAGGAGTGCAAGAAGACCGGCGAGGAGAAGACCATCGTCTTTGGCCTTACAGGTACCGGATACTTCGATCTGGTGGCTTATGAGAAGTTCCACAACGGTGAGATGACTGATTATATCCCTACGGATGACGAACTGGCACAGAGCATCGCAACTCTCCCCAAGGTCTGATATATGGCTCTGTATCTGCCAGACCGTGTATAAAAGACAATGAATAAAAAACCGGGCAGTAAGATCTGATCTTACTGCCCGGTCTTCTTTTCACCTTATTTATTCACTCAACTTCATGTCTCCGTCCTTCACCCAGCCGATCTTCCTCATGATCATGTCAAAGATAAGGGAGAATACGGCAGGCAGTACTATGCAGATCAGAAGTAGTCCCAGCCAGTCCATTCCCGAGATCCCGGTCTTGACCCCTGATGCCACATCATTTATCCATCCCGTGTATACGCCCAGAGGCCCTACCATGCCGCAGGTTCCCATGCCTGACGATATGGGAGCACCGTTCATCTGCATCCTGAATATGCAGGTCGCTATAGGCCCCGTCACTGCGGAAGCAAGGGTAGGTGCGATCCAGATCCTGGGATTCTTTACTATATTACCCATCTGGAGCATGGAGGTTCCCAGTCCCTGGGATACAAGTCCGCCCCAGCGGTTTTCCTTAAAGGATATGACGGCAAACCCCACCATCTGAGCACAGCATCCGGCGACGGCCGCTCCTCCGGCAAGCCCCACCAGTCCAAGGGCGGCACAGATAGCTGCCGATGATATGGGAAGGGTCAGTATCATACCCATGAATACGGATACCAGTATGCCCATGAAGAAGGGCTGCAGCTCAGTAGCCCACATTATGATATTTCCAAGCCACATGGCAGCCGCTCCTATAGGCGGCGCTATAAGCATGGAAACCAGTATGCCTGCTACGATGGTCACAAGGGGTGTCACCAGTATATCTATCTTTGTTTCCTTGGAAACCGCTTTACCGCACTCTGCAGCGATGACAGCCACAAAATACACTGCCAAAGGTCCCCCTGCCCCTCCCAGAGCATTGGAGGCAAAGCCTACGGATACCATGGAGAAAAGCACCAGAGGCGGACATTTAAGTGCGTAGCCTATCGCTAGAGCCATGGCAGGTCCGCTCATGGCGGATGCAAGTCCTCCCAGGGTGTAGTCGGTACCGGCTATGGTAGCAACGGTCCTTGTGAAGATACTCCAGTGAAACTGAGTTCCCGCAGCATTCAGTATGGTACCTATGAGCAGGGAACAGAACAGACCCTGAGCCATAGCGCCCAGAGCATCTACTCCGTATCGTTTAAGGGATATCTCTATATCCTTCTTTTTCATAAAAGCCTTGATCTTTTCCATAATATCCTCCATCAGCGTTTTTTGAACAAACGCCATTATCATACCACATTATCCTTTCTTTGCAACGTAAGCAGGCGCGATACGGCTTTTCCGTACAGATACAGGATAAAGGCAAGTCCCCAGACCACAACGAAATTTACCGGAAATGACATGGGGAAATCTATGTTCAGCCCTATGTAATACCCTATGAATCCGGTCTTGTAGCATTGCACAATGTAAAGGGGAAGGGCCATATCCCCTATGAATCTGATGACAGAACCTCCCTTTATATCTCCCTTAAAGCCATAGCCGAATATAAGAGCGAAGATCCCGGTACTTAGGACTCCAAAGCCGGTAAGAAAGGCCTGTCCCGGCGTAGCCGCTCCGATATTGTCCAAATGCCTGCCTATGGCAAAAATGATAAGTCCCGATACTACGCCCGGTATATACAAAATGCTCCTCGGTCTGTCCTCACCGCCTTCCGTAAGTGCCTCCCTCAGCATATATCCCATCAGCATGGAAAGGAGACCTATGACATACAGTCTGGTCTGTCTGCCGAAAAGGCATACATATAATATGAAAAGAGCGATACAGAGGATGATGTTCACAGTCCGGTTTGAAAGCTTTCCAATAAAGAAGATAATGATATAAAAGATCAGGATGGCAGTCACGAACCAGTATAGGGTCGGATAGACAAAAACCGCAAAAAGCTGGGCCGGATCCTTAAAGGTGAAGTATCCGGTGATGTAACAGGCTATATAAGAAACTGCTGTTATGGGCACAACCCTTATAAGCCTCCTGTAATACCACTTCGGAAAGTCCTTAAGGGTCGCAGAAGCCACTGAGGGCATCAGAGTAAATCCGCTGACCATAAAGAAAAGGTTGTTACCAAGATCCTGTCCGGTGTATGTGAGAAATCTCCACTCCCCCGGGAGGAAGGTATTGCAATGATATAAGAATATCATTATGCATGCTATGGCTTTGATGATATCAATAACGTATAATCTCTTATTTTTCATAGTAAATAGTATATAGCATACGGCAAGAATAAGATACCTGGTATTATTGCAAGAATTGCTGCAAAATACATTATACGGCATGAAATTAAAATGTCATCACAACATATAGTTCTTTTTTCGTCTCCGATAAAAGGTTTATTTTCCGCTTTTCCAAAATAAAAAGCGGGTCCTCCCAGCCGGATATCCAATGCACCTGAAATTGCACTCTCCGTTTGGGCCGAATTCGGGCTCTTATGATTGCGCCTGTCTCTTTTCCATATGATAACAGCATTGCGAAAATCAAGATGTAGTATGGCTGAAGAGATGATGATCAACACCGCACTGACCCTAGATGGTATAAAATTGGCTATATCATCCGTTATGGCAGAGGCCTTCCCAAAGTATTCGTATCTATCGTTATGATAACCCGTCATGGAATCCAGAGTATTGATCGCCTTATATGTTATTCCTCCTGTGGCACCAAAAAGCATCATATAAATCACAGGCGCTATCACCCCATCACAGGTGCTCTCCGCCACACTCTCCACAGCCGCTTTGATAACACCCTCCATATCCAGCTTATCCGTGTCCCTGCCTACGATCCGGGACACCATGGACCGAGCCAGATCGATATCGTTATCTTTGCATGCACGGTATACTTTCATGGCTGACCTTTTCAGATCGCAGGCTGCGATGCAGTAGGTGCATAATATCACCCGTAATATTGTCCCCAGCAGGAAATTTATCCTGAAAGCCACAAATAATAACAGTGCTGTAGTCACCATTGAAGTGATGATGACTGTGAGGGTGAGACAGATCCCTCTCCTGAATTGTTTTTTCTCATCATGATCAACATATAGTATGTGCTCCAAAAATAATATGAGTTTTCCTATCAGCCTCACAGGGTGTGGCAGCACCACCGGATCACCAACAATAACATCTATTAAAAACGCTGCAGCAACAACTGATGGGGTTGTTATTATTATTTTACCGATCATTTTTTCCGTTTAAGTCCCTCATGAGATCCGTTTCCATGTCCCATTTGCTTCATGGTTTTGCAAAAACACTCGTTTTTATTCGCAGGCAGGGGTAAATATCAGAACTTTTGTTACGTAATATTGGAAAGAAAGGCCGCCGGATCCACCGATATCACTTTCTCAGCCGGCAGTATCGTTTGCTCCCCCTCTCCCTCTGTACATATGACGCATTCATAGTCTTCATCCACATCTGCGGTATAGAAGCTGACTCCTTCTTCAAATCCCTTATCATGTCTGTCAGTAAAGCCTTCTCCCGTATATTTCCCATAGCTTTCATGAATACACCACATATGTATGAAGCGCCGCATGGCTTTTTCCGGCTCAAGTACCTTAAGTTCTTCGTATTCCTCATTTGTAAAGAATCTTCGGGCGACATCAAGTCCGTGGGACTTTACGTCATGCTCCTGGATATCGCAGCCTATCTCGCTGCGGGAGAAGGCGCAGACCGTGTATATACCGGAATGGGATGCATTAAAATACAGTTCTCCCACCCCCGTAAGGTACGGCTTTCCCTTCTCGGTATAGGAAAACCTGTAACCCGAGGGCTCCGGGTATATACCGTTTTCCAAAAGACCGTATGAGATAAGGAGCTCTACCCCGAGAGATCTTGCTTTGTCTGCTCTGAACCGGTATTTATCCGTCCTTAAACGCCTGCTCTCTGAGACATAATAATAAGCCTTCATGTAGAGGGCTTCATCATCCAATTGCTTCGTATTAAGGACATACAAACGGATATCATCATTCATCCGGTTTCCTCCATAGCAGCAGACGCTGTGACATGGAAAGGACCATGATGGGTACCGCAGTCAGCAATACTCTGTTTCCCGAATCACCTATACCCTGCCTCAGGTTATCTCCTCTTCCGTAGCACACTATGAGCACCGCAAGAACATATGAGATCATGAGGCTGTCAAAGAAGGTCAGCCATCCCTCCTTCTTTATGAGAGCTTTGATCAGAAGGATGATGAAAAGCAGGAAAGCCTCGTAGCCGAAAAGTCCCCAGCCGGCTCGGGTCCTTATATTGTAATAGAACATGTACAGATTGGTCAGGAATCTCTCATGCCGAAGGATCAGGATCATGAGATTGAGTAATAGAAGCCCCAGCGGCAGCGCAATGATAAAGTATTTTCCGAAAAGCCCGGGAAGCCTGTTTCTTGGCAGCGTGACCCAGATCGCCACGGCTATGCCGGCAGCTATCATAACGCACGCTTTTTCTCTTGTAAGGAAGGCATACAGAGGATCTATCTTCAATACCACAAAGATCCTTATGTAATACAGTATAGCTTCCAGGATCACGGGGATCACGCAAAATGCAAGAAGCTCTCTGCCGTTAAAGCCCTTAAGGGCTGAGAAAGAGAGGATCAGCACCAATACCATGATAAAGCCTTCGTGCCTCAGCATGGCTGTCATCATGATAAAAAGAGTCATCAAAGCGTAGGGTCTTATTCCCTTCTCCGTATGTGATATCTCATAGCCCAGGGCAAGGGTAAAGAAGTAATATGACATGAAATATACCCCTGCCATCACCCACTTTGCGCTGGTAAGGTAGGCAGAGGATGTGGCAAGGAACAGGGTTATGCCTATACATGATACCAGAGCACCCTTTTTATCCATCTGCTTTTCAAGGCAGGAATAGTTCAGACAGGTGAATACCAGCAGCATGCAAAGGTCCGTCATATACATGATGCCGAAGGTTTCCGAGAATCCGAAGAGATAGGGCAGTGTAAACACTATGCTGCCGATAGGGGCCGCATCCGTTAAAAGGGAGTCAAAATTAGCCGCATACCTGCCTTCGCTGACTATGGCATTGGGAAATACGGAAAAGAAATAGAAAGAGTCATTATCCACGGCGACCTTGAATACATTCAGGCATAAAATAAAGGATATCAGTATAAATACCGCAAAAGCAACGCACGTTTTTACTGCCTCACGGGATATAGCTCCTCCCATGGTTCCCTGTGCTGTTCCTTCCGGCGCTCCTTTTGATACTCTCTCTTCCTCCCTTTTATGGCCTGCAGGCAGCAAAAGCCCTTTTTTCACAGATATGACAAGAGATATCACTGCGATGAGCAGCATCACGGTGACAACGGATATCCTGCCAAAGGGTATGCCAAGACACAGCATCATGTACCCCGACAGGGCAAAGAGGGCAAGCCCTGCAGGATAGGCATACAGTATCCTCTCCCTGTTCTTCACCCTGCATGCCATGCAGAACAGATAGCCTGTGACGAAAAAGGCCGTCATCACAAGCACCTGCCTTATGCAGTTACCACGGGATAAGGCTTCTATCAGAGAATTCAGCTCATTCATTGAAAACCTCCCCGCCGTGCTCCCTGTAATAGCTCTCGCTCATGAGATACAGGTTCTCACCGTCATCCCAGAGAGCCACAAGGGTATCAGCCTCATCCAGTCCTTCCGCAGCCACGTTTATATTCAGCATATCCTCATGCTGGTAATAGGGATCCACCGTATACTGGAATGTATAATAAAAACAATCGTTGACCTCCTCCACATGATGATTGGCAAGGAAGGAGTATCTTAGCATATCATAGCCCTGTCCCAGGTTGGTAAAGCCCTCCCTGGTGCCTCCTCTGCGGCTTATGTCGTAAACATCCGGCAGGCTTTCATCAACTATGACGGATCCTGCATATTCCCTGAAATACCTCAGATAATTGTTCTCCGTGTAATACTCAAAAGAAAACAGGTTTCCTTCCTTGTACCTGTGTCCGTAGTAGGGATATTCGGAATAAGGCCTCTCCTCCCTGGGCACCAGCACTGTCCTGTCTCTTATGATGTCCCTGATCAGGGTGTCCTGGGCGATGCCCTCCAAGGCATAATCAGGCTCATACAAAAGCTGCCATCCCGGCAGGTATCCCCTCAGGGTTATATGTCTTGTAAACTCACGAAAATACACTGCCATGTTCAGTGCGACAAGGACAGCGCATATTATAACTATCGTTATGATCTTACTTTTTGAAGATGTTCTTTGCATATGAAACCAGTCTGACGATTACCTTCCTGTCCATAATAACTGCGATACATAAGATCATCAGGCCCGACAGGGTATCAGCCGGAACACTGTTCACAAATGAAGCCTCCAGGCAGAATGCTGTGAGCAGCAGGGCATATATCGCCGTTTTCCTGTAATTATAGCCTATTCTTATACATTTTTCCGCAAAATATGACCCTATGGCGAAATATGCCATATAGGAAACACCGGTGGTGATGGCTGCTCCCAGTCCGCCAAGCCTTGGTACGAGGGCGATATTTCCAGATACATTCACTATAATGGCCGCTATGCTGGCGATGTTCAGATAGATACCCTTCTTGGTATACTTGATGCTCTGGTTCGTAACCTCAAACATCATGGCAAATACAGGCATCAGTGTAAGGAAGGGCAGGACCGCCTCAGCCATACGGTAGTCGGGGCCCAAAAGCAGTACGATCACCTTTCTGAAAAGTATCATGAAGACTGAAAGCAGTACGCATAAAAAGACCACAGCCTCATAAACCCTGCCGAAAAAGTCCTTATTCTCCTCCATCTCAGACTTCTCAAACCTCTCCATGGCTACCGGAGACCAGTATGCGATGAAGGTATTCTTGAAGGTCAAAAGGAGGACTATTATCTTCATGGCAGAATTATATATGCCAAGCTCGTTAAAGTCCGAAAAGGTCCTTAAAGCCAGCTTGTCTGCGGAGGACAGCGCCCATTCCATTAAGAGGACGGTTATGAGCGGCAGTCCGTAGGATATGAGTTCCCTGTAGGTGGGGACATAGCTGTCAGGGCTCCTGCGGTAGTCCCTGTGCTTTACCAGGTATCTCACGGCAAGGAACAGTGTGGTGCAGCCCCAGGGCACCACCAGTGCCAGAAGACCTATCCTGAAATCGTCACCTATGATGAAGTAGGCTCCTATGAGTGTAACGATGGAGAGAACCTTCTCGATTATGTTGATATTGGAATAGAGCTTACCGTTCTGGTCCATCCTCACGTCAAGGAAGATAAACCGTTCAAATACACAGATATAGGTGTAGGCCACCACCAGGATCACAACGCCGGATCCGGATCTCTCAAAGAGAAAGCCGTTCACGGCATCGGAGAAGAATACATACAGGCCCGAAAGGCCCGTTACGATGATAAGGGCAGGGGCAAGACACTTTTTGATAAGTGCCACCCGGTCAATATCCTTAACGTAATAGTATCTCATATAGGACTGATCCAGACCCAGTATGGCAAAGATGTATATGATGGATACCGCTGTTTCGAACATCCCTGTCCTGCCGTACTCATCCGTAGGCAGGATCCTGGTGATCAGCGGAGTCTGTATGAAGCCGAGAATAAGGACTATGAAGTTCCCATAAAAGTAGGACAGAAATCCCTTAACGGGATTAGAGCCTCCAGTATACGTATCCTGCTGCATCAACCTCATCCCTGTTAAGAAGACCCTTGATATCTATGATGACTCTTTCCTGTGCAGGAAGGTCCTTATCAAACATCCCGGATATGCCCTCAAAGCCCAGAGCCCTGTACTTATCGTGGGCTACTCCCAGGACCACGCAGTCCAGATCCCTGACGCTTTCGGGATCCTCAAGCTCATAGCCGTATAACCTTGACACCTCTTCCCTGTCAGCATAGGGATCACAAAAGCGCGGCCTCAGCCCGTACTGCTTCAGAGCATCCGCAACTTCTGTTATTTTTGAATTTCTGACATCGGGAGTATTCTCCTTGAAGGTTATCCCAAGAAATAATATCCTCGCCTCTCTCACCTTTTTTCCTGCGAGCACCAGCTGATGGATGATCTTTTCAGCTACAAAGGTGGGCATATCATCATTGACGCGCCTGCCCGAGGACACTATCTGGCTGTGATACCCCTTCTTTTCCGCCTCGTATACGAAATAGTACGGATCCACTCCTATGCAATGTCCTCCTACGAGTCCGGGTCTGAAGCCCAGGGCGTTCCACTTGGTATCCATGGCATCTATGACCTCATTGGTATCTATTCCCATCCTGTCAAAGGCCATGGCCAGCTCATTTATAAAGGCTATGTTAATGTCTCTCTGAGAATTCTCCACCACCTTGGCTGCCTCAGCCACCTTAATGGAGGAAGCTCTGTGGACTCCCGCATCTATGACCAGCTCATATACGGAGGAGATGACCTCGAGGGCCTCCCTGTCGCATCCTGATACTATCTTCTTGATATTGTTGAGCCTGTGGACCTTATCGCCGGGATTTATCCTCTCGGGGGAATAGCCTACCTTGAAGTCCCTCCCGCATTTCAGCGAGGACTCCTGCTCCAGTATGGGAATACATACCTCCTCGGTAACACCGGGATACACGGTGGATTCATATACCACATATGCTCCCTTTTTGAGATTCCTTCCGACTATGTGGCTTGCCCCTTCCACCGGTGCCAGATCCGGAGTCTTATCCTGGTTGATGGGTGTGGGTACCGCAACTATGATGAATCCTGCTTCCCCAAGTCTCTTCTCATCATCCGTAAAGGATACACTGCAGGAGGCTATCTCCTCATCCCCCACTTCAGAGGTGGGATCGATCCCCGCCTTGTACTGCTCTATCTTTCTGGAATTCAGATCAAAGCCGATGACATCAAGCTTTTTTGAAAAGGCCACGGCTATGGGCATTCCCACATATCCCAATCCTACCAAAGCCAGTTTCTCCTTTTTTTCAAGAAGATCCTCATATAATCCCGTCATACAGTTCCACATGCCTTTCTATATATCTTTTTTCCGTATAATTCTCCAGATATCTGTTGTAGAAGTACTCCCTCTGTCTGTCAAGCTCCTCAGGGTTTTCTGCAAGCATTTTAACACAGGCCACTCCCTTGTGGAAATCCTGTCTGCTATACAGATTGCCGGGAAGTCCCACAACCTCCGGAAGTCCTCCCACGTCTGTGGACACCACGGCACATTTCCTGCTCATGGCTTCCACAGCGGCTTTTCCAAAGGATTCAAAGCAGCTTGTCATGAGGAATATATCCACTCCGTAGTAGAAATCCGACATCTGCTGCTGATCGTAGTTGAGATGAGACTCCACATTGTCCTCTCCTACGGCCCTTTTAAGTCTTTCTATGATCTCCGCTGCCTTATCGTCATCACCCTTCTCAAAGGTGGAAAGGACTATGGAAACCCTGAAATCAAGTCCGCTTGCAGCAAGCTCATCGATAAAACCGCATGCCCCCATCCAGTCCTTTTCGGGACAGATCCTTCCCGCAAGGCCTATGACAGGCTTTTCATGTGCCACCCTCTTCTTTGGATCATAATCCCCGAAATACCTGGTTGATATGGTATTGGGTATGACCGATATGGGCCTTATGTCAGAGCCCTCGCTCCACAGGCCTTTATTGTATTCCGTAGTGGTGACGAGCATCCGGCAGTCTCTTAATACCGGATCCATAAAGAATCTGCTCCTCTTCCTGTAGCCGAATAACAGCCCCCTGTCGGTATAGATGCAGGGTATATCCTTGAAGGAGCCTCTGATGAAACCGTAAGTTATAAGGGATTCTGACATCTCGATATGTATAAGGTCCGGCTCTTCCTCACGGATATATTTCCTGAAAGCCCCTATCCGTTTTATAAGGTTTATCCCCCTGTTCTCCCCCATGGGATACTCATCAATCCTGAACGGATATTCGCTCTTGTCATGGGACAGGAGTCCGGGGCAGATAACAACCGTTTCGTATCCAAGGGAGCTGTCAGCCGTAAGGCCCTCGCATACGGAAAGTGTGGACATCTGCGCTCCTCCGGGAAGATCTATGGGATATTCTAGAAGATATACTACCTTTTTCATTCCCTGTACCAGTCCTCATACAGGATCCCTGCCTTGCTCATGGGACCCACATCCATGAAACAGCTCTCTCCCTTTATCAGATGACCGGATACCTCAATAAGCCTTGCTGCTGCTTCCCGGGGGTTCCAGTGGTCCGCCATCTGTCTGTAGGCTGCCCTGCCTATATCCTTCATATGTTCCTTGTCCTTAAGACAGAGTTCCAGCTTGTGGGCAAGGCTTTTTTCGGAGCCCGATCTGAAAACATCTCCCGTAGTGCCATCCTCTATCAGGAAGGGAGTGGCTCCCGCCACGGAGGTGGCCACGGTGGCACAGCCTGCCGACAGTCCCTCGTATATCACCGATCCCCAGCCCTCCAGCTTGTTGGATGTGCATACGTATATATCTGCCTCCTCCATCTTTCCCCTTACCTCTGAGGGAGACATATATCCCGTAAACTGCGTCCTGTCAGACAGCTTCAGACTGTCGCAAAGTTCCTTCAGATGCTCCTCTTCCTCTCCGTTCCCCACCAGCTCAAGGTCAAAATCGTACCCTTTATCCGCAAGGATCCTGCAGGCTTTTATTACAAGATCCGCTCTTTTAAGCTTTATGAACCTTCCGCACCACAGTATCTTTATCCTGTCCCTTTTCTCCCTTGCATCCATGATCTCATCGATGCTTCGTATCTCAGGGAAGGGGAAATAGCCGAATTTATAGCATTTGTCCTTGTATGAGTTCATAAGGAACCTGTAATCGGATGCCACAAAAGCTCCTGCGCAGAGGCAGTAAAGGGGCTTCTGCCTGTTTGATATATGGTTTACATAAAATTTCTTTGCCAGGTAGGGTACGAATATCTTCCATCTGCCCTCCTTCAGAGGTCTTTCGGAATACCTGAAGGTAAGCTTATCCTCCTTAAGCCTCTGCCGGATAAAGTCCTCCGGAGCCGTACCCATGATAACCACATCCGAAGAAAGTGCCAGTTCATAGGCTCTTGCCTTGGCTTCCGGTGATTCATGGCTTTTTAATACATAAGGGGGTATATCATCCACCTGCCAGCCCATCCTGGAACGGAATTCCTCCATGGGTTCGGTCTCAACAAAGCAGAAACCCTCGGAAAGAGCGGCATACAGCTCATCGCACAGGGCTCTCTGGTGATGATTGAAATAATTGGAAAAAAAAGTAACCGATCTGATCATGTCTTCCTTCAAAACTTGGATCCGATGTACTTAACGATCTCGAATCCCACACATTCAAATATATACAGCCGGCTGTAGCCGTACCTCCTGTAGATCCTGTATCGTCTCCGTATCCGTTCCATAACTTCAGTTATTGGTATGGATGAGGAGACGCCGCCCATGGTAAAGTCTGCCAGCACCCGGTTTATGACCTCTATCCTCGCTCCGCTTTTCCTTATGGCAAAGTACAGATCCATATCATCTGATATGTTTTCGCATCTGAACCTGAACCTGTCATACACACTCCTTTTCACGAACTGAGTGGGATGATTCCAGTCTCTTGATGTGGTATATCTGCGAAGCCTTGCCTTTTTCACAAAGGTCCTGCCCGATGGAAGTATCATGCGGATATCACCGAAGCACAGATCGAAGCCTGTCTCGATATACCTGTTTACAACAGTCTCAACGCACTCCTTCTCATAGATGTCGTCGGCGTTGATTATCCCCACAAGCTCTCCCTTTGCCAGGTCTATGCCACGGTTCATGGCATCGTAGATCCCCTTATCCTCGGAGCTTTCTATGCGATATGCTATCCCCCGCTCCTGCATGGCCGTCCTGTAGCTTTCCGCCACTACCATGGTATCATCCGTGGAGAGGCCGTCCTTAATGATATATTCCATGGGACCGTCATAGGTCTGGGCAAGGACCGACTCTATGGTACGCGCTATGGTATCCTTGGCATTCCGTGCCACGGTTATTATCGAAACAAGGGGCTTATTTTCCATCGAAGGCCTCTGTGGATTCATCCGCCGTAAAGAACACGGTCACAGTCTGCAGCAGGATCTTGATATCGTTGGCTATGCTGAAGTTCTCTATATACATCAGATCAAGGATCAGCTTGTCACGGCTGGTGGTATTGTATTTCCCCATAACCTGGGCATATCCCGTAAGACCTGCCTTCATCCTGAGCCTGTATGTGAATTCCGGAAGCGATGCCGTATACTCCTCCACATTCTTCATCATCTCGGGCCTGGGTCCCACCAGGCTCATGTCTCCCTTAAGGATGTTTATGAGCTGTGGAAGCTCATCTATCCTGTACCTGCGAAGCCACTTTCCCACCTTTGTTATCCTGTCATCATTCCTGGTAACGGAGAAATTCTCGATATTCTCCTTCATGGTCCTGAACTTGATTATGCGAAAGACCCTTCCCCCCACGGTGGCTCTCTCCTGCCTGAAGAACACCGGACCCTTGTCCTCATGCTTTATCATAACTGCTGCTACTAAAAAGATGGGTGAAGTAAGGATCAGTCCCGCAAAGGATACAAATATATCTCCAAGTCTCTTGACTATCCTCTGTTCAAAGGTGATATTCCTTGCACTTGTATGATAAAAAGGTATATCGGAGAAGAATATCTCCTGGCCCGAGTGGATAAGGATGTCCTGTATATCCGGGTTGATGTATATGGACCGGTGAGTCCTGTAGCATAATCCCGCAAGCCTCTCCTGCACATCTTTGGGCACATCATAGAAAAAGACGCTGTCGGCTTCGGCTATCTTATTCTCTATGTCCTCGTCCTCCGCCCATGTACAGCCTGTGATGGTATACCTGTTGTGGAATATGAGGACCGCCTTTTCGACCCTCTCCATATCCTCCTTGTCTCCGGTGATGATAAGGGTCTTCTCTGCAGGGTTCACAAGGAAATAAAACCCGTTTCCCAGCCTTGCGAATATGGATATGATCACTATCTGACCTATAATGGCAAGGAGAAGGAAGCCCACGGAGCCGAACTCTATCCTGCGTCCGTTGGCATCGTTGGTGTTCATGATGATCAGGACAAGATAGGTGATGATGTCGTCTATCATCATGGCCAGAGAAAGGGAGATCACTATGGGTCTCGACTTCCTCACCCCCACATTATAGCCGCCGTATGCCCTCACCAGCAGGAATCCCATGATGGTAAAGGTAAATACCATGATGATGGAGGTTCTGGAAAGCCCGAGTATCTGCCAGTTCTCGATGCCCAGCAGTACAAGGAGTATCGCAAGGCACAGTGCATACATGATAAGTGCCAGTATGGATATTATGGAATTCTTAAAGCGCCTTATATAATTCATAATACTCGTTATATTTGATGTCCTTATTATAGGCTCCTGCTTTTTCCACGCATTTTCGGCTTATTTCCTCTTTTTTCCTGCCAAAGAGATCCACTGCCTGCAAAGCCTTATCCACATCTCCCTTGGTTGTCATAACGCCTGTGTTTTTATCTATGATCTCTCCTGAGCCTCCGGAAGCATAGGTTACCACCGGCGTGCCGCAGGCTAAGGCTTCAATGTTGGTGGTGGGAAAGGTGTCCTCATATGTGAGATTCATGTATACATCGGATGCCCTGTACCACTCTGCCATCTCCTGTATGCTGTCTGTGCGCCCCGGTTTTATTATGCCCGAAGGAAGTCCTTCTGCCTGCTTTTTCTTAAGGCCCATGAGGGCCAGAGCGTATTTATCCGGATCCAGCTTTGCATAGAGCTTTGCAAAATCATACAGTCCCTTGCGCTCTCTCCAGGGATTTGCCACTCCCAGGATCAGTATCCTGTCTCCTATATGATACTTTTCGCGGATCGACTCCTTCCCCGGCTTGAAAACCCCCAGATCTATCCCGGTATTTATGACCTTGACGGGATATCCTGCGAGAAAAGATCTTTCAATCTTATCCTTCAGATATTCGGAGGGTGTTACGAGGTGAAGGTTCTTAAGGCCTGTATAAGCCTCCTTCTTGATGCCGTAGTTCTCCCTTGATCTGTCAAAAAGGTACGAAGCCGGATATTCCCTGATCTCCGGGCAGTGTCCGCACTCACCGCTCTCCCACTTCATGCAGTTTCTGTATTCGAAATGAACGCAGTGCCCGGTGAAGCTGTAGCAGTCATGCAGGGTCCACACCGTCTTCCTGCCGCTCTTTTTCAGGTAATCGAACAATAACCTGTAATTCAGATAATAACCGTGTATGTTATGCAGCTGTATGATATCGGGGTCATATTCCTCGATCCTCCTGATAAGACCCTTTGTGGCGGCGCTGCTGTATAATCCCTGCCTGTCCGTGATCCGGCTTAAGATCCCGTGGATGTACATATCCGCGTCACATCCCACCCGGTAATTCTCGTATCCTGGGACCTCCTGTCCGCGTCCCCTGCACAGCAGGGCTCTTCCGCCTCTTTTTTTAACCTCATCGGCAATACCGCATGAGATACGGCCCACGCTTCCTGTGCCTATGACGGTATTTACGATGACAACCTTCACCTGTCTTCTCCGAGTATGAGCTTTATAACGCGCTTCTGACCCTTTTCGAATTTCTTTGAAAGCTGCAGATCCCTCATCTCAGCCCTGACATGAGGCATATCGGCAAGCCACATGATGGTCTTTATGATGGTGAGAGTATCGGTCCGCTCTCCTATACCCAGATTGATGAAGCCGTTGCCCATGCCGGCAAATACATGCTCTGCCTCTCTCTCGTTCTGAGCCAGTACTATGGCAGGTACTCCCATGGATGCCAGTTCAAAGATGGTCCGACCCTGGCTTGTGATGCACATATCCGCCTTCTTCATGTAGCTGGATACCCTCTTGGCATCATTATGAACGAAGATGTTTGCAGGGGGTATGGGCTTTATCTTCTCCTTATGGGCATATGCAAAGCCCGTAAGGAAGTGGAACTCCACGTTAGGCATCTTGGGATGCAGGACCTGGCATATCTCATAGAGCTTACCCGTGAGGTCCGAAGGATCGGCTCCTCCGAACATTATCATGATATTCCGGCATTCAGCCGAGAATTCCTTGGGAGATTCCGTCAGGAATTCATCCCTTATGAAATAATAATCCGAGCCTTCGTAGACGTTGTATGGCTTATTGGGCTGATTCTCGTACAGGGCATTTATGACTGCATCCGCAAGCCATGCTCCCGGTCCCATATCCTCGAAGTTCACTATCCTCTTTGTATATTTCCTCTCAAGCTTTATAAGCTCCTCCGAGGTGTCAAGCACGTCATTTACTATGATGTCCGGCATGTAATTCTTGAGGATCCTCTCATAATCGCTGTCATCGGATATGGTCTCGTATTCAAGATAGGATTCCTGCAGCTTTGCCTTACCCATGACGCTGTCCTCATCGGTGACAAAGAGCAGGTCATGACCTATGAGCTTATATGCTATGGACAGGCATCTGTATATATGCCCCATGCCAAGCTCCGGCTTTCCAACACACCGCAGGAGTATCCTTTTTCTCTTGAGTATTGACTCCGCGGAGATCCAATCCTCTTCGCTGTCTATATCTATGGCCTCCTTGGGATCGGTCTCATATACGGTTATGTTCTCTCCGATACGTGAATCCTCGGTGACGCATCCGCGCCTTGTTATGAGGAAGGCACCGGTTTCCAGATAGTTGCAGGGAAGCTCCTGTGAATTAAGCCTTTTCTCGTAGTTCTTGACTATCTTACCGCCTGATCTGGTCCAGGAAAGATGGGGCCTGTTGACACAGGAGATCATGGTATCATAATCGGAATCGATGAATTCTCCGAGGGCTTTCCTTATCGTATTGGGTCTGAGGGTAGGTGAGGTGGCCTGCATGGTAACTACTATGTCGTAATTGACACTGTATCTGTTCTCCATCTTCCTCATGGCATCATATATGACGGGATCCAGGGTGACATTGTCTGCGGAAAGCTTCTCATCTCTCCATATCACCTCTATGCCGAAGGTTTTGGCGATGCTCCCAAGCTCCTCATCATCCGTGGATACGCAGACGTCGGTATCGTAATGATCCTTGAGCCTTAAGGCATTGTCTATGGAATACAGGATCAACGGTCTCCCGTTCATCATCCTGACATTCTTCCTTGGTATCCTCTTTGA
>JAEEGL012420791.1_pt1 | contig 28474 bp, 25 predicted proteins | sample 9134231 | NCBI WGS metagenome assembly JAEEGL01 (sample SAMN16246548, study PRJNA631951) | gut metagenome | biome: gut microbiome; feature: rumen; material: fiber-attached | host: Bos | place: Iran: Karaj | collected 2018-10
AATAGTGACGGGTCACGGTGCCGTGAGCGGCCTCATATTCATAGTTCCCGTCAGGGCTGACAAGCACGGAGGGCATCATGGCCAGGGAACCGAAAGCGGTGGAGACCATGTCGGACATCACGTCGCCATCGTAGTTCTTGCAAGCCCAGATGAAACCACCCTCGGAACGCATGACACGGGCCACGGCGTCGTCGATAAGGGTGTAGAAATATTCAATGCCGGCCTCAGCGAAACGGTCCTTATATTCCTGGAACACCTCGTCGAAGATGGCCCTGAAGCGGCCGTCGTACTTCTTGGCGATGGTGTCCTTGGTGGCGAACCAGATGCTCTGCTTAAGGGCCAGGGCGTACTGGAAGCAGGAGTGGGCGAAGCTGCGGATAGATTTGTCCGTGTTGTGCATGCCCTGAAGGACACCGGCTCCCTTGAAGTTGTGAATAATGGCCTCCTGGGTCTTTCCGGACTCTCCCTCGAACACGAGCTTAGCGGTACCAGGCTCATCCACAACGATATCCACGCTCTTGTAGACATCACCGTAAGCGTGACGGGCGATGGTGATAGGCTTCTTCCAGAACTTCACGGCCGGATGGATCGAAGGGATGGTGATCGGGGTACGGAACACGGTTCCGTCGAGCATCGAACGGATGGTTCCGTTCGGGCTCTTGTACATCTCCTTGAGGTTGTACTCGGTCATCCTCTGCGCGTTGGGGGTGATGGTCGCGCACTTGACGGCCACGCCATATTTCTTGGTGGCGTTAGCGGCGTCCACGGTCACCTGGTCGGAGGTCTTATCCCTGTTAGGGAGGCCGAGGTCATAGTATTCGGTCTTCAGGTCCACGAAGGGAAGGATGAGCTCATCCTTGATCATCTTCCAGAGGATCCTGGTCATCTCGTCGCCGTCCATCTCGACAAGCGGCGTGGTCATTTTGATTTTTTCCATTTTATTTGCGGTTTTTGTAATAATTCATAAGGCAACCGTCAGCGAGGATCTGGCGCTCGTCAGCGGTGAGGTTCTTGAAATAGAGGTGGATAGGCTTGATCTCGCCAGCCTTTGTGATCACTTTGGCGTCGATCTCCTCGGAACCGTTAAGAATGGCCTCACGGATTCCAGGAACGAATACCATATCACCGGGCTCGTAATCGAACGGAGTCTCCGGAGCGATCGTGAACGGGAGGATACCCCAGTTGATGCAGTTGGAACGGTAGCGCTTGGTGGCGTACTCGTAGCAGATGTTGGCGTCACCGCCGAGAACCTTCTGGCAAGAGGCGGCCTGCTCACGGGCGGAGCCGTCGCCGGGCTTGTTGGCGAACACGCAGGAACCGAACGAGGTGTTCACTGACGAGACACCGACCTTAGCGAGAGCCATGGCGATGTGTGAAGGGGCTTCACCCTGACGACGCTCAAGATCCTGGGCCTGGATCCTCTTGGAAATCCCGACATATTCAGGAACCCTTCTTGAAAGGGCGAACTCACTGAGCTTAAGCGGGTTCGAACGGTAGCTGGAAGTCTCTCCCGAAGGGATCAACTCGTCAGTCGTGGTCACAGGGTCGTGGATGACAGCGGCCAGTTCGAGGAGCATGTTGTCCTCCATCGGGTACATCTTCGGCCAGTCCTTGATGTTGGGTCCGTAACGCAGCTCGACACTGAGATCCTCCTTGCCGAAGCCATTGTAAACACGGCTCTTGTAGATCCTGTCGTCAAACTCGTAAGGCTTGTGAGTGTCCTCATACTCGATGTCCGTGGCGGCGGTGATGACACCTCCGTTGGCGGCCGTGGCGGCGATCGAGCGGGCATCCATCAAGGACACGAGGGAGAGCTGGCCCTGTCCGGGCTTGGAGCCTTCCCTGTTGGGGAAGTTACGAGTGGTGTGGCGGATGGAGAAGCCGTTGTTGGCGGGGACATCCCCAGCGCCGAAGCAAGGTCCGCAGAAAGCGGGCTTGATCACGACTCCAGCCTCAAGAAGCTCTTCGGCGATATGCTCGCGGGTTGTGGCCAAATACACGGGTGTGGATTGAGGGTAAGCGCTCATGGTGAAATAGTCATTACCGATGGTCTTGCCCTTCATAATGGAAGCGGCCTCGGAAAGGTTGTCATAAGTACCTCCGGAGCAACCCGCTATAAGAGCCTGATCGGCGCAGACCTTCCCGTCTTTGATCTTGGACAGGAGATCGATCTGCACCTTGTCTCCAAAACGCTTCTTGGCATCTTCCTCGACAGCCTTAAGGATGCCCTCAGGATCTGCCTGGAGCTCATGGATGGTAAAGGCATTTGACGGGTGGAAAGGCAGTGCGATCATGCTCTCCTGGCTGGAGAGATCGATTCGGATCATGCTGTCGTACCAGGCGACCTTGCCGGGCTTGAGCTCCTTATATGCCTCGGGACGGCGATGGGTCTCATAATGGGCCTTAACCGTCTCGTCAGTGATCCAGATAGAGCTTAGACAGGTGGTCTCAGTGGTCATAACATCAATTCCGTTACGGAAGTCAATCGGGAGTTCCTTGACACCAGGTCCGGCGAACTCGAGGACCTTATTCTTGACAAAACCGCTCTCGAAAGTAGCCTTGACAAGGGATATCGCCACGTCGTGCGGGCCTACGCCATGCTTGGGCTTGCCCTCAAGCCAGACGAGGACAACCTCGGGGGCATTGATGTCCCAAGTGTTGTGGAGGAGCTGCTTGACAAGCTCTCCGCCGCCCTCGCCGACACCCATGCAGCCCAGTGAGCCGTAACGGGTGTGGGAATCAGATCCGAGCACCATGCCGCCGCAAGTCGCGAGGGCTTCACGGACATATTGGTGAATAACGGCCTGGTTGGCAGGAACATAGATTCCGCCGTACTTCTTGGCTGCTGATAGTCCGAAGACGTGGTCGTCCTCATTGATGGTGCCGCCGACAGCGCACAGTGAGTTGTGGCAGTTGGTCATGGCGTAAGGGATCGGGAACTTCTCGAGTCCGCTGGCGCGGGCGGTCTGGATGATGCCGACATAAGTGATGTCGTGCGATGCCATGGCGTCGAAACGAACCTTAAGCTTGGATCCTTTACCTCCTTCAACATCATGAGAGCGAAGGATGCTGTAGGCGATTGTGTTCTCGCGGGCCTCGTCTTTGGAAGGAAGCCCTTCGGGATTCTCAACAATCTTTTGTCCGTCAAGGAGATATACTCCGTGTGGAATCAGTTCTACCATAATTGTGTGGTTTTAAGAATATTAATTAGTTAATGAATCAATCAGTATGGTGAGCGCCAGCATGTCGGCGGCTCCTCCAGGGGAGATTCCTTCCGCATCGTAGCGCTTTTTCATTTCTCTCAATCCTTCTTCGCTGAAATTATCCAACAGAGCTTCCGCCTCGTTCTTCACTTCCTGGGCTCGTTCGTATCCAACCCTATGGATAACGCAGGTGTCGTCCAAGGTTGACATTATCCGCAGCAGTGTCTTCTGAAGAGGCTCAGCCGCAGCGGTCCCTGAGCGGAGTCGAAGGGCCGCGGTGCTGTCCGGGCCCGGCCGCGTCCATTCTCGCTTCGCTTCGCTCGCTGCGGCTGAGTACGGCCTAAGCCCGGCAGCACCAGCGGCCGACTCAGAGCAACGATAAAACGGCAGCCAATCCTCAAACAGCGGCTTGTAGCCTTCCTGAGCCATCCGCAAGGCACCTGCCACGCCATGCTCGCTCACAGCCTTTCCCCCATGGGAATCCTCTGTAGGAGTAATAGCTTCAGCCAGGCATGAAATAGCCGCCGTGATTTCCAACTGCCTATCCTCCAGATGTTTATCAACAAGCCTTCCCCTACTTTCGATAGGAAGGCTATCTTGTGAATGATTGATATTAAATAAATTACAAATCACGGAAAAATGAGCGAGGGCGGTGAGACCAAGGGCGAAGATCGCACCGCGGTAGGTGTTCACTCCCACGGTATATTCCATGACATCCGCCTCTATCGCCTTCCCGAACTCAACTACTAATTTCCACTCCTTAACACCGGAGGACCTCCGGCGCAAAAGCATTGGCAGGTGGCGGATGAAGGAGCGGCGGATCACTTCGATGCTTCCGCTCATGAGGGTGTAGTCCATGTCGGAGTGGGCACCATTGCTATCCCTGTCAACAAGTCCCGGCTTGAGAGGAGTGTCGAGCTCCATCCTGAGAGCCCTCGCCATCAGCTCGGCGACCAAATAGGGCCATGTTGAAGGGGGCGTCAGGGCAGCGGCCGTGCGGAAGTTGCCTTCTTTCAGGGCCTCGCGCACATCCGAAGCTCGGATTGCCGCAGCAGTCGCCTTCTTCGGGACAGCGAGGTTGCCGCCCGAGCCCGGCCGCGTCCATTCTCGCTCCGCTGCGGCTGAGTGCGGCCTAAGCCCGACGGCAACCTCAGAGAACTCCAGTCTCGGAATTTCGACGACCTGGATGCCGAAGGTCGGAAGGACTTCCTTCATCAGCTCGTTATAACGGGCCGTAAGAGGATCAGTAGGCTCAGAGCCGACAAAACGGACTGTCGCTCCAAGAGCGGAAGCGATCCGGCGGCCGAAGAGATCAAGATCCAGAAGCATCTGGGTTTCAGAGGCTTCAGAAAGATCTTTAAGGAAATATGTCGGGAAAGTCGCGGCCGAAATCTGATAGTCAGAGCCGTCCAGAACGGTCGCCAAACCCTCGCAGCCAGACCTGATCATCTCAAGCCTTTCTGAATATGGGAACAACGACAAGTCCTCCTTGACTGGAATCACAAACAGCTTGTCCACCTGCCCCGAGGCTTTCTCAACCAGATACTTATGCCCCAGAGTGAACGGATTGGCGTTCATGATTATCACGCCTATAGATCCTTCGCTACGCTCAGGATGACAAGAGAGATGTGCGAGATAGTCCTCGAGGCCATGGCCGTTCTCAAGAAGGATCGCCAGAGGCGCGCGAGCGATCGTGTGGAAACCAAGGCTGGTGAAGACAGCCTCGTTCTCTGGTTTCGTGAATACTTTGAGATTGGGAATACCCTTCCCGGAAGCGTATGCGATCACATGAGAGAGAAGCGGAGCAAGAAGCCCTCTTGATCTCTCGGCAGAATCAACCGCCACACATTTGATGAGATCGCCAGACAGACCGGCCCCAGCCGCGATGGAGCCATCCTCCCGAAGGATACAAAAATAATCCTCAACGGACTCCAGACGGAGAGCATTAGCCGAAAGAAAAGTCTCGACTTGCCTCCTGAAGCGAGGAGATCCCATTGGGATTTGTTGAATGTCAGTTATGTTTCCTTCTGTTTGCACCTCTTTGCAAGCTTTCCAATACACCCGGTTCCGCCTGCTGTGGAACAACACCACAAATGTAATAAATCGTTATAGATTTACAAGGGTTTTATTATAAATTTAAATAAGAATTGACCAAAGTTTGAATATTTTCAAGCAACTCCTCGATAGAGTGAGTCCGAGCCCGCATGCATTCCCTGGCCGGCCGGTCGCAAAGAAGGCACTTTCTCGGACCGAGTCCGAGTTCCTCCCGCCCGAGCGGAGCGACAATAGTTTCAGCCGGACAGCCGCCCGAGCCCGGCCGCGTCCATTCTCGCTTCGCTTCGCTCGCTGCGGCTGAGTACGGCCTAAGCTCGACGTCTGCTCCGGCGAGAGCGATGACATCAATGTCCATGAGGCGACCGAGGGGATGAGTGTCTTCGATTCGGCAAGTCAGGCGCTTGGTCTCGAGGGGATCCATATTCACAAGGAAGAATGCCTCAAAACCAGTATCCAAGTCCCGAAGCTCTTCATATTCAACTTTGAAAGCCTTACGAACAGCCGCCACTCCAGCCTCCGCGATCACCAAGGATGCATCGTTTCTTTTAACCGGCCCCGGAGGCTGCACCGTCAAAGAAATAAGCGAAAGGCCAGGATTGGCTTCCAGCAGCTCACGCTGCCTCGCCACTCTGGCCTCACGGCTATTCAGTATTTCTTCAAGCGTCAACTTAATCTACTATATTGTAGATCTTATCCAGGACTTTGCCGTGGCGATCCATGACGATACCGACAACCTTGTCGCCGAAAGGCAGCGGATCGGGAACACCGATGACACTGGTGGCCTTGGCGGCGAGATCATGGATGTCAACGACCTTCAATCCAGCGGCCTTCAAACGCTCGGCGATCTCAGGACGACGAGGATTGACGGCTATGCCATATTCAGTGACAACCACATCCACCCCCGCGCCAGGAGTGATGAGTGTCGTGACCTTCGGCACGACGCAAGGGATGCGACCCCTCAGCAGAGGGCAAACGATGATCGAAAGAGCGCTGTCCTCGGCGGTGTCAGGATGACCGCCGACAGCACCGCGGATGATTCCGTCCGAACCCACAAGCACGTTGACATTGAAGTCAACATCGACCTCGAGGGCGGAAAGAATGACGATGTCAAGGGCATGCACGGCCGATCCGGGATTGTCGGCGCTGGCGTATTCAACAGCGCTGACTTCCTGATGGAGCTGGTCGGAAGCGATGGACTCGGCAGCGACCTTGTCGAACGACTGCACGTCGATAAGCCGGCCGATAAGGCCTTCCTCATGGAGCTTGACCATGTGGGCGGTGATGCCACCGAGAGCGAAGGAAGCCTTGATTCCCTTCTCGATCATGCTCTCACGAATATACTTGACAGCGGCAAGCGAAGCACCGCCAGTACCTGTCTGGATCGAGAAACCATCCTCGAAATAGCCGCTGTTGATGATCACCTTCGCGGCCTGCTGGGCAAGCAAAATGTCACGGGGATTCTTGGAATCGCGGATTGCCCCGGAAGAGATTTTTGAGCTGTCTCCCACAGAATCCACAACCACCACAGACTCCACGTCACAAGCCGAGATGGACTTCGGAACATTCGGATATTCAACGAGATCGTCAGTCAGGACAACAACGTGGTCAGCATACTTAGCGTCAGGCAGGGCATAACCCAAGGAACCGCAGATTGACTTGGCGTTCTCGCTGCGGGGGCAACCAGAAGCGTTGCCAAGCTCATCGCAAGATGAAGCCCCGAGGAACGCTACATCAATGTGCAACTCCCCATTCGCGATGGCGCTTCCGCGACCTCCGTGGGAACGGAAAACCACAGGCTCATCCATCAGGCCATGGGAGATCTCATTAGCGAGCTCACCGCGCAGACCCGAAGTGGATATTCCCGTGATCACCCCATTCTTGATGTGCTCAATGAGCGGAGCGTGGACATCGGAAAGGCTGGACGCCGCGAGTTTGAGATCCTTGAAACCCATCTCCGCCAGCTTGGCCACAACCATGTTGACGACTTTGTCACCTCCGCGGAAATGGTGGTGGAAAGATATGGTCATGCCATCCTTAAGGCCGCTGCGGCGGATGGCTTCCTCCAAAGTGACTACTTTTGTGTTTCTCATGACAATTCCTCCTCATTCAATATTCCAGAAGCGATAGCGAGGGCGACAACCCTTTCGGCGCGAAGGACGACCGGGCGGTCAACCATCTTGCCGTTGACAGCGATAACGCCGGAACCCTTCGCGCGGGCCTCTTTGATCGCCGCGATGATCCGGAGAGCCTTGTCAATGTCTTTCTGCTTGGGAGCGAAGACTTCGTTGACAACCTGAATCTGGCGGGGGTTGATGATTGACTTGCCGTCAAAGCCGAGGTTCTTGATCAGCTCGACCTCTTTGCGGAAAGTCTCCATATCGTCAAGGTTGGAATACACCGTGTCAAAGCAGGCGATTCCGGCAGCACGGGCAGCCACGACTATGGTCTCCCTAGCGAGCAGAAGCTCCGATCCTTCAGGGGTCCTGGGGGTCTTGAGGTTGGCGGTGTAGTCCTCAGCGCCGAGGGCGATACCCATCATCCTCTTCGAAGCGGTGGCGATCTCGTAGGCGTTGACGATGCCAAGGGCGCTCTCGATAGCGGCCATTATCTGGGTCCGTCCGACACAGCCGAGTTCTTCTTCCACCTTAATAATCTCCGCTTCAAGCTCCCTGACCTCATCAGCTGTCTCGGTCTTAGGCATACGGATCACATCGACCCCGGCCTTGACAACAGCCTCAACATCTTTGCGGCCATAGGGGGTATTGAGGGGGTTTATCCTCACAACCATCTCTGTGTCACCGTAATCGATAGACTTCAGGGCGTTGTGGACAAGCAACCTCGCGGCATCCTTCTCGGCCATTGTCACGGAGTCCTCAAGGTCGAGCATAATAGAGTCCGGACCGTAAATGTGCGCGTCCGCCATCATACCGGGATTGTTACCCGGAACGAACATCATTGTTCTTCTGAGCCTTTCCATAACTATTTCCAGACATCTTTGCCGGTGGCGCGAACAGCGGCGGCGGTTACACGGGCGCGGATGGTGCAGTCAAGGGCTCCCTTATCCGTAGCTTTAACGAAAGCGTCGGACACCCCAAGTCCCTGAAGGGTCTCGGTGATGACCGACTTGATCTGACGGCCGAACTGGGCGGCCACGGAGCTTTGAAGCTCCACCTGAAGGCCTTCACCCGGTCCTATCTGGATCATGATGTCCCCGGACTCGAGAGTGCCGGCCACAGCGTTCTTTAATTCCATGGTTAGAGTGATCTAATTAAAATTGTTCGCTAAATTAAACCTTTCCCTTATAATATAAAAGCAAATCGGGAAAAATTTACTAACAATTTTAATCACATCGCCCTATTTCACTCTCAATCTCTTGCCGATCCTCAGAACGGTTCTTTCTGAAATACCGTTGAGCTGGCAGATCTTCCTGACGGAAGTGTGGTACTTACGGGCCAAAGCTCCCAGCGTGTCTCCCTGACGTATGGTGTGGTACTGGGCTGCCGCAGCGGCTTTTCTCTCCTCTTCGGCTTTCTTCTCGGCCTCAACCTTATCCTGGGTGTCACCCTCAACGATGTCGATCTCCTCCTGCTCGTCCTCAGGAACATAGTTGCTGGATACGTTGAGATACTTCTTCTTCAAAGTGAAGAACCGGTGCCGCAGGTATCCCGTATTAAAGTCGATCAACCACTCCGGATCGAAAGCATATCCCCTGTACCTGGTCTCAAAATGGAGATGTGGCCCGCTTGAACGGCCGGTGGAGCCGCCCAGTCCGATGATCGAACCCGCGCTCACCCAATCATCCTCAGAGACCAATATCTTTGACAAGTGGGCATAGAAAGTCTCAAGTCCGTTCTCGTGGCGGATAATAACGAGGTTGCCGTAGCCTTTGTAATATTTAGCAAGCCTCACTTTCCCGTCAAAGGCGGCATAAGCGGGAGTCCCTGTCTGATACGGAAGGTCCACACCCATGTGACGACGGCGATGACGATAGCCGAACTTTGAGAACACCTTGGTCTGGTTAGGGCAGCGGTACTGGCTCAACGAGTCCACAACCCAGATTCCTATCTCATCCGGCAGGCTTTCAAGCGACTCCCGGTACGGATCCGGATAATCATGGGTCCAATGCTCGGAGAAGATCTCCTTCGCAGCGACATAGGACGGATCCTTAATGTATTTCCAGGTGTAGTCGGACAAGAGGAGTATCTTGATGTGTGGGTTGGCCGTGGTCAACGTGTCAACCGCCTCAGCGTTAGACTGTTCCATGGACTGGACCGGTTGCAAGGCCGGCCTCGGGACAAGCAGTTCCGCTTGTTTCTTTGTCGTTATCGTGGTGTCCTGCGCCGTCGCGGTGAAAGACACTGCCGCAGCCACTGTCAATATTGTGGCGACATAACGGATATTACTAAACTTCAGCATTGAATCTCTCAATAAGTAATTGTTTGGTCATGGCCACCTTCTCTTCCAGAAGCTCGTCGGAAGTGGCCTCACAGATAAACCTCAGATATGGCTCCGTGTTGGAAGGGCGGATATTGAACCACCAATCCGGGAACTCTACCCTGTAGCCGTCGAAGTCCATGGTGGCGGTAGGAGTCTCGGCCGAGGTGAAAAGCTCCCTGACCGCGTCCATCGCTCCAGCCTTGTCCTCTATCCTGAAATTGATCTCTCCGGAATTCTTGTACCGGGCGATCTTGCCTATCAACTGGCTGAGAGTCACGCCTTTCTTCTTCATCGAGGCCACAACCCTCAAAATCAGCATCGAGGCGAGAAGACCGCTGTCCGAGTAGAAGAAATCCTTGAAATAATAGTGCCCGGCAAGCTCGCCACCCCACACGCCATCCAGCTCGCGGAGTTTCTTAGCGGCGAAAGCGCGTCCAACCTTCCAGGTCTCCATGCGGCATCCCATCGGGGTGAGATATTCACCGACAGCCTTGGAACTGCGGATGTCCTGCAGGACCGTTCCCGTGAGGCCTCTCTCCTCAACGTAATAATGGCCGAGAACGGCGATCATCAGGTCAGGGGATATGAATTTGCCCTCATTGTCGACGAACATAACCCTATCAGCGTCGCCGTCATAGATCACACCGACATCGGCACCGACCTCTTTGACAAGGCCCTGAAGCGGCTCCACATTTTTGGGTATCAATGGATTAGGCTCATGATTCGGGAAGCTGCCGTCCAAATCCTCAAAGATGTATGAAGGAGCGTCCCCGAAGATCTCCCTGGCGTAAAGGCTCGCCATGCCATTAGAGAGGTCGAAAGCGATCTTAAGACCTGAATAATCGCCCTTGAACTTCAGTAAAAAGTCAAGATAATCGTTATGGATATCCATAGGCACCACCTTACCCTTCACCGAAGCGGCGGGGGTAGGCCTGTCGGAATCAATCCATTCTTTGATCTGGCCGAGACCGGAGTCAAGGCCTACAGGGAGAGCGTTCTCCTTGGACACTTTCATTCCGTTATATTCCCTCGGATTGTGAGACGCCGTGATCTGTACGGAGGCCTTGAAACCATAGTTGGCGGTTCCGAAATAGACCATTGGTGTAGTGCTCAGCCCGATGTCGTACACATCGGCCCCGGCGTCAGTTATGCCTTTGAGAAGATATTCATGTATCTCGTCGGAAGAGACCCTGCAGTCCCTCCCCACAAGAACTTTGTCGGCCGAGAGAAGTTCTGGAAGGAAGTAACCGACCTTATAAGCTGTGTGACGGTCAAAATCCACACCGTAGATTCCGCGGATGTCGTATGCATGAAAAGCTCCCATGGGATTATGATTTATTTGATTTTCGTAGCGTAACGGGCAGGAACCCTGCCCTTTGATATATTGACCAACTTCTTGGTTATTATCTTTTTACGTATCGGAGTCACATGGTCCACGAAAAGATCTCCGTCCAGATGGGACATCTCGTGCTGCACCATCCGGCAAGCGAACTTGTCGAAAGTCTCCGTTTTTTTCTCGAGATTCTCGTCGTAGTACTCGACAGTCATGCTTTCCGGTCTTGTGACATCGCAGTATATGCCGGGGATACTCAGGCACCCCTCGGAATAAACGATGGTTTTCTCACTCTCGTCCACTATCTCAGGATTGATCATCACACGGGTGAACCCGTCAAGATAGGGATACACATCGGCCATGTCCCTTCCATCCACGATCAACACCCTGACACTCTCGCCGATCTGGGGCGCGGCAAGGCCGCATCCTTCGGCCTTGGCCAAAGTGTCTTTAAGATCGGTCACCAGGGCGCTGATATATTCCTTGTCGGAAAGGTCCACCGGGGCGGCGTTTTCCCTCAACACCTCTGATCCGTATAAAAAAATAGGTCGTACCATAATTCAATCTCTGTCTTTCTTGTCCAAATAGCTTTGAAGGATGATCGCGGCGCTGATCCGGTCGACGGAATTCTTGTCCCGCCTGTCCTTTGCCTTCATCCCCCCGTCAATCATGGCCCTATGCGCGAGGACCGAGGTAAACCTCTCATCCTCAAGGGTCACCGGAATCGACGGAAACTCCTTAGCGAGGCGCTTGAGGAATATATCCACATCCGCCGCCGCTTCTGAAGGAGTGTTGTCCATGTTCACAGGATACCCAACCACAAACCGAGCCACGGACTGTGTTTCAGCATATTTTTTGATATAATCTATTATCTTTGCAGCTGGAACCGTGTCCAAGGGGGAGGCGAAGATTCCGAGCGGGTCACTGACCGCGACCCCGACGCGTTTGCGTCCGTAATCTATGCCTATTATCCTGTCCATGAACCGACAAAGTTAAAGAAAAAGACTTTCAAGTCAAAATTATATGCCCAAAGACAAGAAACATAGGTCCACGATCAACTACCGGCTCACGCTGGTGGACGACGATACCCATGACCAACTATGGAGCAAGAAATTCAGCAAGATGAATCTTGCCATCTACGTCATAACGGCCGTAGTTGTGACCCTGACATTGATGTGGTGCCTGATCGCTCTCACCCCGGTCAAAACCTTGATTCCCGGTTATCCTGACGCCAGGACCAAGCACGAGGCTATCCAGAACGCCATCCGCATCGACTCCCTGGAAAATGTCATCTCGAAATGGGAGCTTTATTCTGAGAACCTGCGGAGAGTAGTGGACGGCCAACCGCCCCTGAAGATCGACAGCATCATGGATGCCCGCGCAAAAGACAAGGAGATTTCGGAAAAGGATCTGAAGGAAATAGCTGCCAAGGATTCCCTTCTCCGCAAGGAAGTCGCCGCCGAGGACCGCTTCGACATCACTTCCGGAGTCCCGAAAGCCCTCCCCATCGAGGGGATGCACTTCTTCACTCCTCTCAAGGGTGTTATTTCCCAAGGATATGACAAAGCTCTCCATCCGTTCGTCGACATCACCGCCCCGGACAATTCCGTGGTCATGGCAGTCCTCGACGGCACGGTCATCTCCGCCGGTTGGACCGACGAGGAAGGATATACTATCCGCATCCAGCATGATGGAGACATTATCTCCGTCTACAAACACAACCAGAAGCTAATGAAGAAGACCGGAGACAAAGTGACGGCCGGAACTCCAATAGCCATCGTCGGGGGCACAGGCAGCACCGCCCAGGGTGACCATCTACATTTCGAGCTATGGCACAAAGGAGAAGCCGTCGATCCCACAAAATATATCAGTTTCTGATGGAGAAAAGAAGAATAGCGATATTGGGTTCCACCGGGTCAATCGGAAGGCAGACCCTTGATGTGGTCAGGGAGCATCGGGATCTTTTTGAGGTTGAGCTCATCACTTGCAACAGCAGTTTCATGACACTGGCGGCCCAGGCCAGGGAGTTCGATGTCAACAATGCGGTCATCTGCGACGACACCAAGTACAAAGCGCTTTCAGACGCTCTGGAAGGTTCTGACACAAAGGTGTTCGCAGGGATGAAATCAGTATGCGACCTCGTCACGTCGGACAGGATCGACATAGTTGTGGCCTCCATGGTCGGGTTCAGCGGGCTGGCTCCCACTTTAGCCGCCATCAAGGCTGGGAAAGTGATAGCCCTGGCCAACAAAGAGACCCTTGTGGCCGCCGGATCGATCGTCATGGGACTAGCTAAGAAACACAACGCGCCCATCCTTCCTGTAGATTCGGAGCACTCTGCAATCTTCCAATGTCTCATGGCCGCCCAGGGCAATATAATCAGGAAAATACATCTGACGGCCTCAGGAGGCCCGTTCAGGACATGGGACAAAGAGCGGATCGCATCGGCGACCAAAGACATGGCCCTCAAGCATCCCAACTGGGACATGGGAGCCAAGATCACCATCGACTCCGCGACAATGATGAACAAAGGATTCGAGGTGATCGAGGCCAAGTGGTTGTTCGACACTCCTGTAGAGAAGATCAACGTGGTTGTCCATCCGGAATCCATCATCCATTCTATGGTCGAGTTCGAAGACGGGGCGGTGATCGCACAGATGGCCGAACCGGACATGCGCGAGCCCATCCAGTTCGCCATCGGTTTCCCGGAAAGGCTGCCTCTTGGAAACAAGAAGCTGGATTTCGCGAAGCTGGGAAGCATCTCCTTTTTTGAGCCTGATCTTGAGAAGTTTCCGTGCCTCGGACTTGCTTATGAGGCAATCAGGAGAGGCGGGAATATTCCCTGTGCCCTGAACGCCGCCAACGAGTCGGCCGTGGCGGCCTACCTAAGGGACGAGATCCCCTTTTACGGAATATCCGACATCGTCGGAGAATGTCTTGAGAGAACAAACTTCATCAGCGAACCGACAATCGACGACATATTCCAGACAAACACCCAGGCCAGGGCCGCGGCTGACTGGCTCATCATGTCAATGAAAAAGAAATCCTGACGCCCATGGTAGTTCTGATGAAGATACTGCAAGTCATCCTTGCCCTTTCGATACTGATAGTCATACACGAGTTCGGCCATTTCACATTCGCCAAGCTTTTCGGAATACGGGTAGAGAAATTCTTCCTGTTTTTCGACATTGGTGAGAATGGCAAGCTGTTCAGCACAAAGGGACGGTTCTTCACCAGGCTTTTCCCTAAAGCCAAGGATTGGGAGACTGAATACGGAATCGGATGGCTCCCTCTTGGAGGATATTGCAAGATCAGCGGGATGATCGACGAGAGCATGGACACCGAAGCCTTGAAAAAGGATCCGGAGCCATGGGAGTTCCGCACCAAACCCGCCTGGCAGAGGCTTCTGGTCATGGTCGGGGGCGTGCTCTACAACTTCATATTCGCCATTATCTGCTACATAGGCATCATGGCGATCTGGGGAAGCTCATACATCCGCAATGAGGGCAGCCGGATCTATCCGGACGCTCTGGGAATCGAAATGGGATTCAAGGCCGGAGACCAGATCCTCAGGATGGACGACTATGTTCCCGAGAACTTCGGAATGCTCCAGGCCGACCTTGCCCGCCGGGATGTGGAAAAGGTCGTTGTCTTAAGAGACAGGGACACGGTCGAGGTCTACATCGACCACTCCAAGATCGGCGAAGTACTGAACTCCCCCGGGATGTTCGACCTGGCCGTGCCATTCGTGATTGATTCCGTGATGAGCGGCTCCCAGAATATTGACGCAGGTCTTATGAGAGGAGACCGCATCGTGGCCCTGGACAGCGTCCAGACCCCTTTCATCCAGGACATGAAGGCATACCTCGCCACTGTCCCCGGGGATAGCGTCAAGGCTTCAATCCTGCGTGGGGCCGACACTTTGGCTGTCCCTGTACTCGTGGACAGCGAGGGAAAGATAGGGGTATATACCCAAGTCCCCACGTACACGACCAAGACATATTCATTGGCCGAGGCCATTCCGGCAGGTTTCAAACTGACATTCGAGACTATAGGCGGCTACCTTCGAGACCTCAAGCTCGTAGCCTCCCCTAGCACGGAAGCCTACAAGTCTGTAGGAAGCTTTATCGCTATAGGTCAAGTGTTTCCATCAACTTGGGACTGGTTCAGGTTCCTCCACATCCTGGCTCTCCTGTCGATCATGCTGGGGGTAATGAACCTGCTTCCTATCCCCGCCCTGGACGGAGGACACATCGTCTTCTGCCTCTACGAGATGGTGACCGGACGCAAGCCAAGCGACAAGTTCCTGGAGGTGGCCCAGATCATAGGCATGATCCTGTTGATGATGCTGATGGTCCTGGCCTTCGGCAACGACATCCGTCGTCTCTTCCAATAGATATTTTCTTGATTATTCAACGGAAATGATTAAATTCGCCTTTCCTTTCGAAGGACGGATTTAACAAATATATTTCAATGGGAGGTTTCTTCGGAACAATTTCAAAACGGGAGTGTGCCACCGACCTTTTCTACGGCACTGATTACAACAGCCATCTGGGGACCCGCCGCGGCGGTCTCGCTACCTACGACCCTGACCGGGGATTCATGAGAGGGATCCACAGCCTCGAAAACAGCTATTTCCGCAGCCGATTTGAAGACGAGCTCAGCAAATTCACCGGCAACTCCGGGATCGGAGTCATCAGCGACACCGACGCCCAGCCGATGTTGGTCAACTCACATCTGGGCCGGTTCGCTCTTGTCACGGTGGCAAGAGTCAACAACGCCGAGGCGCTGGCCCGCAAATTCCTCGCCGAAGGAATGTACCTCACCGAGTTCAGCAGCGGGAAAATAAACGTCACAGAGCTCATCAGCCTGCTGATAGTCAGGGGAAAGACCTTCGTGGAAGGCATTGAGAACGTGTTCCGGGAGGTAAAAGGGTCCTGCTCGATGCTGATCCTGACCGAGGATGGACTCATCGCGGCCCGCGACGCCTGGGGACGCACCCCGATCTCTGTCGGAGTCAAGGACGGGGCGATGGCGGTCAGTTCAGAGAGCACGGCTTTCGCCAACCTCGGGTTTGAGACATCTGGATACATAGGTCCCGGGGAGATTGTCCGTCTCCGGGCGGATGGAATGGAACAGCTCCGCGCTCCTAATCCCCGCAAGCAAGTCTGCTCGTTCCTTTGGATATATTACGGTTTCCCGACCTCCTGCTACGACGGCCGCAATGTCGAAGAATCCCGCTTCCTTTGCGGGAAGGAGATGGGAGCGAAAGACGACATCGAGGTCGACTGCGCCTGCGGAGTCCCGGACAGCGGCATCGGAATGGCAGTGGGCTACGCGGCCGGCCACGGAGTGCCTTACATGCGCACGATAGCGAAATATACCCCGACCTGGTCCCGCTCATTCATGCCTTCATACCAGAGCATGAGGGATCTTGTCGCCAAGATGAAACTCATCCACAACGCCGGCATGCTCAAGGGTAAGAAAGTCCTGTTCTGCGACGACAGCATCGTGCGTGGTACCCAGTTGCGGGACAACACCCACCAGCTCCATGAGAGCGGCGCCAAGGAGGTCCACATGCGCATAGCCTGCCCTCCCCTGGTGTTCGGCTGCCCCTTCCTCAATTTCTCCGCCAGCAAGACCGAGCTGGAGCTCATCACCAGACGGATCATTAAGCAGTTCGAGGGTGACATGAATAAAAATGTCGAGAAATACACCGACTCCAGCACCCCTGAATTCAAGCGTATGGTCGATGAGATTGCCCGTGAGCTCAATCTTGACTCGCTGAAATTCAGCACTATAGAGACTCTGGTAAAGAGCATAGGGCTTCCCCGTGAGGATCTCTGCCTCCACTGCTTCGACGGCTCTTCCGCTTTCTCCCTTGAGGAGGAAAACAAATAAATGAGAGCGGCCGCTTTCATCGGATTCATGGTGGCTGTCCTTGGGACCGCCTTCTATGTGGCTTGGCATCTATGGAGACTGGCTCCGAGCCTGGGCTGGAAGATCGTCATCGGATGCCTGTTCGGCCTTTGGACCGCAAGCTTTTTCGTAGGATTCGCCTACATAGAGAAAGTGCCCATGAGCCTGGCTGTTCCGCTTTATGAAGTCGGAAACACTTGGCTGATAGCGTTTTTATACTTGCTGATAGCCTTCGTCCTGTTGGATTTTTTCTCTGTCTGCAGGATTATTCCTAAAGGATTCCTGAAAGACTCCTGGGGAGTTTTCGGCTGCGTCGCCGGGGCTGTCACCGTCCTTCTGGTTCTTGGCGGGATCCACTACCATCACAAATACCGAGAAGAACTGACAATCAAGACTTCAAAGCCTCTGGAGAAGCCTCTGACGGTGGTGCTGGCGAGCGACCTGCACCTCGGCTACCACAACCGCAAGGCGGAGCTCGGACGTTGGATCGACCTGTTCAACACCGAGAACCCGGATCTGGTTCTGATCGGTGGGGACATCATAGACAGGAGCCTGAGACCTGTTCTGGCCGGCAACTATGCCGAGGAGTTCAAGAGGCTGTCCGCTCCTATATTCACTGTTCATGGGAACCACGAGTATTACAGTGATGTGGATGGCTCGGAGAAGTTTTTCAAGGAGGCGGGAATCGGCTTGCTGAAAGACAGTTACGTCGACACGCTCGGTATCCGGGTCGTCGGTCGCAACGACCTCTCTTATCCCTGCAGGGCCGCCTTGCATGAGATTCTTCAGTCGCGAAGCTCCTTCACGGTGCTGCTGGACCACCAGCCGTACAATTTGAAGGAAGCGGAGGAAGCCGGGATCGACTTCCAGTTCAGCGGCCACACTCACAGGGGACAAGTCTGGCCAATATCTTGGGTCACCGACGCGATGTACGAGAAATCCTGGGGACACCACCAGCGGGGAGACACCCGCTACTACATCAGCTCGGGCCTCGGCATCTGGGGAGCCAAAATCCGCGTCGGCACCCGCTCAGAATACCTTGTTCTTCATATTATCCCCGGTGCCTGAGCGGTGGTTCGACTCCGCTCACCAACCGTGGTTCGACTCCGCTCACCAACCGTGGTTCCTGAGCATCATCTTTCTCCGGTTCCTGAGCGGAGCCGAAGGACCGGAATAACCTCCGCCATCATGCAGCGGGCAGAGCCGCCACCAACCTCCTCGATAACGGGAATATGCACTGGCAGTATCCTGGCGCCCTCACTAATCAGCGCCACCTGATCCTCGGTCAAACTCCTATATGCCGTATCGGACATCACGACAATCCGATCTCCATCAATATTCCTGACTTCCAATATGTTCCCGGCAAAATGGAGCATCTGGTCGTAGGTTATTCTGACCAGTTTCCGACCTCCATCGGACAAGTTGGCCTCGAGTGCTGACAGCTCGGAAGAAGACATCACCACTTCCTCACAAATCACCGCGAACTTCTCGCCTATGGACAGGAGGATATTCGTGTGGTAAATCGGGCGGCCTTCCCGGTCCACGGCATCGAAAAGGAACGGATGATAGCCTAGCCTATGGCAAAAATCATCCAGCACAGCCTCCGAGGTACGCGGTGAGCGGCAGGAGTAGGCTACGCGCGCCTTTCTGTCCAACACCATGCTGCCGGTTCCCTCAAGGAACTTCCCATCGTCTTCCCACCCCGACAAATCCACGATACGTTTCGTCCCAGCCGCTGCCATGATTGTCCTGATTGTGTCCGGATTCCGCTCCAGCCGCCGGTTCGGGGCAAACATCGGATAAAGGACAAGGGAACCGTCCTCGTGGGTCGAGAACCAGTTGTTCGGGAATATCGAGTCCGGGGTCTGCGGCTCAGGGGTGTCATCCACCACAATCACCGGGACATCATTCTCTTTCAGAAGGCTGACCATCCCGTCAAACTCCTCTACAGCCCGCTCCCTGATGTCATCCCTGGAGACATCATTCTGAAAGCGGTTACTGGAAGCCGTCTGCTCATTGAAACCAAAGCGGACAGGCCTCACCATCAGCAACTTAGCGATGCTTTTCATTCTTTTTGAAGATGAGACACAAATCATAAGGTTCCGTACAGAGAACACTATCGAGAACTGGCCTATCGCCAAGACCCAGTCGTGGCGGATAAGGCCATATATTATTATCATCACCGAGCCCACGACAGCCATCACCCAGTGGCCCAGAGGGAGGATCGAGGCTTTCCGCTTATAGCTGTAAACCAGTTGATAGACCGAGCGGAGCTCATAGACCGTCTGCCCCAGAACACCGAACAGCAGCAATCCCAAGGGGACATATTCATTGTGAAGGAAGGTCGCCGAGAAGGTGGGAATATCCCTGAATATAAGGGCCAGGATGACAAGCGGGAACAGGGCCTGAAGAACCACCACGAAGCGAGGGACCCGCTTGTAGAGGCCCAGGATGGAGATATTCCACATGTAGGCATAGTACCCGATGCTTTCCCCGAATATGATTGAGAAGTCCTTCCGTAGCCAGCCGTAGAGATACAGCACAACCGCTCCCACACTGCTCAGGACCCAGTATATTCCCGGAGACTCGACCTTGTGGGACTTCTCCGACATGTACCATTGGATCAGAATTCGGGAGCCATAGATGGCCATTCCGGCCAGCCCGAGAAGATATACCCAAAGCGGACTGTCCATGATCATTCAGAATGGGCAGCTGAAGTGAAACGGGCTATTACCGCCTCCCGGGTCTCCTTAGGGAGAGGCCGGAGTATCGATTGGAGCAGGGGAACAGGGAAATCACTGGCTTTCAATACAATCATGGCGTCAAGGCAGTTCCCGAAAAGAGGATCCACATTGAAGCACGCCACCTTTGCCCCGCAGCTGAAATACTTCCGGAACAGGACAGGAAGACGGTTCTTGCCACCGGAGATGGAGGAGAGCAGACGGTCGAAAGCGTCGATGTCGCCTCTCGGAATCCCTGAAAGGAGCCCATCGGGGTTCACCCGCAGGTAATCCGGATTGAAAGGAGTGGTAGGGACAGCGAAGCGCCCGGCCTCAGGAAGCTTGAAATCTCTCTCGAGGTAATAGTAAGTCAGGCTCTTGTAAAGATCTGGAAGCGAATCGCTTATGGAGACCGTTCCTATCATGTGTTCAGCTACCGGGTCCTTGTCCAGGGCGACCGCCAGGCCCGAGAGAAGGAGTTTCAGCGGCAGGACCTCTTTCTGGTATTTGGGAGCGACGAACGAGCGTCCGAGCTCCATTGAACGGGGCAGGATCCTTTCCGAATCCGGCCCGAAACTGACCAGGCTGGAGGTGTAAAGGCCCTCCTTCCCTTTTTCTGGGATGATCGCGGATCCGTAACCGAAACGGTAGGCTCCGGCTATCTCTCCGTTTGGTATATTCCAGAGAATCAGATGCTTATAGTAAGCGTCATAGGAGTCGGTGTCCTGAGGCTCTCCTGTCCCCTCCCCGATCTGCCGGAAGGTTTCCTCCCTGAGGCGGTAAAGCTCTCTCATGGCATCTGGAGCGTCCGAGACGTCAATCAGGTAAGCCTTATAGTCTCTGGATTGGAATATCTCCTTGTCCTTGAGGCGTTCCATCTGGGAACGGACAATCTGGGGATCAACAGGATCGGCAATCGGTTCCTGAGCGGTGGTTCGACTCCGCTCACCAACCGGTCCCTGAGCGGAGCCGAAGGGCCGGTCACCCCGCTGAAGCACCTGAGCCTCAAGCGCATAAGTGCGATTGCGGAGATATTCCTTAAGAGTCGGAATGCTCAAGGCAGCGATCTCGGCGGCCGGAATCGCCTTACCGATGCGGACCTTGACCGTCATTCCTCTCTTGTTAGTCAGTTCATGGACGAGCCGCACGGTCCTGAGCCTAGGATGGATCTTTCCGAGAATATGGAAAAGCAATGAGTCCGTCCCGTCGAAATAGATCGGGACAACCGGCAGGCCTGAGTTCTTTATTAGTTTGAGAATATTGTCTGGCCAGGGTTTGTCCTCGATGACCATTCCTTTGATTGGTTCCCGAGACTTATTCCCCGGTCCCTGAGCCTTATTTCCCGGTCCCTGAGCCTGTCGAAGGGCCGAGGGCCCCACAGCCGTCCGCCGCTCCTTCTTCTGCCAGGTCGAGACCTCACCAGTCGGGAAAAGCCCCAAGGAACCACCGGAGCCAATATGCCCGAGGGCTGTGCGGATCCCTGTTATGCTCTTCGCCCCTCCGGTCGAGAAATTATCCACGGGGATAAACCATTTCGTGAGATTCGGCACCTGGGCCAGAAGGAAGGTGGTCAGGATCTTGAAGTCCGGTCTCCTGGGGTTTATTATCGCATTGAGAATCAGCCCGTCAGCGCCGCCGAACGGGTGGTTGGAAACGGTCAGGAACCCGCCTTCCGTAGGGATATTGGCAAGTTGCTCAGGTGGGACCTCGTAAGAGATCCCGAACCTTCTGAGGACTTCCTCCGAGAACTCAGGGCCCTCAAGGTCAGCCACATAGGGATACACCTTGTTGAGCCGCCCGAGACCCAGAACCCCGTACAGAGCCCCGGCCACGCACTTCCCCACCAGGCCTTTCAGCCCCAGCGCCTTCCTCAAACCTTCCTTGCTTATCAGTACTTTTTCGCTCATTCTTTCAAATAAACGTTTAAATATACTGATTTTTCCCTAAAGGTGGTTAATGATTCGGGCAAGGTCTGATTTTAGGGTGGGGTACCTTGCCCGCTGAGAAGACCCCAGACAGCCCTGAAACGCCATTTCTCCAGGCAAAGTCCCGCCCCTCAAATTAGACCTTGCCCGAAAGGGGGAATGTCAGAAGGGCAAATGACCTGTCTTATTCAAACAGTTCGGTGGCTTGGCGGAAGAGTTCGTCGATGAGGTGGGTGTCGGTGGCTTTCTTTGGGCTGGCGTCTTTGGGGCGCTGCTTTTTGGCGGGGGCGGCTGGCCAACGGTTGGTGAGCGGAGCCGAACCACCGCTCAGGGACCGTTTTGTGAGCGAATCCGAACCATTGTTGGTGATCGAATCCAAGCCGCGGTTGGTGAGCGGAGTCGAACCACCGCTCAGGGACCGGGAGGTGTCGGGGAGATTCTTCACTTCGTTCAGAATGACAGATGGGGCAGCAGGGACAGATGGTGCAGCAGGGGCAGTGGGGACGACAGGGTCAGCAGGGGCGGCAGGGCGGAACCAGCGCTCAAAGAGCGGAGCGATGGCCATTACTGCCACAATGAAAATGAACACAAAGCCGGCCACGGCAGGCATGTCGCTCTTCATCGCCTTCTGGACTTCAGCGACTGAGCCATAGCGGTCATCAGGCCTGGAAGACAGCAACTTCCGGATGATTCGGGAATATTTCCGAATTGGGAAAAGCGACAAGACCATTCCCAGGGAATACAGGTCGCTCCTCACACTCGCCTTGCCACCAGCCCGGACCTCCGGCGCCGCATAGACAGCAGTCCCGGCCGGAGTTTTCAATATGGATGAGTCGTCGGCATCCGAGAGCCCGAAATCAATCAGCTTGACATTGTCTCCGTTGTAGGTCACAAGAATATTCGAAGGTTTCAAATCCCTGTGGATCACCTGCTTGGCATGCATGTAGGAAAGTCCGGAGCAAATATCACCGACAATCTTCTCATAAACCTCCCGTGGCCTTTTGCCTTCGCCCATGAACTCCTCCAAAGTCCTGCCATCTACCCATTCCATCTCAATGCAATTGCCTAGTTCCGGGTCACTTAAGAAAGAATAGTACTCGCAAATGTTCTCATGGTTAAGGGAATATCCGATGTCAAACTCCTTGAGCAGCAGACGCTCATAAAGCGGATCGCCCCTGAACTGGGGCTTCAGGCACTTCAGAACACGGAAACGGCCTCCCCTGTCCACACGCCATATCTCGGAGTAGCCAGGACCCGAGGAAGACACCATCTCCCTTGCGGAAGTCCCGGCAGGAACCCCCTCAGCAGGCGACTCGAAGAACCCTGAAGTGTTTTCCATACCCAAATATCCGCGTTTTTGCCAAATAACACAAAAGAATCTGTCAAACGAATTAATTACCGATAATAAAATAGAAAATTTTCTACTAAAAATAGACTTATTTCATAGAAAAATAACTATATTCGCAAAACTAAATAAAACAACTATGAAATTCGACGAATTCCATAAACTGGTACGGCAAAACGGCTGGATCAAACTCCGTCAAATGGGCACGAGTCATATCATATATAAAAAAGGGAAAATGACATATCCGGTACCATACCATAAAGGTAAAGAGGTTGGTAAAGGGCTGGAAGCGAAGATGCGTAAAGACATGAAACTGAAGTAATCAGAATAAAGTTAATATTATGACCACAATAAACGCTATAATAGAAAGAGCTAAAGACGGTACATATTCCGTCTTCTGCAAAAATGAAATATTCTCAGGAGCGGGTGAGACTATTGAAAAGGCCAAGCAAGACATGGCCTCACAAATGAAATTCTATAAAGAAACAGCCATCAAGGAGGGATTCAAATATCCTTCATTTCTCGACGGAGACTATGAGATCAGCTACACCATAGATTCTTCAAGCCTATTGAAGTATTATGTCGGAGCAGGAATCCTGTCACTTGCTGGCATTGAGAAAATCTCCGGAATTAATCAGAAACAACTTTGGTCCTATATGCATGGAAGGAAACCCCGCAAAGCCCAGGCAGAACGCATCGCCGCAGGATTTCGAAGCCTTAGGGAGGATCTAAACAGTGTTTTCGCATAGGCTATGCGATCTTTCCTGCCATATTTCTTAATGTTCATGTCGCTGACCTTTGGGACAATGGCCTGGGGGCAGAGCGACCGTTGGGACAGGGCGCTGGACAGTTACCAGACCATCTGTGACCGGTGCATCCTGCTTAGAGAGCAATCGCTGCGGGGTGATGAGATCCCAGCCGACGAATTGCGCTCCCTTTTGGAGCAAGTTAGCAGCCTAAGAGCCTCACTTCAAAGAGGTTCCGGAAGCATGTCGAAAGTCCAGAAGGAGAGGTTTGAGAGGATACGGAGCCGCTATGTCGAGGCTTTCTCGAAGCAGGGATATTCCACGGATGGCCCGGTGCTACGGATTGCCAGGCCGGTTTTGGACTTACCGAGGATGGACTGGAGTCCTCAAATCAAAGCTGGTGAGCGGAGTCGAACCACCGGCCCTTCGGCTCCGCTCAGGGACCGGAGGAATGGGTTCAGGGACCGGAGGGATGGGCTCAGGGACCGGAGCAAGAGCACCGGTTTAATGGCCATGGGAAGTTGGAGCCCCAACACCCTCTCCTACGGAGCTTTGGCAACCCTGACCTGGGGCAAAGCCGGGATCTATGCCAAGGGCCGCTCGAATTTCCAAAACAAGATAGGCGATTATTCATGCCTCAGTGACGGCACCTCGGGCGGGAAAGTCATCTGGACTTCCGGACAGGAAAGCCACCCCACATGGACTATAGGAGCCGGAGGGATATTCAGGATCGCCGGATCGGTCAGCCTTTACATAGGTTCAGGCTACGGATCCGCCCAGACACTCTGGGAGGACGCTTCCGGCAAGTGGGCGACAGTGGAGGACTATTCAGCTAAAGGAATATGCGCCGACGCAGGTATCATATTCAGCAAGGACCACTTCCAGGCCTCTATCGGCATCAGTACGATCACCTTCAAGAAACCAGCCCTCGAACTCGGCCTGGGAATCCGGTTCTAACTCCTAAGCCCTTCACTCATGAACAGACCTAGCAGAAGGTGACCTGAGAGAGTTCTCTACCAAGTTTATGGAGTGCAGATTCAATTTTTTCTATCTGCTTCCTACGAGGCTTGGACCGTCCATGCTGGTACGCCCACAACTGCTTGGGATGAATGCCGGTTATTCGTCCTAAAGCTGCAGGATTGATCACTCCAGCATAATATGCCAATAGATCCTGGACATTCCAATTCATCACAAACTCATATTCGCCGTCCAGCCATTCTGGATAAAAGAGAGCTGAATCACGCCCAAGTTCGTCACGAGTTATTCGTAACGTCTCTTTAAGCTCAGCGACAGCGGCTTCGACCGTGTCACCACTACCGAAAAGGGCTGGATAATCCTTGCAATAAACACTATAGAAGCCATCCTTGGCCACACTGACGACAATATCAACTTTTGTCATAACAATATTCATTATTAACAGTTAATCTATTGGATTCCAATATCCTTCAAGATTCGTTTAACGAAATCATTGCCGATCTCTTTCGCTCCATGATAAGGAACCACATACGACATATCGCCCTTTTTATAAACCCGATGGCTACCTTTCCCTCTACTCGAATCAAGTATCCATCCATTTACTCTCAATAATTTATGGAGTTCGCTGTATTATATTTTTTAGTGTTAAAGTTTAGCGACTCAAATATAGACAAATTTCTATTAGTTTTCAAAAAATAATAGAAATTTATCTATAAATACTATCTCGCCTCACATGTACTAGAAATGGAACGAGTCTCTGAACACAATACTTACCGGGCAAGGTCTATTTTTACATGGGAGACCTTGCCCGCTGAAAAAGCCCCTGAAAGCCCTGTAACGCCATTTCCCCGGGCAAGGTCCCGGCCCTCAAATTCGACCTTGCCCGAAAGGGGAAGCGAAAGTAAAGAATTTAGAGAGAAATGATATATTTTTATATATCTTTGTAACACTAAACGATAAATTATGAAAACAATTAAAGTCCGAAGAGTAATCGAGCTTCTTGAGCAAGATGGATGGAAAGTTGTTAGGACAAAAGGAGATCACCGCCAATTCAAGTGCCGTGATAAACCGGGGACCGTTACAGTTAGTGGCAAACCAAATGACGATCTGGACCCTTTTCTTCTAAATAGCATCTGGAAGCAAGCGGGATGGAAATAAATAATTAAAAGTGGGTTATAAGTATGAACAAACTGAGTATCATTATCGATTGGGTTCCTAACAACTTTAGCGCCGCACCAGAATGTGCCGATATCGCATGCGTGGCAACCGGGAAAAGTCTGGAGGAGGTGAAAACAAATATCATTGAAGCCCTCAAGTTTCATATTGAGGGACTGTTTGAGAATGGTGATACCGTTCCTGAAGAAGTCAGAGGAGAGTGGGAACCCGAATTTGTTTTGACAACAAGGGCTCAGCTCAAGTACTGCGACTTGTACATCACACGCAAAGCTCTGGCAAAAGAGACAGGTATCAATGAGCAGCAACTAAGCCATTATGCCAACGGGCAACGCCACCCGAGACCAGCGATGAGCAAAAGGATTTCTGACGGCATAAGAGCCATCCGTAATCAGCTAAATATCATACTGTGATAAGAAAGCTACCTGCCGTCACTAAACAGTACTAATCCGGAAGGATGTCCAGAACGTTCAGGCCTTCGGTTTTTGCGGCGACGTAGGGAGGGGTCTGGGTGCCGTCGGAGCGGCGGACTGAACTGATGAAAAGCGGAGCACCAAGGATGAACTCGGAGGCCTCGAAGCGGTCTCCTGGCCGCAGCTTGGCGTTCTCGACGGACTCTACCTCGAAGGTAGTACCGCCAAGGAACCTCAACCGTATCAACCGGTTAGGTGCCCAACCGAGAAGCAGCCTGGCACCCTCCTCAAGGGAGGATGCCTCGACTGTCTTCGACGTGAAAAAAGAGGAAACAACCGCTCCAGATTCTTTCAGAGCTTGCCGGAATGACTTGAAATCCTTTTGCCCGATGTAGCGACATAGGGTGTCTAATGTCGCTATACGTGGAGTGGATGAATATGAGACATATCCCCACAGCCGCTTAAGTGTGGAAGCTGAGATGAGTTCCCCTATCTCCCGCTCTATCACAAATGAAAGCAGCTCATAATCTGCTGTCGTGGATAGGCGGTGTCCAAACTTGTCTTCCGCTTTGCGAAGAAGCTCAGCCAATTCCGGTATGAAAGGTGTCCCCATAGGCATCAAGGATCTTGGGTGCTACCTCCATAGTTATCAATACCACCATCACCAGGTGCTACTTGGATGTTTGTGGTAGCGGGAATATGCTCCTCGCTCCTATTCTCAGTAACAAATGGAATCACCTGACCCTCAGCGATGTAAAGTGTTTGAAGAAGATTGTTGCCATTATCATCATTACGCTGAACGCAATAAAGGCCATTATCACTAGCATACGAAATGGAGACTTCTCTCTGCCCCAACAACAAATTCTTCGACACATCCAACGTTGTAAGGTAATTCTCCCAGCAACGTACCCATGTCAGTTTAGGGTTATGAGAAAGATCCAGCGTCTGCAATCCGCAATCCCAACAAGCGATTTCCTCGAGTTCGGGATTGGCCGACAAGTCAATGGATTCTAGTTGGTTCCCATTGAAAGCCAACTCACGAAGTTTCGGATTATGGGTGACATCAAGTACGCTCAGACCCGCATCTGCCGTGCAAAGGACTTCCAGGTCAGCCAATGCCGAGACATCAAGAGTCCCGAGAGGATTGGACCAACAGTTAATTATACGCAGACTTGCGGGCAGAATCAACTCAGAGATATTATTCTCAAAGCAGTCAATATGGTTCAATTTTGTATTGTTAGATAAATCTAATCTCGACAAATTGTTCCAGTTGCAGATCAAATCATTCAGCTCAGTATTGTTAGATAGATCAAGCACAGTTAAATTATTACCATCAACATTCAATGACCTAAGACTGGCATTAGCAGAGACATCAATGGAAGAGACACCTACGGACCCTATAGTCTCAATAATCTCCAAATCAGGGCAATCGCTGACATCAATAGACTGCAGATTAGCACTCGACCAACCTATCTTCAATTCTTTCAACTTGGGGTTATTACTCAAATCAGATATACTATTGACAGTTCCGGAAAGTATGAGCCGCTCAAGTTTGGGACACTGGGAAAAATCATAATCAATTGATTGATCATTATGCCCGTCTTCATCTTGAGGAAAATCAATGATGGCCTCTAATAACTCGTGATTATTTGAGAAGGTCGGAACAGTACCACGGAGGTGTCCAAGATCCAAATAACGCAAATTCTCAAATTGAGAAATATCAGGATAGTTCAGATAGGTCATACCCAAACGTAATTCTTCAAGTGATGGATTGTTAGTCAAATCAATACTTGACATCAATTCTCCCAATGCCGAATTATTCTGAATATTAAGAACCTTCAATGACCTATTCCATCGAACATCCAAATACTCAAGTGTTCCGATTGGACCCCATGCAGTGTCCCAACCAGTATAATGTCCGATATAATAATACTCGCGGTCAATTCCTAATGCCTTATCACCCACATCATACCATTCTCCAGGGCAATTGATTCTTTCAAGACGGGGCATATATTCAATACCTCTCAGTGATTTAAGATTCACCTCATTAGAACAGATGTCAATATCTGTAACATTCTCCGCCTCAGCATAGCTGATCTCCCCATCAGCATCAGTGTCGAAGCCATTAGAGGTCAGCCAAGTCTTGAACGCGGGATCCTCAATCGGGATGTTCCCATCCTTAGCGGAATAAGTCAACGACTGGTCAATCGGGACTGAGAACTCATTGATG
>JAEEGL016454104.1_pt1 | contig 28474 bp, 21 predicted proteins | sample 9134231 | NCBI WGS metagenome assembly JAEEGL01 (sample SAMN16246548, study PRJNA631951) | gut metagenome | biome: gut microbiome; feature: rumen; material: fiber-attached | host: Bos | place: Iran: Karaj | collected 2018-10
ACAAAGTCATTATGAATGCCAATAATTTGAAAGATTTTGGTCTTAAATGGTATCATTTTACAAATACAAAAAAATGTTATTCTAACGAAATAAGAATTTATCAAGATGGTTTCTATAAATTTCTGACTGAAAATAAGAAAACTTTCATAACTCCTATGTGCATAGATATTTTTTTGATGAGTAAGATTTCGTTTTCGAATAATGTAGTTGATATTCCAAAAACTAATCGAGATTTTAAAAAGATCAATAAGTTAAAAGTGTTGCTGGCTTTTAAGAATAGGAGATATGAATCCTCAAACAAAGCTAAATATGTTATTAGACGCATTGTTCGTTTTATTTTAGTTGCAGTACCATCTATTCATTTACAAAACAAAATCAACAAATTAATTTTAAAAATTAGTAATTGCTGTAAACAATTTAATTATTGCTTTTCTCCTTTTGACACAGAAACTCCAGAAGCTTTGTTTCCAGATAATATTATGGATAATTTTATTACCGTATCATTCAATTCTTTATCTACTTATGTCATAAAAGACTATGAAACATTCTTAAATAAAGTTTATGGCAATTGGAGAATTCCTGTTGATAGAAGCTCCGGTGTAAATTTTAAAGCAAAATTTCTCAAGAGAAAAAACAATTTATAACAAATCAATAAATAATCAATTATATCAAGAAAAAATATGTTAAAAACTTGCTTATTTTATTTATAAAATATAGAATACATAACTAGAGTAGTCTAAAAGGGGAAGACTCATAGGTTCATGGATACCAGAGGAAACACGAACCGACTGCTGTCTTGATTCTTCCTGCGCTAAAGCGGAATACATGATGAGCATAAAATCTAGTTTTGAATTAGAAGCATATAGCTCATCGGTTTTAAAATAGACTTCAACACCTAGATTTCTTAACTCATATATCGCTTGAAGAGTGTTTATCGTGTTTCTTCCAAACCTGGACATTTGTTTGACTAAGATAAGATCAATAAGTCCTTCTCGACATTTATCCATCATGTCTTGAAATTCTTTCCTTTTATCTATAGATGTACCAGATTCAGTATCCGCAAATATACCAACAAATTCCCATGTATCCGCGTCTTCTTCTTCTTCTATTATTCTTTTATATCTTCCAATTTGTGCATTAAAAGATTCTAGTTGTTCCTCACTATCAGTGGACACTCTAACATAAGCACACACTCTTAGTTTATGTTCTGGACTAGCTTCTTTTATTAATTCTTTTCCTAACTTTTAGTCGTTGGAATTATTGTCTTTTTTATCATAGATACTTATAACAGGCATTTTGTATTTCTTTCTTAGAAGAATTATGGCTTCAGTCATCTCAAAAACATCGATAACTCCCTTATCGCATAATTCTTCTAAGATATAAAGACAGATGTTATATTCGTATGGAAGTTTCTTATCTAAGATAACCTTGTCTTTGTTATGCATAGTGGTGCCTGTTCCTTATGTGTCTATAAATCCATCAAAAAAGGAAGAAGTGCAAGTTGTTTTGGTTTATACTTTGATTATGAAAAAGACAAAAGAACAATTAATTCAAGATTTACAAAGCAAGATAAAGGGCCTAAAAATTTTAATATCAACCATTACAAATCTAGAGTTTGAAAGCGAAGAGCGCATAGAAATATCTAGAGCAATTGCAACAAATCTTCGCGCTGTACTGAGTACAGGAGATGATGGCAAAAATCTTGTTGAAAAATGTGGACTCGGTGCAAAACTACTATTTCCTTTGTATGGTTATTATTCTCTTAATTTGGTTCCTACATACCAATTGCTAATGTGTACAATTAGAAATAACAATGTTTTTGTTTCTACTTCTGATGATATCGGAAAAGAAAACGTTGTATGGAATACATACTTAACTTTTTCATCATGGATGAATGAGGTTGTAATAGATACAAAACTTCCTAATGTTGAGCCAATTTCTCGGTTTCTTGCAATTAAAATCATATCTGATAAAGAAGGCGCTCATGTAGACGATAAAGTTGAGCAACATTTATTTGAAATGTGTCAGAGTAGCGTTTTGCCAGTAAGAGTTGATGGTTTTTTGGAAAATAAAGATATTAAAGCGAAATCCATTTTTTGTGAAACAATCGTTTCGATCGCAAAGGAATTTGTTTTTTCTTACGAGAATTATCAAAACAATAGAATTGAATTGATCGGCCCATCAAAATTCAATGGTGTAATGCAAGTTTACACAGCAAACAACACAAAATTTAAATTATATAAATTTGGAACAACATCGAAAGAATACGAGGAACACTCATACAATTCGAATTCGTATTATGAGTGCAAAATATATCAAAAAACAGCGAATGTTTATCAAATAAAACAAGGAACAATGAAATACTCTTCCATCATATTAAATGAGAATGATTTAATAACTGGTGATTTTCTCGGAACTTTCTTGTATGGGAAATAAACAGGGATTATTACAGTCGGAATAATTTGTAGCAAAAAATAAACAGGGATTACTACAGTACGTTAAAGACATTAACAACATGCTAGATGTAAAGATAATTAATACGTTTTCGAAAAGAAAAGTTGGCAAACGAAAGAAAAAACAACTTTCTATTTTTGAAAGCGGTCTAAAAGTTAACGATAGTGGCGGAGACAAGATATGTCCTATTTGTAAGAAAAAGGTTAGTGGCTTTTGTAAATCACATAGCTTGCCTAAATTTGTTTTAAAGCATCTTGCTGATAACGGAAATATTAAAATTGGAAAGTCTTTTCAATCTGGAACATATAAGAATCTTTTTGGAGGTAGCAACACCCTTATTTTTAATAGTATTTGCCGTGAGTGTGATAGTTCGTTCTTTCAAGATTATGAAAATGAGGACATTTTTAGAAATAAAATGTCCGATGTTGCTATAAATGAGATAGCAATAAAAAGTTATTTTAGATATTTATACAGGCAGCAAAAAGAAGTTGTTAGATTTAGAAAGCTGATCGAAAAAGAAAAACATGAAGATGCAAGATCCTTTTATTTAAACCAGTTGTTTCTTGCGAAAACTAATGTCGAAGACACACTGAATAAACTAGATAAATGTCTAAAAGAGAAGAATAAACATAATTATTATGTTATTGATGAAATAGATTTAAATTATCAAACAGAACTGGCTTATCAAGGATTTGTAACACCAGTATATGGATTTGATGAGTTGATTAATAATGTATATGACTACAATTTAAAAAATAAAATCTATCAACTTGGTGTTTGTGTCTTTCCTCACAAGAATGGCACAAAGATATTACTATTTTGTGAAGAGGGTGCTACCAAATTGAAATATTTCTACAAAAAATATAGGACGTTAAATTTAAACCAAAAATTATATGTAATTAATTATATGTTGCTTCTTTTCGAGGAAGAGTGGGCAGTTAACGGTTTATTTAAGACAAAACTAAACAAAGATACATTGTTGCTTATAAACCAACGCGATGTTGTGTATCAAATAACCGATAATCCTTTTGAGTTGCTTGATGCTTCATCAATGGTTGAGTCGACAAAAGAAACATTTTCCTTAAAAACCGGAGGTAACATCTATAATTTTTTAGCAAATCACAATAGCGATAATTGATTTATAATTAATTTAATTTATGAAACCCATTTCCAATCTCATCACTAAAATGAAACCCTCTGGTATCAGAGAATTCTTTAATTATGCTTCTGAAAAACCGGATGTCATTTCTTTGAGTGTTGGTGAACCTGATTTTGTGGCACCAAAACCAGTTATTGATGCTGCTAAAAAGTCATTGGATGAAGGCAAGACGTTTTATACATCTAATCAAGGTTTACCTGTATTAAGAGAAAAGATATCTAAATATCTCAAAGAGAGATTTAATGTTAATTATGATAAGGACGAAATGATATTAACTGCAGGATCCTCACAAGGTATTCTAACAGCCCTTATGGCGGTCATAAATCCGGGAGATGAAATAATAGTCACCGAACCCACTTACATCTGTTATATCCCCGATATTGAGATGTGTGGTGGTAAAGCAGTAGTGATACCTTTATCTAGTGATAATGGATATAAGTTAACACCAGATATATTAGATAAATATATAACTAATAATACTAAAGCTATCTTCTTAAGTTATCCTAATAACCCCACGGGGGCAATTATGACTAAAGAAGATATTGAAGCAATTGTGCCTATTATTAAGAAAAATGATTTATATGTTATATCAGATGAGATATACGCTGAGTTAACATATAACGAACAAGGTCATTATTCTATTGCCTCATATGATCAAGATATGAGAGATAGAACCATCCTCATATCAGGATTCTCAAAAGCTTTTGCGATGACCGGTTGGAGATTAGGATATGTATGTGCGAATATTAATATCCTTAATGAAATATTAAAGATACAACAATATATTATGCTAAGCGCACCTACGAGCGCGCAGTATGGTGCGATAGCAGCCTTAGATGAATGCATCCCTGATATGATGACAATGGTCAGAGAATATAATAGTAGAAGAGAATATTTATTAATTTTTTTTAAAGAGTTAGGAATAGATTGTTACCACTCCCAAGGGGCCTTTTATCTATTCCCATCTATTAAACAATTTAATATGTCTTCTCGTGATTTCTGTTTAAAAATGTTAAACGAATATAATGTCTTAGTAGTACCAGGAACCGCCTTCGGTGATAGCGGAGAAGGATATATTAGAGTAAGCTACGCAGCGAGCATGGATAAACTCAAAGTCTTTATCAAAGCTATTAACCACCTCTTAAGTAAAACAAAATGATAGGCAATTGTTATCCACGATAAAAGTGCTATATAATTGAAGTCACAAAAAACACCCCCATATGGTTCTGTTTAATGGTGAACAATAATTGGGTGTTTTTTGTTTAACGATAATGCCTACCATCCTTTTTCCAATCAATTCTTCTTCCGAAGGAATCGACAATTCCGTAACCGCCGTTATTATTTTTTACAACAGCATATTGCTTGTCATCAATTGTAAAATGTGGATAATTATCGCTTTTTTCTAAATTGTTTTGACGATGCATTGGTTCGAAATTATTAAAGAAGTCAGCATCATTTTCATTCTGAAATGACGATTTTGGTCTTATGTGATCAATATTCCAACTGTAGTCGTATTTTTTTCCGCTTCCATTTGGATCTAACATCGAAACACACTCATTACTATATGCATCTCTACACATCCAAGCACCAAAACAGTCTTGTGCGAAACGAGCATTTCCAAAAACATCCTTCCAAAGCTTCATCGCAATTTCTTTATCGATTGTCATGGTATCACCTCCTTTTTTGTTATTTTGTAAAGCGACTATTACGCTTTTGCAAACAAAAAGCCATCAAAACGATGGCGATAATAATCGCACATCCTATGACTTTGACGCTACTATCGTTTGTCATAAGAGTGCAAACAATCATAGCTATACAATTAGGACTTTTTGTTTTCCATGACTAAATTATTACATATAAACACAATAAAATAAATATATAATTCAAAAAAATGCAGAAAAACTGCAAAAATCGAAAAAATACTTTGCCTACATAGTATTATTTTTTATATAATACAGACATAACGAAGGTGCAAATATGATTAAGAGATTCTATGTCCAAAACTTCACATCCATTAAAGAACGTTTAGATATTTCTTTTGTGGCAACAAAATTTGATGATGATACTTCCTACAACAACACGTTCCCATTTAAAGATATGGAAATGTTAAAAGTATCTTCATTTTATGGAATGAATGCAACAGGTAAATCGAAGATTGTTAATGCTTTCGCCGCTTTAAGGGAGTTGGTAATTATACCACCTCAAGGCCCAATTACCCCTTACCTACCATTTAAATTTGATGATAGCACTGTAAATGCCCCAATTACGCTAGGGATTGAATTTTCAATTCAAAATTATGATGATTCTCCTATCTATAGATATCATATTTCCTATAACGCAAATTATATTTTGAATGAAAAGTTAGAGGTGTTGTTATCTCAAAAGCCATCACTTCTTTATGAAAGAAATACAGAAATAGATGGTGTTACTAAGGTTCAGCTTGGCTCGACTGTGCAAAATAATGTTTTGCTTCAAGAGATTGCTGAATCTGTTATTCCTGGACGAACTTTTTTATCTATGTTTAATAGATTCAAAATTGGCGGAATATATGAGGCGTTCTCGTTCTTTGAAAAAGCAATGATTAATATCTCACCGGTTGTGACAAGATATGATGATTTTGTTCCAGTTGGCCTAAACGAAAACCCAAAATTAAAAGATTTCATTTGTAAATTGCTTCAAGCAGCAGATTTTGATATAGAAGATATTTCTGTTGGAAAAACACGAATTAAAAACCTGTTTATTAATGCGCCGGGTGTGGTTGCAGAAAAAGATACTTTATTCTTTAAACATAGAGTTGGGGAGTCTTTTGGCACTATAGAATTTTTAGATGAATCTCTTGGCACCAAAAAGATAGTAGTTTTAGCGACACTTTTATATCCTGCTTTATCAAAACCATCAGTTATGATAATTGATGAACTTGAAACATCGTTACATCCAGAACTTACAAAATTAATTGTGAAATGTTTTCTTGATGAAACAATCAACCCATTTAATTCTCAATTATTATTCACTTCTCACGAAACAACTTTGTTAAATCTTAATTTATTGAGACGCGATCAAATTAATTTTGTCTACAAAGATGAAAAAACATGTGGAACATATATTAGATCTTTGATGGATTTCCATGTTAGAAAAAGCGATTCAATTGAAAAAGCTTATGTTGCCGGTAGATATTTAACTTCACCAGAAACAAAAGAACAAATGTTAGAGGGCTTAATTGATGCGCAATAAGGGTATTGAAAGAAAACGAATCATAGTTTTTGGGTTTGAAGGAAAAAACAACAAAACCGAGTCAAACTATTTTTCGCATTTCAAACCCAAAGATTCTCGATATATTTTAAAAATGTTTTCTTGCGGCAAAACAGATCCACAAGGAATGATTTCCTCCGCCAAGCAAAAACGCAAAGATTATGATTATAAGTCCGGAGAAGATTTGACTTTCTTATTCATTGATTGTGATTGTAACGAAGAGAAAAAGAAGTTCGTAAAGGATATACAATCAAGACAACCTAAAGATATTCTCATCATTACATCAAATCCATGTTTTGAGCTTTGGTTCTTCAATCATTTCTGTAAAAGTACGAAAGAATTTTCTTCTTCAGCGGACTTAATTAATGATTTAAATAAATTCATTTTGAACTATTCAAAAAATAAAGACTATTATGAGTTCTTGAAATGCAAAATGGCTTTCGCTATTGAGAATAGTAGGCACCAAAATGACTCGACTTCATGCAAAAGCGTCACCGAAGTCTATAAGATTATCGACACAATAATTTGCGAGAAGAATGAAAAATAGAATAAAAATAATTGTGATTTAAAATCATCACAATAATTAACCTAATAGTGGGAAACACCCACTTTTTATTATTTATATGGATAATTAACGTCCTAAAAGGATCTTGGAATAATAAAAGAATAGGATTTTTGTTAGTAATTTCTATCATAATCATATATTTTTGTGAAAAACCTCATTTTGTGTCATTTTAAGTGTTTTCTTAAAGTTTTATAACCCACAATGAATGTGAATTGTGATGTTATAACAAAAAGTACCTATATAATATACCTATTACCTATAGTAAAAACTATTTGCAAATATTCTTTTTATTATATAAAATACTTTCAGAAAATGATAAAGGCAAAACCGGAGTGATCCGGTGACGCAAAACTATAGGGTCTTAGTAAAGATAGCCAGTTGCCATTATGGTAATTGGCTTTTTAATTTAAGAGGACTACGCGTGAACAAAAAAGTAACAAAAATTAGTAAGACAAAACTCAAACTCATCTCTGTGATTAGTTTAAGTGCTTTTTCATTAATTGCTGTTGTGACAGCTTCTTTTGCGTGGTTTGCCAATAACAAGAACACTAAAGGTGGAGGTATGTCTGGTAATGTCGATCCAGAAACAAGTGGTTCTTTCTCTGCTTTAACACTCCATCGTTGTATCAATAATGAAAGTACAGAAACAGTTTTAAAGTTCAATCCAGAAGATAATGGTGCGGAAGCTATTAACTTGGACTATTATTCTGAATTAAATACCAGTCAGCCAGTCTTATTGTTATTTAAAATGCAAGCAGGTGGTGTACCCGCAAGTGAAGTTCACCTCAGTGTTAAATCTAATAATCCTCAACCTTATAGCGTGATTGAAGCCACCGATTCAACCGCACCTAATTATTACGATAATTTCTCTTTATCTAGCGCGGTTCAATTTAGAGCTATTGCTTATACATCTTCTCAATACGATACCACGGGTGATGCTGATCCATTTGTTTATACAATCGATATTAGTGGTGCTTCTAAACAATCCTTTGTCGATGTTGTTAATGATGAATTGGTTTGGGTTCATAAAACCGATAACAATAATGATGCTGGTTTCGATTTATATAATGGAACTGGATCCACACTTATCACCTATTTAGCGTTAATTATGGATTACAATTCCACCGCGATTAACTATATTTATGATCACAATACTGAAAATGAACACGATATTAAGTTTAATTGTGATTTTACATTTACCATTTCCTAATAGTTTCTATATATGAAAAAAAGACACTTTTCTTTACCGATATTGATTTTAGCCACCGCGACAAGTTTTGCCGCAATTGATGCGACAGTCGCGTGGTTTCATTCTGGTACAGAAGTGACTTTTGGTGGTGATGCCGCTGATCTTAATTCCGGTGCGGAAATGGCCCCTTATGGTGGTGGTGATGGTTTAACACCAGACACAGCTTATGTTATTTCTAACCGTCGTCATTTATATAACTTAGCGTGGTTACAATATATTGGCAGATATAATACCCCCACAATTCGTCAGTTATATTTTAAAGTGACCGCTCCGATTGATATGAGTGGTATTACCTTACCTCCGATTGGTACAGAACAATATCCATTCTTAGGTCATTTTGATGGTGGCGGAAAAGCAATTTCTAACCTTACTGTTTCTAACGATAATCCATTAAGTGCATCTTCCGACTTCGGTGTTACTAAACCAAATGCAGGTGCTTTAACAGGAACTCAAGTTTCAAATATTATCGGCTTCTTTGGTGTAGTCGGAGAAATTGAGGGCGATGGTTTAACTTATGATTCTTCTATTGTGAGCATGTCCAACATCACATTAGACACAATTGCTGTTAATAGCAAAACACAAAATACTCTTATTGGTTTAGCTGCTGGATATGTTAATGGTAGTGTTTCTGATGTTAAGGTTGGTGAGTCTACCATTGCTGTCAATGGTGCTTCTCCAATCACATCGATTACAAATAATCTTTCTGACTATAGTCTTGTCGGATATACTGCCGCTACTGCAACAGCATCTGAATTTACTAAAGAAATTTCTAATCGTATTTACAAGAAAACTTCCGGTGGTCATGATGGTGGTTTTGGTGCATCCATCAACTTCAAAGATATAACTACTTGGATCTTTGATTTGCATAAAACAAAAGGTTACGATATCATCAACAGTTCTAAGGCTGGCGATAAAGGTTTTTTGGAAAGTTCAGAACAACTCAGCGCTTGGTCTAGATATAACAAAAAAGTTGGAACAAATTATAGTTTAGTCTTTAATACAGCCACAAGAACAAAAGATCCTGATGCACTTTTTGGTTTCATGAGAAACCGCGCTCAAACTTCTAGTCCATATTATTTTGACTATTCCTTCAATGTTTTTTCATATGATTCTACAAGCGGCAAGCATGAAGGGACATATACTGAAACAAATGGTACATCAACAGAATATGCCGATAAAAGATCGGTTGGATTTAAATGTGGTCCAAGAACTCTTCATTCTAGTTCTTCGCGTTATTATTACACGATAGATTTTGATGAACCTGTCCCAACTTTTAGTAACGTTGCATCAATGATTCTCTATCAAACTGGTGCAAACAGTGCTAACTTCGTTGCGTTAAAAAGCGATTGTGTAGGCAATTCAGGTAACTTGAATATTACCGCAAACAGATTATATGGTACAAACAGCTTTGAACTTTACGATAATTCTGTTTATCAATTAACGAACGGCAATTATCTTCCGATTAATTTTAGTGATAATAACAAAACTGCAACAGGCACGAATAATGTCGGCTATATTGTTGGCGTTGGTTTAGCTAGCGATACAAACAATTATGGCGCCGCCACGCCTCGTATTTCATCATACCCATCATCTTATCTGGATGGTTCTGTCACTAATGGCGAGATTACGACAGTTAAAACATATAATGGTGGAAATTGGACAACCATCACCGAAGAAAAAGATTCAAATGGCAAAGTAACAGGCATCTCGGGCGTTAATTTCTTGTCAAACAAATATATTGAGGCTAGAAACGCCGTTGCGACCGCAATCGAAGGACAAAATACTGTTCATGGTATCCATTTTGACGTTAGTGCTTCTTCAACTTATGCCACTGGATATTATCGTGGATCAATTTATCAAGGTGCATACACGGAGCAAACAATGCTTTTGAAATCTTATAATGGTGCCGCTAAGACAACAAGAATGCCTAAAGGATGTATCGACTTCGAATTAGAAGATAGTGGATTTATTACATTCTTTGCAGGAATGTATAACTCTACTTCGACAGTGACAAATTTAAATTTCTTTTCACTTTTCAAGGTTAATAGATCAAGCCCAACCAATTTCACCTTAAGTGAAATCAAGAAAATATATAAATCAAGCACTTGGACCGCCGATAATCCAACATACGTCTATTGGTATGATGGCGAATCCGAACCAAGTGGCAAGGGTGATTTGGTTTTTGATGTCGAAACCGCACTTTGGCCAGCTAGAACAAAAGATGATTCGCTATATTACTTTGAAATTCCAGTTAACCAAGGTGAATATGTCATGGGCGCAGTCAATCAATCTCATACCAGCAACACCGCTCACCAAGGTGCATACATGATGTATTTGGACTTAGGTTCCGAAGGTAAACAAAAAGGTGACAACGAAATGTATGGTTATTCTGTCACTACACAAAGTGGTGAAACTACATTCCCAGCTGGTGTTGACTTCAATGTTTCTGGATTATCTATTGTTGGTGGTGAAACAGTCTCGTTAGCTCTTACTTACAATTCCTCTGCAGTTACTGGCTCAGTTAATTTTACAGTCGGGTCAAGCGTTGATGTTAATTCTAATATTGCTTCCGCATATGTTTACTATAACATTTCACCAACATCTTCCGGTTCTATTACCCCGATTGATAAAACGGATGATGGTGGTGGCGGAGGTGGCTACAGGCTCATCCGAGCGCACATTGATGATTCGGATGGGAAGCCGTGGGAAATTGAGGTCAAACAAACACTCGATAGCAATGGTAATGTCATTGGCAATTTAGAAAAAGTTTCTATTACCTTTGATGGTGTGCCGAAAGATATAGGCGATTTACCAGAAATCTTCACGTCCAATATTGCGTTGTTCTATCAAACAACTGCAGTAACTATCGAATTCAAGGGAAGCGATTTCTCTCTTACAGCAGCTTATAGCGGAGATAGTTATCAAAATATCTTGGTTACTATTCCTCAAAGCGAAGTTCCGGCTCATGGACTGGCTGTTCTTGTGAGCAGTGGCTATACTTGCACAATAAAAGATAGCCATAACAATACCCTATTTCCAACTTCTTAATTACGTTTAAATTAAAAATAATTAAAGACTCCATTATGTATCGATGGGGTCTTTCTTTTTTGCAAAAATAGGCAAAAAATGACAAAAAACAGGTATAAATTGGTCAAAATTATCTTTTTTATCGAAACAATCACACTTTTTTATTGTGCGCACGCATAATATGTGTAAAAAAAAGCGCGTAAAATCAAATTATATTGTAAAGAGCAAACCTTGAGCAATCTTGGAACGCAAAGCTATAGGGTCTTATATGTGAGACAGCCAGTTGCCAATGTGGTAATTGGTTTTTTATTTCAAAGATGAGCAAGGGAAGCAAAGTCAAATTAATCGCAATATCCATGTTGGCATTATCCACATGTACCGCTTTAATCATGGGCACAGCAGCTTGGTTTCACTCTGAAACAACAATTGAATTTGGTGGAGATAGTGCACAATTAAACTCTGGTGCTGAAGCCTCTCCTTATGGTGGTGGTGATGGTTTAACTGAACAAACCGCTTTTATCATTTCTAACCGTCGTCATTTATATAACTTAGCCTGGTTACAATATATTGGTAGATACAATAATCCAAATATTCGTCAATTATATTTTAAAGTCACCGCTCCAATTGATATGGAAGGTGTTACTTTGCCTCCTATCGGCACAGATACATATCCATTCTTAAGTCACTTTGATGGCAATAACCAAACCATCTCCAATTTGACCATTTCTAACGATGATCCATTAAGTGCATCTTCTGATTTTGGTGTTACTAAACCAAGTACCTCTTTATTACAAGGCACCGTTGCTCCAGAAATCGTTGGTTTCTTCGGTGTGGTTGGTGAATTACCAGATCAAGATATTACTTATTCTTCTAATGTTGTTTCTGTTAGCAATTTAACTTTAAACAACTTAACAGTTAAAAGTAATTCCACAAAAACACTTGTCGGTTTAGCCGCTGGATATATCGATGGCGATATGAGCGGTGTGAAAGTGGATGGCAATGCTTCCTTTGATTTAGCCAATTCTGGTAAACAAAAAGTTGATAGTAGAATTACTGATAATATTTCTGATTACGGTTTAACCGGTTATTCCGCGAATACTGGTTTCAGCGGTGATTATAATCAAGAGTTATCCCAATATTACATTAGTGATGATCCAAATCACGGTGGTGTGAACTGGGGTGGTAGCTTAGATGTGAGAAAATATAATACCTGGTTATATAGCCGTTATCTCACACACGATTCCTATGGACGCGAAGTGACAAGTTTAAGAAAAGGTAATAGTACTTCTGACTTCGTTACTGATCCTAATGAAGGTTCTAATAACACAAATTATCACTTACAGTTAAGAGTGGAAAATGGCACTGGTAATAGACTTACTACACCTAACGCCAGTAACTCAAACTATTATAATTACTATTCCAATCCAGAAGACTTTGATACTCCACCAAGTCCGCTTATCGCTTCTAACAAGAACCATTACATTAGATATGGCATTAGTAGTTCATCTTATTTACCACTTATCTTTAAAGAAAGTGATAACTTGCAGTGGAACACAGTGAGCCCTGCTAACACAGGATATATCGCCGGTGCTTCCACAAAAACATCACCTATTTTTGCTGCTAGCTATAATGACATGATTCAAAACTCTTTTTCTAACACGCACACAAATAGAAAAGTTGATAGTTCTTCTGGCCATACAAATTTTGATGCTTCTAATTTGGAAACCTTAGAACTATTAACATGGTCAACCGCAGATAACAATTGGGTGATGATTGAAGATTCTTATAATCAAAACCATTCCACAACCAATACAACTTTCTACAATACCAGCACAAAACAATACCGCTACGCGAAAAAATCCGCCACCAATCCAATTTCAAGTGGTGGTTTAGGATTTGAAAAATATGCTGATTCTCGTGAACAAATATTCGAAACATTCTCTCACCCGAGAATTCACTCTCTCCACTTTGAAGGTAATGAATTATCCGCTAGTAATGTCACAAACATTCCTACCGCCACAATTGGTGATGAGACAATCAACAATTATAAAGTTCCATCTGGTTCCATCGATTTTACATTAAAAGAATCCGGATTTATTAACTTCTTTGCTGGAACATATGCTTCCGCAGCACAAAGTAATATGAATTTCTTCTCTATTTATAAAGTTAATAGAACAGGTGCTTCTGTTGATTCCATCCAAAGAATTACCGCTGTTTATAACAATACTGAGTGGACCGCCACAAACAATAAACCAAAATATGTTTATGATTTAGCTAATGCCAATGGTTCAACAACCACATCAACTGGTACTAAAGGCACAAAATTATTTGATTTAGCGGCTGCATTAGAAACGTCCATCACTAATAACGCTTCTAACATTGGTTTAAATAACACATTATTCTATTTTGAAATTCCAGTTAACGAAGGTGAATATGCAATGGGCGCTGTCCATGGCATGAACTCTTCAAACACTGCAGGTGCAAGTTTAATTTATTTAGATATTGGTACTAATGGTGCAACAGCAGAAGCTAACAGAATTACTGCTTATACCGTAACCACGAATGGTTCTGGATACAAATATCCTTCTGGTGTTGATTTTGCCGTTACTGGTGTCAAAGGCAATAGTGGAATAGCAACAGGCGGTGTTTCTTTCTGCGTTCAAATTGAACCGCAAGCTTCTGGGGATACGATGGTCTTTACTGTCACAGAATCATCAGTCACAATTTCGGCAGTTCCAACCGCAACTAATTCATCCCCATCGCCACTAAATTCGAAATATTCTTATAAAGGAACGGGATTTAGTACCGCTGCCACCACTCCGACGGGCAAATTTAAGGTTATAAATGGTCCTAGTTCGACAATTGATATGATTGATACTAAGACTATGGTGTCGCATATCAGTCTTCCTTCCACATCAGGAAGAGTGGAAATAACTGTCACTGATGTCTTTGAAGGTGCCTCAATTACTTCCACAACATATAAATTAGGCGATGATTCATATAGCAGTAGTGATGTTTCTGGAGTTCCAGTCATCCCATCTGCATTATCAAGTACAATTCCATTACTTAAACCAGCAGTTGTGACTTTAGTTCGTAGCTTAGATAACGCAATCACCTTAACAATGGATCGTAATGGTACGGTTGCATCATTTGATTCTGTCTTACCAGTTATGCCTTGGCCTAACCCAGATACATATGTTGTGAGAATTGATCCATATCCATCCGGACTAATTATTAACGCTACAAGAACAAATACTGCTTATAGTTTGTCAATTAATGGCACACCAGTTGTCTTTGATAACAATAATAGTGGAACATATTCAGCTTAGACAAAAAAATCTTACATACACACATACACATATAGGCGCACGCGTTATATATATACACGTGCGCTATCTTTTTTATTATCGCGCACGCGCGAGAAAATCACCCCAAAATAGTGCTTTAAAAGATCATTTTTCTAAATTTCTGACATATTATTTATAAAAATAATATTTTTTTCTTTGCATTTTTATTAAATTAATATATATTAATTATGCAAGAGAAATAACAAAGAAAGTCCCATTCTTGTTATATCGAAGCAAAAAACCTATCATCCACATTCAATGTAATAGGGTTATGTTGAATGATTTTGTCACGATAAGGACAATTTGAAAGGAAAAATTAATTATGAAAAAGACAAGAATTTTAGTTCCAGCCTTAGCTATCTTAGCATTAGGTATGGCCGCCTCCGTTACAGGCACAGTTGCATGGTTCACAGCCAACACACAAGTTAAAGCCGAATCCATCCGTGCAAACGTTGCTCAAGCACAAGACTTAAGAATTGCTTCCGGTCACACAATCGCTTATAACGCCACCTCTGGTTGGGGCAACCAAATCTCCTTTACACAAGCACTTAATGATGCAATGCCAGTTGCAGCAGTTGATGCTGAAGCCATCGCTGATGTCAAACAAGTTATGGGCGCAGTCGGTCACTATGAATTAGAAGCCGCTCCATTATTCGTTCAACCAACAGCCAATAATCAAATCGATGCCAATGGTCATACAGCTGATGCTTTAGCAGCAGGCAATATGACTGATAAATTCTCAGCCGTTTCTGCAAGCGCAACCACATTTGTTAAAGAAGACTACTCCTTACTCTATCAAGGAACAGATGCCACAAAAGATGTTAATTTCAGAATTACAGTTACTGGAACAGCCAAAGATATCGACAAAGCTTATAGAATTGGTATCGCAATCGATGGTGCAACATTTGATGTTTATTCTGTCGCAAGTAGTTATCAATTCGTCGGCGAAGACATCACATTAACAAAGAATGTTCCAGCCAGAATCTCTATCTATGTTTGGTACGAAGGTACAGATCAATATTGTGTCAACCAATATGCTGAAAAGAATCAATTACAAACCAGAATTGACTACAGCTTAACTGACACATTCATGGCCTAATTAAATAATTAACAGATTCAAAAAAAGAAAGGATGCTATGCATCCTTTTTTTTACGCGAAAAATATGTTTTAATGTAGGTAAAGAAAAATATTGATTTATTATTTTTAAAAAAATATCATTATATATACGTAGAGTATTATGAGTCCGAAAACGAAAAAGATCTTAATATTTGTTGGATTAGGTATTGATGTTGCTATTACTATTTTCTTATTTGTAGTAGCGCTTATTATGATTATCACGATGCCAAAGACATCAACAGACATGATGGTGGCAGTTGAAAAGAATGGTCCGTTTATTGGTTATTTACAACAACATATCAATTTGTATTTCTGGACATGCGTTTTCCCATTAATCCTTCTCCTTGCTGCAAATATCATCATTTTGGTCTTATACGTCCGTAAACAAAGCAAGAAGTCAGAAAAGACCGTTGATGATCTTAGTGAAGAACAAAAAGCTGCTTTACGTGCTGAATTATTAAAAGAACTCAATAACGAACCAGCAGCGGAACCTAAAGTTGAAGAACCTAAAGAAGATAAATAAGGCTAAATAACGTATGTATAAGCGCTCACACGAGCGCTTTTTTATATACGTGCGCAAAAAAGTATTGACACATAAATAAATATTTATTATATTTTCCTTGTAAAAAGCAAAGTCGTAGTGATACGGCGACGCAAAACTAGAGGGTCTTAATTCCTTAAGAATAAGATAGCCAGTTGCCTTATGGGTGCGAAACAAACCCATTGTATGATGATAGGCAATGGCTTTTTTGTTTCTTAACCTTGGGACACATATTAATTTTGCAAAGTACTATTTATCAAAATAAAATTTTCACAATGGTTAATTTAGCGTACATTCACAAAAGAAGGGCTAGAAGGATCATTGCTTCTGTCGCGCTTTCATGTGCTGCCACCCTTATTGTTATCGGTGCCATTGCCATGCTTGGACAGAAGTCATCTCCTTTTACCGTAAAACTCACCAACGCTGGTGCGGAGCTTTCTTTATCCATGAAAGGATCGGGAGAAACCACCCAGAGTCGAGTATATATCATGGCGGATGATGTTCCAGAATATTGTGTTTATTCTGTTAAACTCCTCGATAAGAAAGAAAATATCGATAATGAAAATACCGATTCTGAGTTTAGCTACAATCAAGACAATAAAGCGATCGCCACCAGATTTTTTAAGATGACCTTTTTTGTGGAAAATAGAGGCGAAGGCGCCGCTGATTATGATTTAAGTCTTACTATGACTAATCCAACTTATAAAGCGGCCAATCGTCACGATATCGATTCTATTTTACGTGTTCGCTTCTACGAGAACAGAGTTTCTGATATTCCAGAACGTAATACGTCAAACGAACCCGTTACATACGCAAAAAGAAGTTCAGTTCCAACTGAAGAAGCCGATGGCACACTTACTTGGAAAGAGCATATCTCCGATAAGGATTCTCCTTTTGCTGAAGAATTCTTATCATCTAAGATGATCCTCAGATCACATGTTTCCGATTTAAAAGTCGGTGAAAAGATTAGAAATACTTTCGTCATGTGGTTAGAAGGCGAAGATCCAGAGTGTGTTGGTGAAGAATCCCCAGATAGTGCTTTAATTCTTGGAGTTGACATCAGTGCGCACGAAGCAGAAGCTAATTCAAATCAGTAAATCACGTTTATTAACGTTTGGTTTCGCCATATTTGTTAATGTCATTCTCGCAGGTTCCGTCTGCGGGACTTTTGCTTGGTATACGTACGCAACGCGCACAGGCTTCGAAAAAGAGTATCAAGGTACCACAATTGGTGACTTAGGATCATTAGAAGCAGGCATTGTTTCCGATATTCAATTATCGGAATTTGCCGATTATGACTTAGAAGAAGATGCCACAACATTAGCCAGTGAAGGTAAATACATCTATTGGTGTAAAGAACTTATTGAAGCAGAAACCATTAATTACGTGATTAGCAATAATGGTTCTGGAACAACTAGACTTTCTCCAGCTACCTCCGCTGCTTATAATGACTTCGATAATCCAGATAACTTCCATCTTTATAGAGAACCGCTTTCTGGTTCAAATTATGCCATTGGTGATTCATCATCTTATGTGGATAGCAAACAATACGTTCACATTCCATTCGTTTTCAGATATGAAGATGAAATGAATCTTGGAAGCTATGTACCAAATCTCGATATTCATATTGTTGAGTGTAATGTTGGCACTTCCATGGACAGTGATGGCAAAGAACTTTACAAAGCCGTTCGTGTGTACGCGAATAATGGCGAGCGCGGTTATCTTATTAATCCGTCCGCGAGCCAAGATGGTTCTAACAATGTCGGTGGTATTCTCGATTTGAATCATGATGGTTTCTATGATTACGACAATAGTGGTCGTGAAATTATTTATGGTGAATCAGAAAACACTCCTTATTTAGATACTCCAACAGCCGAAGATGGCTCAATTCCAAAAGAGGAAAGAACGACCTTTATCGCAAATCATAAACGCGGTGTTTATGCAATTGATGAAGATAATTTCCAAGCTAAATCCGTGAATTATCAAGGATTATCAAAATTTATTAACAAAGTCATCCCTGTGACTCATACCGATGCTAACTTCTACAACATGGCGAGATTAGATCTTACTATCTATGTGGAAGGTTGGGATACACATGTTATCGATCAAGAGTACAACAGTGGATTTAATATCGACTTTACATTTGAAGTAGACGTGTAATATGGATAAGAAAAAAGTATTAGCTTTAGGTTTATCACTTATGTCGCTTATTACAGCGGCAACAGTGACGTCAACTGTGGCGTGGTATCGCGGCAGCAGTTATTTAAACGTGTCTAATATTAATATTAGTTTTAAAGATCCTGAACTTTCTATTTCTGTAAATGGTGATAATTATGTGAGAACTATTACCGATGAAAATGAAGGTGAAAACAAATTAAATGAAGTGAAAGCCTTCAAAGCGGTTTCTTCCATGTTCTCCGATAGTTGGATTAGCCAAAGAAAAGAAACCCCAGTTTTTAAAAATAGTTTCCGTCCTGGTAATCAATATGTCTTTAACCAAGCAGATGATGTTAAAGACGCCACAGAAGGATATTTCTCTCAGCTCTTCTATGTGAAAAGCACCAGAGAAGCATATATCACTGTTGATACCGCCTTATCCAGTGTCAAAGCGGATACCAAAGCTAATGAAGAACAACTTAATGATGAGCGTTTCATGAACAAGATGAAAGCGAAGTTCCCATCATTAGAAGGTGACGCTCTAAGGGAAAGAGTGTTAGACAACTTAAATAATGTTGTTAATTCATTAAGACTTTCAATCTTAACTTTGGATGATGATGCTAATGATGAATATGATGATTACGCTTATTACATCATCGATCCCAAAAAAGACAAAGAAACATATATGGGTGGTATATTAGATACAACCGGTATGGGCTTATTCGATACTTATAACCACAAAGAAATCCTTTATGGTGAAGTCTCTTCTAATAAAGAAGACAAGACAGTGGAGCAATGTATCGTTTATAATAATCCTTTAGCAGAAGATATTGTGGTGAATAAAGAAGACGCCACTTGCTTCCATTCTGGAAACCTCACCGGTGACCAAAAGATTGATTTAGAACAATCTAAGGCTAACGGATTAGAGATTAAAAAAGAAAATTCTATTAGTTTTGATGAAGTTGAGGAGAAAGTCCTCATTCCTGTCGCTACTAATAGACCCACAAGATTAGTCTTATCTTTCTACCAAGAAGGATGGGATTTAGAAAATACTGACTTCATCAGGTATTCACACTTCAAAGTGAACGTGCTATTCAAGATAGCGCCTGTGATGCCCAGGTTTTAGGAGGTAGATTTATATGTCTGCGTATTTTACTTATTTAGGAAGACTACTGACTCAATTCTTTATTGATTTCGGTTTATTCTTCGCTCACGTGTTTGCTGCTCCTTGGAGTGGAACCACAGGTTGGCAAAGTGTCGGGCAAAACTTTGTAACCTATCATCAAATGTTGAAAGAACTATCACCTCAATTTGGTGCTGGTGGATGGATTATGTGGATCTTTTTCCTTCTTCTCTTCATCGGTGCGTTAGGTGGTCTCGGTTACGGTATTTTCTGGTTAGTCCGCAGATATGTTAAATTTGCTAAGACTGAGTTAGACAAAGACGAACTCAGAAGACAAGTTGAAAGACTCAACTATGAACTTTATGACATGATGAAAGAAAGAGATAAGATTCTTGAATTAAAGATGAAATCTTTAGGCATCGATGGCAAACTTCCTCCAGAAGGAATGGCCTCTGAAGAAGCTCAAGTCGTGGAAGAAGTTCAATCCAGATTCCCAAAACTCGCCCATGTTGATGCTGAATACGCGAATAAAGATATGACCATTCCAGAGGTCCCAGATTTAACGTTATCTTCACTCTGTGAAGCATTCCGTAACTTTGCCGCTGGTCAAATGGGTTTATATTACACAATTGACACCATCCGCGAAGTCTTCGCTGGATTAGGTGCTAGTAAGATCATTATTTTAGAAGGTATCTCCGGTACTGGTAAAACCTCCTTGCCATACGCCTTAGGTAAATTCTTAAAATATGACGCAAACATCTGCTCTGTCCAACCAAACTGGAAAGATAGAACTGAATTAGTCGGCTACTATAACGAATTCACCAAGAAATTTAATGAATCCGAATTCTTAAGAGCCTTATATACTTCTGTTTACAGAAAAGATATGAATATCATCGTCCTCGATGAAATGAACTTAGCCCGTATTGAATACTACTTTGCGGAATTCTTATCCATCATGGAAATGCCAAACCCAAACGAATGGCAAATTGAAATGATCGGTAGTAGAGATCCTCACGATCCAAAACTATTCAAAAACGGCAAATTAAAAATCCCACAAAACGTTGTCTTCTTTGGAACAGCGAATAACGACGATAGTACATTTACTATTTCCGATAAGGTTTATGACCGTTCTATCGCTTTATTCTTTGAAAACAAAGGTATTCCATTCGATGCCGAGTTCCAAGGACCAATGGAAATCCCATTTGAACAAATTCGTAGATTGTACGATGAAGCTTATGAGAAATATCCAGTCAGTGAAAAGACACTCAATAACTTTGCTTTATTAGATGAATTTGTCATTAAGAAATTCAGATTAGCCTTTGGTAACCGTATTTTGAAACAATTAAAACAATTCGTTCCATGCTACGTTGCCTGTGGTGGTACTGAAATTGATGGTATCGATTTCATCTTTACCAATAAAATCTTAAAGAAATTCGAATCCTTGAATATCGGTTTCTTAAAGAATGAATTAAGAGAATTAATCCAACAACTCGATAAGCTCTTTGGTGCGGGTCACTTCCCATTAGCGAAAGCCTTTATCGATAGATTAATTAGATTAAATTAATTTAAAATCATTATTAAATAACTAACGCATTATGGCTAAATTATCAAAGTATCAAACCTTACAGAAGAAAATGATGTCGCAGACCAAGCCTTTGTTCGATCTCAAAGACGGCAAACAGCTCTGCGAACAACTTTCACGTGGTTACAACGAATATTTAAGATTTGATAGATTTGAATCTACATCCATGGATGCGACCTGGATCAAACGTATCGAAGAATGTCTCCCAGATTTAAACGATATCGTTATCGATCCAAAGAAAACTATTCAAACCTTCTCAGAAGTCGTGGAAGTCGAAAAAGCGAAAAAGACTTCCGCGGAATCCGTCCAACACTTAGCGAGCCACACTCAATATGTGAAGAAGGTCGATGATGAAGGTAATATTACCCCAAGTAAGATTCTTACTATCTTTAACGATGACTTCTATGCGATTTATGAAAACAAATTTATCGCGACATTAATTAGAAGATTATTCTTGTTCGTCGAAAAGAGATATGAATACATCGTCAATCAAGCGACGATGAGAAACGTTGAACTTTTATACTTTAAGAACAGAACTATCATCGATGGCAGTGAAATCGAGATTGAAACCAGAGTGAAATACTCTAAACCAACTCCTGAATCCACTGAAGATAAGATGAAAGACTTCTTAAAGAGAATCGATGATATTAGAACTTATTTAAGATTCTTCAGAAACAGTGAATTTATGAAGATCTTACAACGTGAAAGAGATGTCAGAAACCCAATCTTACAAACCAATATCATCCGTAAGAATCCTAAATACCGTAAGTGTTTCCAATTATGGCAATTCTTAAATGGCTATATGGAAAGCGGTATTGAAATTAAGGTTGAAGAGAAATATTCTCGTTTAGACGCGAAAGAACTTGGTGAACTTAATAAAGTTTTAACCATGAACTTCTTAGCGTTAAAAGGTGGAGACGCTCCTAAACAAGAATCTAAGACCAGATTATATCGCCCACGTATTTTAAAGACATATGACGATGAAATGTGGAATCCAAACGTTAATTACGAAGGACCGGTGGAATTCGTCAGAGTGGACGAGAAATATCGTGCATTTAACGAAAAGCTTAAGAACTTAGATCCACATCCAACTAAAGCTCTCCAAACTTATCTCAAAGAAGATTATGACGAGAACAAGATTAAGAAAGAATTAACTAAAGAAAATGATGCTTTGTTGAAACGCAAAGAAAATGAATACAAGAAGTATCTCAAGGAACAAGAAAGACTCTTGAAGAAAGAGGAAGAAGAACTTGAGATGATTTCCGACTTAGCGGAACAACAAATTCAAGATGAACAAGAAGCGGCATTACAACCATACCGTGATGCTTTAGCAAATAAGGCTCAAACCGATGAATACGTTCCTTTAGATCGTTCTCAAATTGAGGAAGAACCTGAAGAAGAACCAGTTGTTGAGGAACCAGTTCAAGAAGAAGAGCCAATCGTTGAAGAAACACCTGTCGAAGAACCTCAAGAAGAGCCTTCTAAAGAAGAGCCGGTCGAAGAGGAAGAGCCTATCGAAGAATGGGACATTGAAGAAAAACCAGAAGTTGAAGTTCTCGATAAGGAAGAAGAACCTGAAGAACAGCCTCAACCTCAACCAGAACCACAACCTGAACCAGTGGAAGAAGCTCCAAAAGAAGAGCCTGTTGAAGAACCTAAAGAAGAACAACCAGTTGCAGAAGAACCAGTTCAAGAAGAACCAGTTAAGAAACAACGTGGTGGTGCACGTCCAGGTGCAGGTAGACCAAGAAAGGCTGTTGAAGAACAACCTGAACCTCAACCTGAAGAAGAGCAACCTCAAGAAAAGAAACAAAGAGGTGGCGCTCGTCCAGGAGCCGGTAGACCAAGAAAAGTGGTCGAAGAAGCTCCAGTTGAGGAAGAACCAGTTAAGAAGCAACGCGGTGGTGCAAGACCAGGCGCTGGAAGACCTAGAAAAGTCGTGGAAGAACCACAACCAGAAGAGGCCAAAGAAGAAGAACCAATCGCCGAAGAAGAGCCAATTATCGAAGAACCAGTTCAAGAAGAACCGGTTATCGAAGAAGCTCCTGCCGAAGTTATTCCTGAACCAGAACCAGAACCAGAGCCACAGCCTGAACTACAACCTGAGCCAGAACCAGTTGAGGAAGAACCAAAACCAAAACCAGTGGCGAGACCAAAGCCAATGAGTAAGAAGGAAGAACGCTTAGCCAGAAAAGCGGAAAGAGAAGAAAAACAAGCGAGAGTCTTGAATGTCAAATCTTCCCGTGCTGGCAAGAAATTTGGTCGTAAGAAATAACTAAATTAATATGTTTGGAAAAAGTAAGAAAGAAAAGAAACCAAAGAGTAAGGCCAGGAAGATCATCGATTGGGTCATCACTGGTGTCTTTGCGACGTTAATCGTCGGACTTGCTGTTGTCCAAATTATTAATAAAACAAGTAAGAATCAGAACCTCTTTGGTAGTCAATATCAAAAAGTATTAACTGATTCTATGGCCCCCACTTACAAAGTTAACGACATCATCTTTATTAAAGATGCTGATCCCGCTAACTTGGTGAAAAGAGTGGAAGAGGGAGAAAATGTCGATGTGTCATTCCTTTGGAAAGTCAATGGACAAGATGTCTCGATGACACATAGACTAATCACCGCGACATATTCGGATGCCCCTCAAATAGACCTCAAGGGAAGAGAATACCATTACACATTTGTGGCTCACGGTATTAACACTCACAGTGAGTTCTGTAAGATTGGCGACCAATATGGCGATTGTACTTATCAAACTCAGGAATTTAATGAGCATGATTTGATAGGTCGAGTGGTGCGTAAAAGTTACTTTATGACTTTTGCGACATCAATATGGGGATTACTAGTGTTATTACTAGTCCCATGTATGTATCTCATCATCGCTAGCGTGATTGATATCTGCAAAGCGCTTGATGAAAAAGAAGAAGTTCCTGCAGAAGGTGAACCTCCACAAGTGGGAACCAAAGAAGATCCTCTCGCGGGTATGAGTGAGAAGGATAAAGAAAGACTCAAAAAGCAGATGCTGGATGAGATGCTCGGAAAGAGCAAGAAGGAGTAACGAAAGGAGAAGATTATGAATAGGTTGAGAAAACAATCACTTGCGTTGTTTATCATCTTTATCGTTTTCACTGCGCTTGGATTAATCAGCGTGGCCATCATCCAATTCGTCGATGAACTAAGGAACATTCCTCTCCTTGCTTTAGGCGCGACCATTATTACCATTTTGTATGCGGCGATTGCCTTTAGCAACCTATACCGCTTAGCCTCTTATAACGAGCAAATTAGATCTCTCCACATTGAAAATAGATATAACCTTTCTCGTGAAAGCTTATTCTTCAACTATCCTCTATTTGAAAATAGAGTGAACAAGTTAGTGAAGAAACACAAGAAAGAAGGTACCTTCATTATCGCCTTCACCGCTTCTAAGAGAAGTACGATGAGAAACTTATACCGTAATAGTACAGTTACTCAATTAAACGGTTTTATCTCCGACTATTTAAATACCTTCATTGATGAAAACAAAGAGTACGATCCAAGAGATTTTGCTTTCTGTTACTATCATGGTCAATTCGTTATTTATACCTATGTCCCACTCAACCAAGTGCAAGATATTATCGCTAAGATTCAAAAAGAGATTTATGCGATTATGGAAAGAAATGATATCAAGGTCTTTGCTTCCCCATTCTTTGGTGTGGCAGAAGTGAAACATGATTCCTCTCTCTTTGAATGCTTAGATAACGCTTTAACTGCTAGAGACTATTCTGAGAAACATTTCGAACAAGAAACCTTCTACAGTGAAGAATTAAGAAAAGACGCTTCCTTAAGCGAAATTGAAGAACTTAAAGATGCGATCGCCAATAACGAATTAGAAGTTTACTATCAACCAAAATATCATTTAGCCACTAAGAGATTCATCGGTAGTGAAGCTCTCGTGAGATGGAATTCTCCTCGTTATGGTATGTTAGCTCCTGCGAGATTCTTAGATAGAGCAGAAGTCTCTGGTCTTATCCATGAGATTGATATGTTCGTCTTTAAACGTGTGTGTGAAGATTTAGCGTACATCCGTAGAAAAGGCGATCGTATGTTACCAGTCTCTATCAACTTCTCCATGTATGAATTCTATTCACCAGATTTCTTTGATAACATTACTGCAATTGTTAATAAGACTGGTGTTTCTACCGAATATATTCAAATTGAAGTTACTGAAACAACCGCTCAAGCGAACCCATTTATGACCACATCCATTCTTAAGAAATTAAAAGATGCTGGTTATAAGATTTTGATGGATGACTTCGGCTTAGGTTTCTCTAACTTAGGTAACTTAAACCGTATGGCGTTTGACACAATTAAGATTGATAAGTCTTATATCGATGGTTTAATCACCGATCGAAAGAGCAGACAAATCGTCAAATTCTTAATTGCTTTATGTAAAGCTATCGATATCGATGTTATCGCTGAAGGTGTCGATAAGATTGAACAAGTGGAAATCTTAAAGAAAGCCAAATGTGATGCGATTCAAGGTTTCTATTATTCCAAACCATTATCTCTAAAAGATTATCAAGCTTTCTTAATTGATAACCCATTTGAGAAGAAAGAGGAGGTCGACTAGTATGATTTTAATCATTGGTAGCAATCATGATGATGTCATCTACTTTCAAAGCGCATTAAAAGACGCTCATGAAGAGATCATTCTCAATAAGTATCGCGCACAAGTTGGCACCATCCTCAATCAAAGCATCATGGTCTTACAAGATGTTTATACTTCCTATGTGAGCAGTGCTCTTATCACATATATCGTTGAGAAATATTATGTTCTCATGGTTTTCTGTGTCGGTACTTGCTTTGCTCAAAGTAAGAACTTAAAAGTGGGCAGCATCGCCATCAGTGAATTTTCCACATTTGGTGATGTCGACCAAATCAGAATGATTAAAGGTACTGGCCTAGGCCAAATCCCAGGATATCCACAGATGTTCTATTCTCATAAAGAATTAGTGAGAAATATGGAAGAAGCCCTCAATAGTGTTGGCGAAAATAACTACACACTTTGCACATTTATGAATTCTTCCTATTATCGTAAGGATCAACAACTAATTGAAGAACTATCTCTCGAAGATAGTGTCGCTAATAAAAATAAAAACACCGTTATTGACGGAACAACCACCGGTATTGCTTTAGCCTGCCATCTATTTGATATTCCTTATATCGCCATCAAGGTTATCGAAGGACAAGCGGGTGAAAAGACCAGTATTGATAGCTATATGAAAGTCTTAGAAACCTATGGCACAATCGGTAAAGCCGTTATCGTCTGTATCGGTGAAGTTTCCAGAAATGATATTTTGAGAGGATAAGATATGAAGAAAGAAAAGAAAACTTCTTTGAAATCCATGCTATTTGTTAGCCATATCTATTTATTTGGCCTCATTTTCATCATGGTCGCCTCTTTAATTGTTTACTTTGTCGCCTTATTTGCCTTAGACGGTACAGTGGCCCGTGTTTTGAAGATTGTCTTCTCAGCTATCTTCCTTAATGCCGTTGTCGGTGTCTTTGTGGCCTTTATCTTCTTTACGAGAAGAAGTTATCGCTTGTTCTATCATGGTGTCTATGAAAACGGCATGAAGAACTTAGAAGTCATTAGAGATGGTAAGGCTCAACCCATTCGCTTAGAAAACGACAATATCGAAGAATTCAAAGCGATGAACGATATGTTTGAAGAAATTAATAGCCAACTTAGAGGTAAAGTCATTACCACTAAAGAAGGTGACTATTCTCACTTGAACCTCATCTATGTCAATCAATCGCAATCCTTAGTGACTTATGATTCCTTAGTTAATAACTTAGTGAACTTAATTATTGCCACTAAATCATTTAGAAACGCAGTTTTAGATATTTCCTATGGTTTATTAGGTGAAGAGATGAAACAAGAAGACGCAGATCGTATTGTTAATAACATTAAGAAGGGATTAGAGTATCCGAACATCTTAATCGCGATGAATAAGAGAAGAAATGGCTTTATCGTCTATGTCCCAGTCTTCGATAGTATGTCGCAATTAGAAGAAGAAATTACTTCGATGTTTAGACATATCTCCTTAGTGAGAAGAACTAGTGAAGGTAGACAAGTGACACCTGCCAAGGTTTCTATCGTCATTTATCCATATTCTGAACCTTCTCACATCATGGATGACTTAAACATCGCTAAGAGAAGTAATAAACCAATCAATATTTATCTCCCAAGTAAAGAGAATAAAGCGAACACCAACTTGTTGTTCGAAAATATGAATGTCAATATTCTCGCAAAGATTTCTGAAAGACTCGATTCTCTCGCTGTGACGGGTATGAACGATAAAGAAATCAACCGTGCCATTAGTGATATTACCAAATATTTCTCTTTCACCATGGGTGGTTATGTGAAATATAACATCGTTAAGAAACAGTATATTTGTGAATATACATATTCCCCACGTGAAAGATATCTCGTCAAGACTGATAAGATTTTGTCCAAGAAGTTCGTCGATAAACTCGTCGAATTAAAAGACGCTGACCAATCATATTATTTCTCTAGTAGAAAACACTTAAATGATTCCTTAGGTTTATTTATCGATTCCCACGAAATCAAATCCGGCTTATTCTACCTCGTCATGAAAAATGGTGAAGCAGTGGCGATGATTTATTTCTTAAACGATGATAAAGAATTGGAATACGATGTCAACATTAAACGTGGTTTAATCAACATCTCCGATAAGATTGGTAACTATATCAAATCATTAGATGAACAACACATCTCGGCGATTAACGCGAGAAGATTCGAAGAAATCTTAAAGATTAATAACGATATCTTATATTCTGTGAACCCAGATGATTATTCCTTATTCTTCTTATCACCAGCTTTACAATCCTTATTCCCGA
>JAEEGL011604319.1_pt1 | contig 28473 bp, 20 predicted proteins | sample 9134231 | NCBI WGS metagenome assembly JAEEGL01 (sample SAMN16246548, study PRJNA631951) | gut metagenome | biome: gut microbiome; feature: rumen; material: fiber-attached | host: Bos | place: Iran: Karaj | collected 2018-10
ATGTTTAATATGGTATGGAAAAAATGTGTATCTTTGCGCATAGAAAGCTATAACCTCAAAACGAAAATGAAAAGAACATTTTTCCTATTGGCTCTGACAGCCTACGTGACAACTATGAGTGCAGCAAAGACAGTGATTGACCGTATCGACCCTACCGATTGGTTTGTAGGACTGAAAAATCCTCAAGTGCAGTTGATGGTGTATGGCAATAACATTGCCGCAGTGAAGGACGTGACTACCGACTATCCAGGAGTACGGATTGACAGTGTGGTACGCCTCGATTCTCCTAACTATCTGCTGGTGTACATGAACCTGCGCGACGCCAAGGCAGGTACAATGACGCTGAAATTCGACAAGAAAAAGGTAGAATACACGCTGAAGGATCGCGAGATGAGTGGCGACAAGCGCATGGGATTCACCAATGCCGATGTGCTCTACATGCTCATGCCCGACCGCTTTGCTCAGGGTACGGGGCATAACCCTCAGATAAAAGGTATGCGCACGTATAAAGAGGATCGCACGAAACCCTCGCTGCGTCATGGTGGCGACCTGAATGGTATTCGCGAACATCTGGACTACTTCAAAGAGTTGGGTGTGACAGCACTCTGGCTCACCCCCGTGCTGGAGAACGACTCGCCAGACGATGAGCATGGATTCTCGACCTATCATGGTTATGCGACGACGGATTACTACCGCGTAGACCCCCGTTTCGGTACCAATGAGGACTATCGCCGTCTGTGCGACGAGGCCCACAAGCAGGGACTAAAGGTGGTGATGGACATGATTTTCAACCACTCCGGTTTCGAGCACCCCTGGACGCTGAACATGCCGACGAAGGACTGGCTGAACTTGCCCCAATGGCTGAAGGAGTCGAAGGGTACTTCTGACTCGCGTGGCACCAGTTTCCTGCAGACTAGTTACAAACTGACTCCAGTGGTTGACCCCTATGCCTCGAAGATAGATATGAAGGAGACGACGGAGGGTTGGTTCGTATCGACAATGCCTGATCTGAACCAGCATAACCCACACCTGATGCGATACCTCATACAGAACAGCATCTGGTGGATAGAGACGATAGGTATAGACGGTATCCGCATGGACACCTATCCCTATGCTTATGCCGACGCGATGGCTCAGTGGATGAAGGAGCTGGATGAGGAATATCCCAACTTCAATACCGTTGGCGAAACGTGGGTGACAGACCCCGCCTATACCGCTACATGGCAGAAGGACTCAAAACTCTCCACACAAAACTCTTATCTGAAGACGGTGATGGACTTCTCGTTCTTCGACAAGATGAGTCAGGCTAAGAATGAGGAGACTGACCCCTGGTTTGCAGGACTGAACCGACTCTACGGATCGTTCGTCTACGACTACCTGTATCCGAACCCCAGCAGTGTGATGGCTTTTATCGAGAACCACGATACCGACCGATTCCTGGGCGAGGGATGCGACACGCTGGCACTGAAGCAGGCTATGGCACTGCTGCTGACGGTGAATCGCATTCCACAGCTGTACTACGGCACTGAGGTGCTGATGAACGGTACGAAAGCGGTTACTGACGGCAACGTTCGTAAGGACTTCCCTGGTGGATTTCCTGGCGATGAGCATAACTGCTTCACGAAGGAGGGACGCACGAAGGCAGAGCAGCAGATGTTCCAGTGGACCAGCCGCCTGCTTCACTGGCGACAGGGCAATAAGTGCATCACGAAGGGTACGCAGACCCAGTTTATCCCCTTCGAGGGCGTCTACGTGATAGCCCGTCAGTATCAGGGCAAGACCGCTTTGGTGGTGCTGAACGGCACGTCGAAACCTGCCACCATGAAGATGGCCCGCTATGCAGAGGTTATCGGGTCTGCAAAGCGAGCCAAGGATGTGCTGACGAACCGTTACTATGACCTGACGAAGGATCTTCAGTTGAAGGCGCGTCAGTCGCTCGTCCTGGAATATTAAGCTTATACATAATGAGCCGATCCAGTGCTGGTTGTCTGGTAGCCAGACTGGAGTTGGCGTTGCAATTCTACATTCTTCTCAGCCAACTCCTGATTGCGCTTGGTCAGTCGGGAGTTGACTTCACGGAGTTTTGTCAGCTGTTCAGCCAGATGGTCTTTTTCGGTGTCAAAATGAGTCTCCTTATAATGACGTGAGGCAGACACGGCGCGCCAGATGATATAGCCCAGCACCAGCAGGCAGAAAAACTGCATGATGATGGTGATGATGGCACTACGGCTGATGCCTGAATTGATGTGCTCAGAGAGAATGGAGATCTCCTGCAGCGGCACGTCGACGAAGAAGACACCTATGGTCTGTCCGTGGACGATGATGGGGGCAGCATAGCTACACATCAGAATCTGCGTGCCACCCTTGTCGACATAAGGCTCTGTCCATACGGACTTGCCCTCAATGATTGGTTTCTTGAACCATTCACGATCGGTATAATCGAAACCCAGATTGGTGAAGTGGACGTTAGGTCTTCCTTTGTCCTTCGCCAGCAGCGCGGAGGCAGGACGGTCGTCGAAAGAATAGGGGGCGTAGAGGCCGTCGTTACCCTTGTCTTTGTAGTAGTCGCGGATGAAGGCCACACCGGCTCCCACGATATTGGGATTGTTCTTCAGTATGTGGGCCGTGAGGGTGGAGAATATCTCGGTGTTGTCAAGCACTCGCACGACGTTGGGCATGATATTCCGAACCGCTGTTTCAGTCTCGGCCTTGACGATGGCTACGCGCTGGTTCTCCTGGATGTCGCGCTGAGCCTGCGACAGCATCTCCTGCTCGGCTAAGCGACGCGTCAGAAAATGTTGTACCGCTCCCGTCAGTTCTACAACCAGGAAGGCGGCAATGATCAGTGTTATGGCGTGTTTCTTCATAATTTCTTAACGATCCTTCTCAATATAGGTGAATGTGGTGTTGCCGATGGTGAACATCTTGCCGTGATAGATCCACTCCTTCTCGTTGATCTTCAACTCTTTGCCTTCAACATAGACACCTGGTTCGAGGGCGAGCAGATAGAGTCCACCTTCCTCCATGTGGATCTCGGCATGTACGGGTGACACATTGCCCATAAGGTCCCACGAGAGTTGCAGGCTGCAGTCGACTGACTTACCAATGGTAACCACACGGTCAGGATTGTTACGGAACCACTTATAGAGAGCGACATCCATCGTCTTCACTGCACCTTCCACCTTCAGGAAGTAGCGGTCGGAGCGTGGTGCCATGCGTGCGATGCAGAGAGCCAGACCAACGGCGAATACCAGGAAACTGAACAGTAGCAGTACGCGGAAGTCGATCTCAGAGTCGAAGAAGAGCATGGACCACACATACATAGACAGGAAACCGACGAGGGCACTCAGCAGGATGAGCGACTTGCGTAGCGGTATACGGGTGTTGTACGTCGAGCAGACAGCTATCAGGAAGCCCATCAGCATCCAGGGTATCCAGTTGAAGTAGTTCTGGTATTCTTGTAGTCCAAAGCTGTCGATGATGGCTTCGACGACGTAGAACAGGATAAAGCTGCCGATGGCTGCTACAACCGACCTGAGTAGTATGTTGGTGATGGTATGTTTGAGGAAATGGGATGAGATAGCCATCGAACTGATGCCTAGCGTCAGGAAGAAGCTGACGGTCAGTCCGAAGCTCGGCAACAGGGTGATGCGTCCGTTCAGCGAGGCTATCAGCGTGAAACAGAACCAAGCTTCGAGGGCTGATAGGATAGCCATGAAAATCCAGTTCATATAGAAGCTGGCATTGTGGTGGTCGTAGAGATTCTTGGGGTTGTAGTAGTGGGAGCCGTGTTTGCAATGGTCGCTGTATTCAGGACAGTGATAGCCGTTCTCGTCCCAACACTGTTTGTGCATGGTGTGCTCACACTTCACCACAATCTTGTCGCCTACCTCGAATGGTGCCTTGCAGTAGTAGCACGACTCCTTGACAGCCTGGCTGGCCCAACTCATGTTGTTGCCGGTATAGGTGGTGACATGTTTCTTGATGAATAGTCGGTAGCGGATGTAGGGCACCAGCAGTTGCATGATGAGCCATACTAGCGCGATGATGAGCAGACACAGCACGGTGCCTTGTATCAGCACGAAAGTCAGACCGATGCCATTGACGATGATGGGCGCATAGATGCTGCCTTTGACGATATTGGTTGAGAATGATGCGAAGATGGAGTCGGTCTTGGCGTCGTGGAAATTCACCGTCAGCTTGTTCTGGTTGCCGCGATAGACCTTGAAGTTGGGGTTGACAAACTGGAACAGATTGCTAGGCGATTTCACACCGAACTCCTTGAACACCTTCGCCTCCATTGTTGTCAGGTGGAACTGGTCCATATACAGACCGTTGTTATTGTTACAGAACACCCACATCACGTTGGTGCTGTAGTCGTCGGCACGCTTCTCCTGGCTGCTACAGTCGACATAGAACGCCAGGAACTGAGTGTTCTTCTGTTCTTCCTTCTTGACCAGCTCCTCCTCCAGGAGATAATGATCGGGGTCTAGGGGCTCGTCGCTGTCGTCTGCATACAGATTACCATCGGAGAAGGTGATCAGCACGGTGTGTCGGCAGTCCTTCCAAGGGTCGTTGTCGCTGATCATCTCGTACTTCTTCTGCAACACCGAGCGGTACAGATAGACATAGTTGTCGCCTGAGTGCTTAAAGTAGTTTTCCATCACGTAGGGCGATGTAGGCATGGCTTCAGTCACCGTCTTGCCACTCATAAATGCGACGTAGAGATTCTGGGGGCCATTGAATACCGACTTGATGTTGATGATCTTATCGCGGACACTGTTCAGCGTGCGCTGGGGCAGCGACAGATCGACCAGCGCCAGCACGCGGATGTCGTGCTCGCTGACGGCCTCAGCTTCCGTGTTGCGGATGTTGACTAGCCTTGATGTAGAGCGCTTGGTGCGTCGGATACCGTTGATGGTCTCGCTGACCTCTACACGTACTTTCGACGTGTCGGACAGCATATACGGACCGATGTCGTTGACGATAGTCGTCGTGACGTCGAACGTCTTGTAGTTCGGCGAGAACACTACGGAGTCAACCCTCATCGTCTCCCGCTGGTGAGGCACTACGTCGGTCATGGCTTTCTCCAGGTCACCAAAGTCGTCACCACTGGAAAACAGATCGTCGCAGCCTGTCAGACAGAGGGCTGCTAAAACGGTTAGGATGTATCTGTACATTTTCTTCATCGTGTTTGTTCCTTTTTATCGTTGTCAGATGGTAGGATATGCTCCGCCACCTGGATTGTTCATCGCGTCTTGGTATTGCTTCATGGTCTGACGGGCCTTCTGGGCTGCCTTGAGCTTCGTCAGCATCAGATTGAAGAAGAGGATAAGGACAGCCACACAGGCCAGACCAATCAGATAGTCCTTGATGCGCTGTATGAACGGCTTGTACTCCATCGTCTGAATCTTCTCGGATAGCACCTTGAGATTAGTGAACTTCTCGTCCATCGCATCCATGTTCTTCGAGAGGGCTGGAACCAGTACTGCGGCAGCCTTAGCACCCTCGTAGCTGGCCTGTAAATCAGCGAAGAGAGCCTGTTCCTTGGCCTTCAGCTTCTCCAACCTAGGTGCGGCCTTCTGGACCAGCGACAGTTGGAAGGCCGTCTTGTATAAATGCTTGTAGGTGCTGTCCTGACTGAACAGCAGCTGTTCGGCTTTGATGTAGTCGGAAAGTGCCTTGCACTGTTCCTTTCTCTTGGCTAGACTGTCGTTTACCGCCTGCTTCAGCAACTGCACCTCAGTCATCTGCTCCATGAGCTCCTCGTCATCGACGATATCCATCTGCATGGCCTGTGTGAAGTTGGTCCATCGGAAGTCGAGCGACTTCATGTTATCCTCAACCAGGGTGAGCTTGTCGTTCAACAGACGGGCATACGATTCCGTCAGCGGTGACGACTCGTCAATCATGAGCTGTATGTTGCACATCATGTCCAAACGGTTGAAGTCTTCTATATACTGCGTCATGCGGCTCTGCAGATCGGCATGCAGCGAGTCTGGGCTTACCGCTGCTTCGCCAGCGGCTTGTCCCATGACTGCCATCCCGTTCAGGAGAAGCAGCAAGGTGAGTAGTATATGTCTTGTCATTTGCATGTGTTGTTGAAATAGGTTTCTGCCTTGCGGAATATCTTGATGGCATTACGCTCTTCTTCCGTTGAGCCTGATCCTCCACCGATGATGACATGGGTGTCCTTGATGATGTTCTGACACTGCTTCGTCAGGTCTGCACGCTCGATGGGGTCATTGCTCTTCAGCCAGCGGCTCACCAGCGTGTCCATCTGACGAGCATTGGCCAGAATGGTCTTATTGTTCATCGCACGGCCCTTGGCTCCCAGCGATCCCATGCCTGCGCCCTCAGCAGCTGTCTTTACCTGTATCCGGGCTATCGAGTCGGCCAACTGGTTGTATTGCTGGCGGTTCTGCTGAATCGTGGGACAGGGGCTCTGGACGGAATCGTTCGGCTGGAACTGGGTCACTAGCGTAGCCTTCAGCTCCTGGAAAGCCTTCAGGGCTTCGTCGCTGGCTACGGTACCCTTGCCGTATCGTTTCTTTAGTGCCGTATAGCTCTTGGTGACAGCGGCCAGTGCACTCTGCGATGCTGCGAGCTCCTCGTCTAATCCGAAGCAGGGGTCGCGCTGGATGGTGATGCGGTAGTCGATGTCCAGATTCTTGCCAAAGCCGATCTCGTATTGGCGGTTTTCGCCCTTCTGTTTCACAAGATCCATCAGCATGAGGTCTCGCAGCTGGATGGTGACCATATCGCGCTTACCCTGCACGTTGAATTTCTGCTGGATGAAGTCGTTGACCATCTGCAGTTCCTGGTCGATGGGTTGCAGACCGTCATAGCCGAACCATTTCTTGAACACATAGTTCTTATAGGGCTTCGGCAGACTGTTGCGGAAAGCCTTTGTTAGACGAAAGCGGTCCTTGGGGTTGCAGTTGGCTACGTAGCTCAGTTTGTCGGGATGTATCTTACGCCGACTGATGGCTGTCTTGTAGCGGGTGTCGTCCCAGAAGACGTAGAGCATCCTGTAGGAAATCAGCGTGACAGTCACCGTATTGTCGGCCTCGCTGAAGTCGAATTTCACCATCAGGTCCTTATCCGTCGCATCGTTTTTCAGAGTGATGTGGTCGGTATAGGAGTCTGCTGCTGAGATGGTGATGGGTTTCACCGTCTGTGCTGTCAGCCCTGCGGCCAGTAGCGCACAGGCTGTCAGTAGGATTACTCTATTCTTGATGTTCGTCATATCTTTAATCTCTCTAAACTCTAAACTCTAATCTCTAAACGCTATCCATTCATGTGGCTCTCCCTGACTGCGTACCCACGCAGCAACCTGCAGGTCTTCAGGGTAGGGTGGTTCCATCGTGGCGTGATATGTCTCGTAGCGCAGGTAGGAGGCTACGCGGCGGACGGCCCACAGCAGGTCGGTATAGGTGTCTGCCATATTGATGCACACGTGGCCTGCAAACGTTCCGAAGTATCGGATGTTGGGGTGCCAGGGGTGGGGTATCTCCTTGCCCTGCTCGTCGGTAGTCCTGAAGTTCAACGCAGGTGGTGCGTCGACGCACGGATAGTTCACAGGCAGCGTGATCTCCATTTGGAAGTGGTCGGCGAAGAGTGGTTCGTTGGCTACCCCAGGTTCGTTCAGCCGCTCTACGTTGGTGACGCCCTTCAGGCTGTGTATGAAGTAGTCGATGTGATAGCCCACAGGCAGCCCATCGCAGTTTCTCTTGGTGACATGCCACTCAAGGTCGGAGCGCCCCTCGAGGCCTTGCTCCAACTGCTTCCACTCATGTAGCAGACGTCTGTTGCGTCCACTCATCTGGCTGGCTATGAATTCTTCACTCTTCACTTTTCACTTTTACCTTCTAACTCATCCTGGGAACGGGTCAGGTATCAGGAATACGGTATCGCCATTCTCCACGTGGTAATCGGCCAGCTTCTGGGCGGTATGTCCTATGCGTGGGCGCATGACGCGTATCTCATGTACATCAGGGTCTTCCTTGCCGAAGAAATAGTCCAGCGGGGCTCCCGTCTGGTCAATCGACGGAAAGTCGAAGATCAGCTTACCGTCGTTGCCGATAGCATGACGCAGGTTGGTCATCAGTGTCTCCAGCGGTGCATCGGGGTTGACAACCTTGAAGGTTACCGTCTTGTTCTTGTAAACAATGTTTAATAAGAAATCTGCCATATCTTAAATCTCTAATTTCTTTAAACTCAAAATCTCAACTCTCAATCTTGATAATCACCTGGATGGGGTAGATATTGGTGCTCCTGACGTTCATCAGACTCTTGAGCAGAATCTCAGCCATCTGTATCTTGTCAGCAAAACCGCGTCGGATGAAGGCGCTGTCTTGCAGGGTGACCTCTACCAGTATCTCATAACCGCTCAGTCGCTTCTCAAATTCCTGGCGGAAGCTGACAGTGATGTTCTTCACCATGTCGCGTACGATGCCATAGCGGCTCATCAGCTCGAAATAGCAGAACTGCTTGATGTCAGCAGGAGTCACCAGTCGGTCGTGTGTCGTGATATAGTAGCGTCGCAGACTGGCCTCCGTCTTCTCGTCGCGTATCTCGTCGCATCCTGGCATGGGGTTGGCTATCAACTGCGTAGCACCGCCGTCCAGACCTGCGGGTACGGTGAAGGCGGGGCTGTCCTCCAGCAGACTGTTCACCGACGAGCCGTTAGTCGTCAGGTAAGTCACCTCGACGCTGGCCTGTTTTTCCGATAGGTTGAAGTTCGGACGCAGCAGCAGGTAGACACCCGAAGCACTGCGTATGGTGTCCTCGCGGGTACTGTTCTCCAGCTTCATGAGCGTCTCTGCCAGCGCGTGTATCAATCGGTCGGTAGCCACCTCCTGCACGTTCTGGAAGGCGTAGAAGTCGGAGTAGTATTTGTTCACGATGTTGTACAGCAGTTTGGCCAGTCTGCCTTGGTTGAAGCGGTCGGCAGCCATTCTGCGCACCTCGATGGGCATATCGTTGAACAGCTGGTCTTCCGATGGACGTATCATGTGGAGGAACTGCTGGCTGAAGGTGATGCCGTCGGGATTATGTGCGTCGTAGCCTGCTACGCGTGCTATGGGACTGTTTGATGATAGCGTGATGGTATGCGGGTTCGCATTGGCCAGCATCACGGTGTTCAGCAACAGGTTGTTGCGGTCGAATACGAAGTCATCGCCCACACCGGTGAACTCGAACACCACATCCAGCGTATCAGTCTCCGTGGGGATATATCGCTCGGCCTTATGCTTCTTGATGCTGTACATCCTTACGTTCTGGCGTGCGAAGAGGTCCAGTCCTACGGGCGATGTCATATAGGTGAGCTGACGATTGTAGAGCACGGTGTCCACGTCGAAGTATTTCGTCATGGGCAGCTCGGAGAAGTCCCAAGGCTTCACCAGCGGCAGCTGTTGGTCGTCAATCGATACCGCTACGTCGCGATAGTTCTGGTTGCGTATGCAGAACGATACTCCCGAAAGGTCGGATACGGGTGCCATGAAGTCGATGGTCACCTTCCATCGGCGGCTATCCAACCTGACTACCGTTCTGACGGTAGCGTTCAGTAGTCGGGTGCGTAGCAGCGGCAGGAACGATGCTTTCTTCTCGCCCAGCGTGAAGACGCAGTCGCTGTCCAGCTCCACCTCAGCGGCGTCCTTGACTAGCGCTGTCTGTATGACGGCTGTAGCGGGGATGGCGTGTCCTACTTCGTAGGGCGTCAGCATCTGGGCAAAGTCGTCCAACATGTCGGCCTTCATCTGCTCGATGTCGGTCTCCGTCTCGTTGGCTTGGTAGGCCAGTGCGGTGATGAGCAGACCGAACACGGGGTCGGTGTCTATCCCTTCCAGTTGGTCACTCTGGTCGCTTTTGCGCCATATCTCAATGGCCTGCTGCATCAATTCTTCAGCCCGTTGTCTGGTTTCAAATATGGTTTGTTTCATTTCCAAACGTTGATAGTCGTTGTGAATATATAAGGTTCCTGCGTACTGCTGATCGTCGCTTTCACCGTGATGTATATCATGCGCTTCTCGCGGATGTAGGTCATCGCTACCGAGATGTTCTCCAGTCGTTTCTCGTATACGGACAGCGTATTCTTCAGTTCAGCGGCAAAGGTGTTCATGTTTTTCGACGAGCCGGAGATCTTCTTGTCGTACAGTCCCGACAGTCCGTGAATATCGGTGTCATCGCCCGAGTTGAATACCACACCTTCGTTCTCGTTGAATATCTCGAAGCGCAGGTTGATGAATACGAAGCCGTACTCAGGGTCGGCAGGCGTGCTGAACTGATGAGTGCTCAGCAGCAGGCTGATGGCCTCGTCTATCGACTTTTTCTCCTTGTCTTCGCGCAGCAGTCGGCCTACTCCTGTCTCGTTGTTGCCGTGCCTGTGCACCTTTAGTGGTATCGAGATATAACTCATAGCTTACTCTCCTTAGATGATGGGGATGAATTTCTTTTCTTCCGGTTCGGGCACATAGAGTGCGTTGAACAGATTGTCGAACAGCTCCTGGTAGAGCTTCTCGTAGAGCGACTGGTGGAGTTCTCGACCCATCTGGTCGGTCTTCTCGTTCAGCTGCTCGTTGATCTGGTCCAGACGTTCGTTGATGGTCGTCGTGAGCTCGTTCTTCAACTCCTCCCTGACGGTCTGGTTGATGTAGTTGGTCAGGTTGTCGTTCAACTGTTGTATCTCGCCTTGCAACTCCTCCTTCAGGGCTTCCAGCATGCGCTGTGTCAACTCAGGGTTCAGCCGTTCGTAGAGCTCGGCCTTAGCCTGTGCCAGCAGCGCCTCGTAGTCGATGGGGGGTGCCAGTGTCACGCCGTCGAGCACGGTAGCTGCACCGTCCAGATAGTCGTTGAGCCATTCCAGCCACTCCTGCATATCGATGAGCGAGGGCTGTGGCACCTGTGGTGCTTCTTCCCTGTTGGGCGTCATGATGTAGAAGTCTACGGCCTGTGCAATCTCCTGTGTCAGCATCATGAATTCGTGTGTCGACGTCTGCAGGCTGTAACCCTTCAGCAGGAACAGGTAGCGCAGCACGGCGCGTTTGCATTCGCCTTCCGCCATGTTGATGTGACTGGCCAACTTGGTCAGCCTGTCGGTTATGCCGTCGATGTATTCCTTGAAGCGGTTGTCGTCCTTCAGCACCAGACAGGGCACGATGTAGTTGCTGTCGAGCGTCACCATGTTGTCCTTCACATGGAATCGCAGCAGCGGGAACAGGTCGCCGTTCTCGATGTCCTCACGGGAATTGATGCTGTAGTTGTATCGTGGTTTGACGAACGATACCCCCTCACGTTCAAATGCCCTTGAGTATTCGCTGAAGCTTACCGTCAGGTAGTACGTGTCGCCGAAGAGCATCGGTATCTGTACCTGCACGTTCTCATTCGCATCGACCAGTCTGCCTGAGGGGAGCAGCGCCATGCAGCGCAGTTCAGCCACCTCCAGCTTCCCTGCAGCGAATGAGGCATTGCATTCAAACGGTGCATTGGGCAGCAGTCCCATGCGGTTGCTTCCCAGTGAAGCGCGCAGCGCCAATTGCCAGTTGCTGTCCCACTGGTCGTCCAGCCCCAGTAGGGTCTGAGCCGTCATTTCCATGCCGTTTGTCCAGTTGATTCTCGAATTGATGTCCATCTTTATGTCGTTTTATATCTTGTCACTGATCACTTATCGTTTCTCACTTCTCAACTCCGTGTTGTATCCCAACGTGTACTGTTTCGGTTGTTCGTTGGGGTGGTCTTTGATGTGGATCCTGCATACCACGTCGAAGGGTATGAGCCATTCCTTGATGAAGTCGCGCAACGGTTGCAGCTCGCTGTCCTTCTGGCGGTACTCCTCGACACTCAGGTCGGGGATGAGCAGGTCGTACCTGATTTCCGGCAGCCAGCAGATGGTGGAGTCCAGGTGGCTGTATCGGCCTATCGTCATGTCTACCTCGCACTTCATGATGGCACTCAGCATGTTGCTGATGAATCCGAAGTTGCCTCTCATCGAGTGGACGTAGGGCAGCATCACGGCGGCCTTTCTCACCAGCTCGCTCTCCTCCTGTTCGATGTCGAAGTCGAAATATTCCTTGAGCAGATACGACAGCTTGTGCTCCAGCATCTCCGATGCAATACGCTCTATCTCGATGTGCTTCTGGAACGAGAAGGTGTCGAAGGGCAGGAACAGCTCGCGCAGCAGGTGTTTCCTGCGTTCCAGCTCCCGCATGTTCTGCTCCTTGTTGTTGCCTTTCAGATCATCATCACGCGTCAGCAGACCTTCGGGCAGCAGTTTCAGGAAACCGTCGCGGGCCAGTGTCACGTCGTGCTCATCGACATTAATCGTCAGCGCGTCGTGGTTGTAGTTGCGGTAGAAGGTGCCCTCCATGCGTGCTGTCCACATCGACGACATCTCCGGGTAGAGATAGTTCAGCAGCACCTCCGCCTTGATTTCCGCTATATCGTTTCTCTTCGTCATAATTCACTCAGTTCGTAAAAATACTCTTTGTCCGCTGTCAGCACGTGCAGCACGTCGCCTGCGGGTATCCCCAGCTCTTGCAGCGTCAGCTCAGGGTAGGGGAAGTGGGCGTCTATCGTGGTGTACTCATGCTGGTACATGCTGCTGAACGGGATGCCGCTGAGCAGTTCGTGACGCTCCACAAACGAGGCTACCGCCCTGGCGGGCTTCATCACCTCCACCTTCGTGTCGTCCTGGCGCAGACATACATAGTCCACAAACGGGTCGTTGCCCGTGCTCACCGCTACCTGCTGGGTACCTGTGGCCGTAGCCACCCATGCCAGCATTTCTTCTACGGTGCTCTGTGTCGTCAGCGTCGACGGACTGACGGGCTCCCAGACGTCGTGCTCGGCACAATCGTCGTCGTATGCCTTGAACTCCGCCACGCGTGTTGTCATGTGTTCCCCTTCGTAGTAGAACATCTTGCCGCACAGCGTGGTCAGACTTCCCGTCTTTATCTCCTCGTCATGGATCAGCTTCAGCGCTTCCTGCACCTGCACTGCTCCGATGACGGAGGCTATGATGGATGTCGTGGGCGCCTTGCCTGCAGCCATCGCGCGCCGTATCACGCCCGCGCACGACATACGTGCCTTGAGGTCGCGCAGCCCTTCTGGTCCCAGATTACAGGCGTAGCAGTTCTCACCCGGCTTGAACACCCGTGCAGTACCCTCCAGTCCGTCAATACCGCCGTCCACCCAAGGCTTGCCAGCCCTCATGCACAGGCGGTTAATCTGGTATCGGGCCCAGCGGCTGTCCACACAGCCTATCACGACGTCCATCCGTCGTATCAGACCCAGTCCCACGTCGTATCCTATATCGCCGCAAATCGTCTTCACGTCCACCTCGGGATTCATCCCCCTCAGTCGTTCGGCCACCACTTCCACCTTGCGCCGCCCCTTTGCTGCGTCTTCCTGTGTGAAGAGCACCGAGCGGCTCAGGTTGTCGGCCTCTACCGTGTCGAAGTCTACGACTACGATATGTCTAATCCCCATCAGCACCAGGTTTTTCAGCACCTCGTTTCCCAAGGCCCCACAGCCTACCACCATCACTCTGGCCTTCGCTGTCCTCTCCTGTCTGAATGGCTGATTTCTCATTTCTCGCTTTTCATCTCGATGAAGGCATCCACCATGTCGTTGCCAATCACCTCGACCTTATCCTTGTGGCCGTCGTGATAGCCCTTCTTGCTCAGCCGTATGCGGTATCCCTTGCCTTCCTGCAGGTTCTCTACGGCCATCGGGGTAGTGCCCACCTTGATGTCGTTGATGTAGATGTCGGCACCCACTACGTTCGAGTGGACGTTCAGCACACCATATTGCGCCATTGGCGACATCATTCGGATTATCTTCGGCTGGTCGTCCTGTATGAACAGGTATTGCAGCTTCGACTCCACACCGTCCTTACGTGAGCTGATGGCGTGGAAACCCTCCTTCAGCTGACCTTCCCATTTGCCTCGGCCTACTACCGTCTTGTCGACCAGTATCTCCGTCGAGTCCGTCTGGGCTTGGATGGTCACCGGAGCGAACATCAGCGGCACGATGGCTGCCGTCAGTTCCGATGGTCCTGTCTTCGCCACACTGTCCGTGCTGGCAGGCAGTAGCAGCGTGGCTATCTGTTTGTCGCTGACGGCCTGTGCCGTCAGGTCGCTCTCCGTCAGTTCGATGACTTTCTTCTCGTTCACACCCACCTCTATCTGCTGGTCGTAGTAGCAGACGTGGCCTCGTACGACGGTCAGTCGGTGTATGCCTGCCTGCAGGTGTCCGCTGGTGGCATACTGTTGACCGATGGTCTTGCCGTCTATCATGATGTCGCCGTTCTCCACGGGTGTTCTCACCGTCACGTACGAGTAGAGCGGTTGCAGCGTGATGGGGATGACCATCCGCGCGCTGTCCGTCAGCACCAGCGAGTCCTCCATTGCCTCGTAGAAAGGCGACTCTACGGCGTAGGTGTGCTTACCCAGCGGCAGGTTAAACTGCGCATCGCCGTTGCGCACCAGCGCTACCGTGCTGTCCACGTAGAGGATAGCGTTCTGCGGCTCCAGCTTGAAGACTACCCACTGCTTCTGCAGCTTATACTCCTTGTCGGGGTTGTAGGTCTTCAGCACGGCCTGGTAGTGTTTCTTCTTCTTCAGCGGCTTTCCTGGCACTTTCCAGGTCAGCTGTCCGTAGTCCGGATGTTGTATGACGAGGTATCGCGTCTTGTGTGGCACCTTCAGTGTCAGCATGCCGTCCGCCTCCTCAGCTTTCACCTCCATCTTGCCGTCGGCTTTGAAGGTGAATCCCTTCTCGCCCGTCTTCAGATCGATGATGGCCAGCTTCTTGTCGGTGGTCGGTTTCTTCTTGTTCAGCAGTCCCCACAGGATGCCTTTCTTCTGGCGTGCATAATCGCAAACCTCCATCTGCTGCGCCCATAAGGGCAACATCAGATGGAGCATACAGATTAGCATTAACCACTTTTTCATACCTCTTATCCACCTTGTGTCGACATACTTCCACTGGGGTTGTTGACCGATATCATGCCACCCCACATACACATACACTTAGCATTGTTGATCAGTGCGGGCTGTCCCATCACCATCGTCTGTCCTGGGGGAGCCCAGGGTGCTGTGATGGCTGGCGCGCAGGGCATGGGAGTCAGCACACCCATGGCTGCTGACGTCGCTGAAGCCACTGTTGGGTTACTGATAGACTGACACATTCCGAAGGACATAATGTTCGTCATCGGTATCATGTCCATGATGTTGGCCATCAGCATGTTACCACACTTCGGACGCATCGGAACGGTGACCGTCAGCGTCGACGGTGCCGTCCCGAAGGTGCATTGCAGCATTGCTCCATGACATACGAAATTTCCCATAATTTTCTGTCTTTTTCTGTAATAAATATATATTCTAATCGGCAAAGGTAATGAAAAATTTGATAATTCACTACAAATTGACGATTTTTTTATCAAAAACTATCATTTCGTGTTGAACTTCATGCTGAACTGCACGTCGTGGTTCTGCTTGCTGCTATCTTCGGTGTTGCCCTCCTGCAGATAGCGCAGATAGCCCTCCTCGATCTCCTGCAACTTGGCCTTGTGCAGCTTCTCGGCGTTCTCCTTGTAGTCGTCGTACTCGTGGTCGATGGCCTCCTTGGCCTCCTGGCCGTCTTCGGGTTTGTCGAGGAATATGGTGGCCATCTCCCCGATGTACTTCGTGTGCTCCTCCTCCAACTTTACCTTACACTCGTCGTAGAAGGCGTTGGTGACTTGTATGAGGACATCGTGACGCTCCTTGTTGACGGGCGGCATGGTGTAGATGAGGTGATGCTCGTCTTCGTCATTGGGGTCTTTCTTGGTCTGCACGTCGAGCTTGAACTCCGGGTGCACCTCGGCAATGCCGCTGATGATGTTCTGGAGGTTGTTCTCGTTCTTGGGGATGATCTCGAACTGGAAGTCGTTGGGTTTGCCGATCATGGCGACATCCTCGATGTTAAACTCCTGACCGGAGACCCAGCAGGTGACTGACATCAGCGCTGCCGGCTCGGCCTTCACGGGGTGGTTCATCATGCGGTAGTGGAACAGCATAATGCAGGCGTCCATCCTTTTCTGAAACGTCTGTAACTGTGCTACAATATAATCGTTGAACATAACTATAGTCTCTTTACTTTAAACTCTTTACTTTAAACTCTTAACTCTTCGCATCCTCTGCCTTGAGCTTGGTGCTCAGACTGCCACCGGGACCACCGGGAACGGCGATGCCGTCGCTGATGTTGCTGGACTTGAACGACGTATTCGCCTCCAGGTTTTCGATGGTAGCCTTGGGCGCCTTGACCTCGTCCTTCAGCTCGGTCTTGCCGAACACCTGGACATTGCTGCCACCGAGTGAGGCCTTGCCGCCATCCAGTTGCAGCGTCGACTTGCCGTCGCCTTGTTGTGCCTCGAGCGTCTTGTCGGCAAAGAGTCCCAGCTCTTCGCTGACGGCCTGCAGGTGCTTCGACTTGATGTCCTTCGACTTGGCACCGACGAACATCTTCTCCGATACCAGCAGCAGCGTGCCATCGGCAGCGAGCGACTTATCTTCCAGCTTCTCCTTGTCGACATCCATCGCCTTGACGCTGACGGCCTTCGCGTTGAGCGACAGACTGCCCGTAGCCTTGCCTTCGGTGTCGGTGGCGCTGGCGCTGATCTTCTCGGCCCGTATGCTGATGGCGCTGTCGGCGATGAGCTGTTTCTCCTTCCGCTCGCCATTCTCCAGGTCGTTGTCGGTAGCGGTGACGCTGAAGGTCTTCGAGCGGATGTTGATATCGCCCTCTGCCGTGTAGTTGGCTTTGGTCGTCTTCCCGTTGTCGTCGACTTCTACACCAGCCACATTCTCCGTCGAGAGGTCCATCGTCTTGGCGCGCAGCGTGAGGGTGCTGTCGGCGGTGAGCTGCTTCTCCTTGCGCTTCTGCTCGGCCACCTCGTAGTCGACACCCTGTAGGGTGATATTCTTCGAGGTGACGGTGAAGTCGCCCTCAGCAGCATACTGTGCATCGGTCAGCTGCCCCTTGTCGTCGTATTTCGCATCCGCCTCGCCAGCGGTAGTGACGTCGATGGTCTTCGCCTGTAGCCGGATATGTCCTTTCTCCTTGAGCTTGCCGTCGGCCTCGATGGACTGTACGCTGACGTCGTTGGCCTTGAGCGTGATGCCCGAGCCTTCGTTGTCGCGCAAGTTGCCCTCGCCGTCTACCGATACGAGGTTGATCTGTTCGCCATGAATGCTGACATGCGCGCCCGTCGTCTTCTTCTTGAAGTCGTCGCCCTTGGTGATGGCGTCTTTTTCCTCCTTATAGCACTTCAGCAGACGGTTTGCCTCGGCCAGCTGCGCGAGGATGCCGGCATAGGCGTAGGTCTCGCCGGTGATTGCCCGTGAGAGTTTCTCGATCTTGTCGCCCATCGTGCGGACGTCCTCGAAGTTGGCACGCAGCTCTTCGCCATCGTTGACGATCTTCGCTTTCTTGTCGAGCAGATCCTGAATCTCCTTGGTCATCTCGCTGAACGACTCCTTGTGCATATCAGCCTCCTCTTTCAGGCTCTCTTTCAGCTTCTCGGTGTCGCTGATGAGTGTACCGAGCAGCTTTTCACGGCTCTCGGCATTCTTGGTGGCGTGGATGTCTATAGCCTGGTCGGCATGGATGCGCACACCCGAGCCACCCGCAGGCTTGACGGGTGCCGAGAAGGCCCCCTTGGCGTCGTTGCTCTGGATGACGATGTCGCGCGCCTGGCTGACGACCGAAGACAGCGTGCCTACCACATGCTCATGGCCGTCGACACCCGGGTCTTCGGCTATCTGGCGGATGCTGGGAGCCCGGAGCTCTACGGTGCCCACCTCTGATGCTGCCTGCACACCCACCTCGGTGCCGCGAATGATGATGGTCGAACCACCCTGGAATAGTGTGCCGTTGGGGTCGACATTACCGATGACAATCTCGGGTGCAGAGAGGATGAGCCGCTGGTCGTCGCGGACGTATCGTGCCTTCTTCAGCTCAGCCACCATCTCCACTTTCAGGTCCTGTATCTCGGCCTTGCACTTACGTATCTCCTCGAGGTCTTTCTCCACGCTGTCGGCCATCGCCTTCAGCTTGTCTTCCCAAGTCTTGAATATATAGTCCATAGTTGTAAAAATGCTTAGCGTTATCAATTATTCAATGGTATACAATATCTTCTTGAGATACTCCAGCGTGCCCGTGTTGGCATCGCGGTCGATGGTCATGCCGCCACGTCCGTCGAGGCTGATGGTCTCCTCGTCGTTCTCCGAGAGCAGGATGTGACCTTCGTGCCTGTCGGTCCATACGGTGCGCTCTTTCTTGAAGTCACTCTTGATGAGCGAGGCCGAGTCTAGGAGTCCCTTGATGCCGTCGGCAAAAGGCTTGACGAGGTTCTGTATGATCTGTCGTGCCATGTTAGTCGGTGCCAGGTAGTCAATGACTTCGATCTGCTTCTTCCACCAGAAGTTCTGGCCCACATAGTTTTTGCCCTTTTCCATCGTGACGTAATCGAGGTCGAGTCCGACATACATGTACTTGTTGTTCTTGTACAGCTTGTTCATGGTACCCTCGGGCTTGTTCTGTTCGGCTTGTCCTATATGATAGAGGAAGGAATAGATCAGGGCACGCTTAAACGGAGTCGTCGCTTTCTTGTTGAAAAAGTCTTGCTTGTCGACGGGCTGCGCGCTATTCAGCATGAATTCGTCATGTTCCAAATACAGGTTCTTGAATACATCCCACTGTGCCTTGAACCACTTGTCGTCCTTATACTTCTGCATGGCATCCCATACCCAGCGGAAATGATCATCATCTTCCATGGGAATTCTCTCCAGGAGACCGCTGAGCGACTCGAAATAATCCCAGACGCCTCCAACGGCTTGCGCCAGTTCGTTGGCTTCGGTCTTGATGTATTCCAGCATCTCCTCAGGCGTGTTAAGCGACTCTTGGTCGACGGTAAAGGCTTCGCCAGGCTTCTTAAAGTGGCTCTCCCATTTGTCCGGCGCCATGTCTGACTCGCCCCATTCCTTCTTGTTCGACTTGGCGGAGAGGGCCATGAGCACCACGTTAGGCTCGTTCATATCCTCCAGCACGCATTGAGCCTTCGTCAGGTAGGCCTGCTTCTTCTCGTAGCCTGCCTTCCACTTGGCAGTATACTCCTTGTACGACTGGTCTGCCATATTGGAGATTTCGGTGACGTATTTGACGACGATATGGAAGAACCGCTGCTTGTCGTTCATCGCGTCTTTGATGCCCGGATTATAACGGCTTGGTGGTATCATGGCTCGTCCCAGACCGGCCTCCAGCTTCAGGTAACGCTTCGACTTGAGCAGCATAGTGCCGTCGATGGGACGTACCAGAATCTCGATGACATGACGGATGTACGAGAAGTCGGTGATGGGTGTGACGAGCACGTCGGCAGCCCCCTTGATACCAGCTCCTACGCCGCCCATAAAGGCCTGATAGAGCCAGCTGCCCTCTTCCTTCGTGGGGTCTCCGATGCTGGGCGCAGGTATGTTCTTACCCGAGATGATGTTGACCTGATTGCCAGCCTCGAGGGTGATGTTCTTACCCCTGATCTTCACGTCGCCGTTGGGTGCGTTGATGGTGATGCCCGAGAAGGCGCTGAGCTTGATGTCGCCCAGCGGTGTGTTGATGGTGATGTTACGCTTGTGCGACGACATGTCAATCTCGTACATGCCGTACTTGTCGCCGATATGGATACCACCAGCCAGTTCGCGACCACCCTTGGCAAACTTGTCGAAACCGAGGATACTCGTGTAGAAACCCAGTCCGGGCGAGATGGCGTTGGTGATGAAGCTGCCACCGTTTTCGGGGTCGGTGAAGCTGATATGATGGCCGTTGGGCGACATGATGACCTGCGACACATCGGCGCTCTTCAGCGGCACGGGGCTCCACGAGCGCTGCATGTTACGCAGCGGGGTAGGTACCTCCTTCGAGAAGAGACTGCCGACGACGTAGGGCCGCTCGGCATTGTCGTTGTCGTAGTTGACGAGCACCTCATCGCCTACGCGCGGCTTGTAGAAGGAACCGCCACCTTGCGAGGCCATCGGTGTGGCGATGCGCACCCAGGGCGTCGAGACGCTCTTGATGTCTTTCTCCACCTTCGCCTGAGCCTTGGCCACCTGCTTCTGGGCTTGCTCTACGCTCGCCTTGCTGTTCTTGTAGTCGGCTACGGCCTTGCTGTTGGCATCGAAGGTGGCACGTAGCGCCTTCAGCTCTTCCTGCTGCTTCAGCAGAACGGGATTCTTGTCGGCAGTATACCCCTCCTTGCCCTTTTGCTCGTTGTGAGCGGTGAGTGCCTCTTCCATCGTGGCGAGCTGGCTCTGCTTGCGTTTGAGCTCGGCTTCCTTCTCGGCCAGCTTCGCATTCAGATTCTCCACCTCCTGGTTCAGCACCCCGATCTGCAGCTGCAGACGGGTCAGGTCGTCGCCTTCCAGCACGTCCAGCTCCGTTTCCTTCTGTTTTATCGTAGCCTTACGCGTGTTGATGGACGCCTTGATCTTGGCTATGTCAGCTTGCAGCCGTGCGATGTCGGCCTTGTATAGCGCCTTGACCTCCGCAGGATTCTCCAGGAATTTCTTCATGTTGTCCAGGAACGCCTGCATCTCGGCCATCTTCTGCATGGCCTCCTGGCGCTGACGCTCCTTCTCTTCCATCTCCTTGGTGACTTCCTGTAGCCTCTCGGTAGCTTCTTTCAACTGCTGCTTCAGCGCCGACTTGGTGGTCTGCCAAGGATAGGCTATGCGGACGCGCCCTTGGAACTTCGGGTCGTTGTTGTCGGTGACGAAGGCGGTCTGCGGACCCACCTTGCGGATGACGGGCAACGGACCTACTGGAGGAATGAAGAACCACTGTTGCGAATTGGGTTTCTTATAACCCGGCACGGCGTATATCTTCATTGAGCGTTGCCCACTGGAGATGTCGCTCTTCTCCTTGCCATACTTGCTGTAGTCGTTCACCCATTCCTGCTCCGAGTTCTGGTCTATCTGGATGACGATATACGGTGTGTCTATGCCGTCAATCTTGATCTGCTGACCCAGCTTGACATCGATGAAGCTCGTGCCCATATCGATGCAGATGGTGTTGCGCTGGGCCTCCTCTTCATGGCGGTACACATCGGCAAAGTAGTCAACGCGTGTCCAGCCTTCCTTCGACAGCGTACCAAACTGTACGACGCTGTCATCATAGCATTGCTCCACCACGTCCTCCCATGGTGTCAGGTGCAGCTCCTTGCCCGTCTTGTTGCCCGACTTGCTGGCAAAGGTCGACTTCAAGAGCAGCACGCCCTCCTCGACGGGAATCGCCTTGATGAGTCCGCCGATGATACCCGCCTTACCCGCGCTCTCGTTGGTGAAGAACGACTTCAGCGTGGGCATCACCTTGGCCATAGCGGCCTGGCTGCCGGTACCGTCGTAGAACATCTCACGCCGCAGGTTGGTGAACTTGTCGGTGTATAGCGTGAAGAAATATTCGTCGTTGGCCACCTCGGAATTGTAGGTAGCATTGCCGGGGAATATGTCCTTGGGATATCCCGACTCATCCACGTCCAGCGGTCCGTGGTGCAGTCCCTGGTATTCGGTCTCTTCGCCGCCATCTCCCAGCTGCTTCATGGTGTCGCGTGCATAGTAGGTGACGTTGAGCGGTCCCTCGTTGATGTGCTGTGCGGTGATGGCCTGGAAGTCGCTGATCACCGTCGGCTCGGGCTTCGTCTTCTTGTTCGGGTCGGCCCAGGGCAGTCCCAGGTTCAGCGTGCCGTCCTCGAAGAAGAGGAACTCGCCGAAACGGTTGGCCGTACGCGACAGGAAGTCGTAGAACGTCTCGTTATACTGCACCAGATAGGGGTGTATGAACTCCGAGAGGATGGTCTGTTTCTCTATCTTCTGGATGTAGCGCAGTCGCTGCAGACCCTCCTTATTATATTTGATAAGGTGTTCGCTGCCATTCTCCACGTAGTCGAAGTCCTTGCACTCGCGCTCCAGAATGCCCGACCCCAGTTTCTTGGCGGTGTAGGCGCGGCTGTATTTGTTCAGCGTCATCAGCTTGTCCATACTACAGATGGTCAGCTTGACATTCATGACGGCCTTCTTGTTGACGTCACGGCGCAGCTGCGGGTTCACCTCGTGGACGTAGTAGTTCTTGGCGATGATGTATTTCTCGTTGATGGTCGGTTCTTCGCCTGCCGCGGTGTTCATGTCGACGTCGAGCAGCGATAGCGTCACGAAGCGTCGCATCAGCAAGTCGGTCACCTGTTGGAACGACAGGGTGGTCTGTGTCAACACCTTTTTGTCGTTGTCGTCGTTCAGCACCTTGATGTCTAGCTCGGCTTCTATCGTGTTGGACTGATAGATCTTGCGCGTCATCTTCAGACCACGCAGCATGATGGAGTATCGCCGCGTGGCATCGTAGAATTCCTTCTCCAGCCCCTGCCGGATGATGAGATGGTCGATGTTCCGGGCAGGTTGTGTGATGGTATTGCCGAAATCCAGCGAGTAGAGATAGGATGCTACTGTGTTGGTTACTTTTTGTTCAGCCATGTCAGTTGGGTTTTTAGTGAAGTAGGGTAGTGTGTTATTCGAAGTCGAACATCGCGGTGAATCCCGTTGCGTCGAATACCGACTTCAGGAAGTCGTTGGCCGAACGGATGATGACACTAGTGCCTTTGGGCTTGTTGTTCTTCGCCAGCACGAAGAATAGGCGCAGACCGCTGGAAGCGATGTATTCCAGTCCGGCACAGTCGAGGATGATCTTGTCGAAGTCGCCACTGATGATGTCTTCCAATTCGTCTTTCACGTCATCGGCAGCACTGGAGTCCATTCGTCCCTTCAGGACCACGGTAGCAATTCTCTCGTCAATAGTAATCTTTGTTTCCATAATTCTTATCGTTATTTTGTTTATCGTTTATCACTTAATTTGTATGGTGAGCAGCGTCAAGTCGTCGCTCTGGTCGGCACCGCCCACAAACTGGTGTACCTTCTTGATCATGTGGTCAGTGAAGGGCTTCACCTCCAGCATCCCCGCCTGTCGGGCCTTCTGGGCTGCGTCGATGATGCGCTCGTGGCCGTAGAGCTTCGGTTCGTCGTTCTCGGCCTCGCTCAGTCCGTCGGTATAGAGGAACAGCGTGGTGTTCCTTTGCAACTGCACCTGCTGGGCGGCATACGGCATGCCCGGCATCAGACCGGCCGCCAGATTCGGCTTGACGGGCAGCATGCTGACCTCGTTGGCGGTGACCACCAGCGGTGCTTCGTGGCCCGCATTGCAGTAGTCCATCACACCCGTCGTGAGGTCGATGACGCCCACAAACAGCGTGACGAACATGTTGGCCTCGTTGTCCTTGCTGAGCGCGTCGTTCATCTGGCTGACGATATCGCTGGCCTTGTTCTTAAAGAACACGACGGACCTGAATATCTTAAGCGTCATGGTCATGATGAGGGCAGCGGGGATGCCTTTGCCCGAGACGTCGCCAATGCAGAAGAACAGCTTGTTGTCGCGCAGACTGAAGTCGTACAGGTCGCCACCCACCGACTTGGCCGGTGTCAGGTGTCCGTAGACGTCGAACTGGTCGTTCAGTGGCAGCGGGTGTGGCAACATCGACATCTGGATGTCGTAAGCCGTCTTCAGGTCTTTGTCGTAGGCAGCCCTGGTGAGTGCTGAGGCTCGTCGTATGCCTCGCAGACAGATGAGGAAGATGATGATGAGGCCCAGCAGCTGTATGGCGATGATGATATACACCACGAAGTAGGCGGGTGAGTGCTGCTCGCTCTTAGGCACCACGATACCCATCATCCATCCTGTGAAGTCGACGGGCGAATAGTAGACGTAGCTCTTCTCGCCGCCAACGGTCATCAGTGTCTTGCCCGGCTTGCCATGCTGGAAGTCGCTGCGCAGCAGTGAGCCGGTGGTTGTCAGCTCCTCTTCCTCGATGCTGTCGAAGAAGTTGGCTTTCAGGGCGTGTTTCTTGTCGGGGGTGATGATGTAGGTGCCGTCGCGTTTCACCAGGAAGGTGTGCGAGCCATGCCGGATGCCCGACAGGGACCGTTCCGCCAGCGCCTCGTCTACGGTACGGTCTATCTCTGTGAGCAGTTTCTCCAGCCAGTCCATCTTCAGGTCGACACCCAGTAAGCCCACGATCTCGTTGTTCCTTTTTGCGTCGTGTATGGGCATGCAGTAGGTGATGATCAGGTTGTGACGGCCCGCCATGTTGAAGTAGGGGTCTACCCAGATGTTGGTGCGCTGCTTCATGGCGTTGATATACCATTCGCGCCTGAAGTAGTCCTGGTGCGAATCGGCCAGCTGTATCTTGCTGAAGCTGCCATCGTCGTTGCGCAGGACGTAGGGCTCAAACCATCCACCGTATTCCGGGTAGTAGTAGGGCTCGTAGGCCGTATAGAGGCCTTCCGCCTTAGGCGCCCTCTCCAGCCCATCCCACAGGTAGCTGTAGGCGCTGTCGGGGTGCTCCAGGTCGTGCTCGATGTCCCACAGGGCGTCGTCGCCCACCTTCTCCACGCGCTCCATCTCCAGTCGGATGGCCAGCCGTGTGTTCTTCATCACACCGTCGAATATGCGCTCGCTTTCGCTGACCATCATGCCGACGACAATCGAGTTGATGACGAGGGTGACTATCAATGTCGTAATCACCAGCGTCATCATGATCGATAGCGTCAGCTTCCCCATCAGGGAGAGTCTGTGCAGCTTCAGGATCTTAGTTAGTTTCATGCCGTCGGGAGTATTGTTTTTACCAGATCTTCACCCTGTCCTCGGGTTTTACGTAGAGCTTGTCGCCCGACTGCACACCGAACAGCGTGTACCAGTCGTCGAAGAGACGCAAAACGCCGTTCACGCGGTTGTGGAAGGGCGAGTGAACATCTATTTCCAGCCTCTGTTTCAAGGTCTCTTCCGATTCGTCGCCCTGCCATAAATGAGCATTCTCCACGAGGAACTGGCGCTGCTGATGGCGCAGAGCCTCACCGGTCAGGCCGTCGGCCTGCAACTTGCGGTTCCACATCTCCCAGGCCAGATTCATGCCACCCAGGTCGGCAATGTTCTCGTTCTTCGTCTTCTCACCATCGGCCTTCACGCCAGGATACTGTTCCAGCTCGTTGTATCGGTCGATGATCACTTGCTGGCGCTGCTCAAACTTCGCCTTGTCCTCGGCCGTCCACCAATTGACCTTGTTGCCTTTGGCGTCATACTGCGCTCCTTTGCCGTCGAAGCCGTGTGTCATCTCGTGACCGAACACCTGTAGCGTCACATAGCGCATGATGTCGTTCTTGTCGGCAGGGAACAACTCGCCTCTGAGGAAGGCGGGCAGGATGACGAGCTGATTGGTCGAGGGGTCGTAGAATGCATTGACGCTATCGATACCCGTACCCATCGGACTGAGAACCAGGAAATACCACTCGTAGTCGCCGACGGTAGGCTTTCCGGCCAACTCGTTACGTAAGTAGTTGTCGGCCTGTGCCTTATACTGCAACAGCTCCTCGATAGGCGACTTTCCCGTCAGTACGAAGTCGGCGTTGAACAGTTCCTTCGGTCCTCCCACATTGAACAGCATGGCCTGCAACTTCTCCAGAGCCTTCTCCTTGGTGGCCTCGCTCAGCCAGTCGAGGTCTCTGATGCGTTGGGCGAACAGTCCTCTCAGCTCCTCCAGCAACTTCAGGGCTCCTTCGCAGTCGCTATCCTTCAAGAGCATGGCCTTGTGATAGTCGAGGAACATTCCCGGACAATCCCTGTTGAGGGCCTGGAAGATAGTCTCCGGTGTGTTCACGGGATTCGCGGGATTATAGATATAGAATGACAGCTTAGCGCCTAAATAGTATTTCAGGTAGAGTTGCAAGGTCTGGGCGTCATATTGGTCGAAGAGTGCCAGTACCTGGTTCACTTCAGGTAAAAAATAGGTGTGGCTGTCGATATGGAAAGCCTCGCGGAATGCCGCCATCAGCTCGTCGTTCTCTGCCGTCCGTCGCATGGGTGTCGTCGACAGTGCTGTCAGAGCCGGTACGGGGTCCGACTTCAGCATCGGTCTGCCTTGTCCGTAAAATGCTGGGGTGGGGTATGATCTTGTCCATTCCGATTTGAAGTCGAGGATCCAGCACTCGATATTGCCAACATCCTGGATACGCTGACTCATTCCCGGGGCTTCGGTATCAATGCCTAATTGGGTGCTCAGTACCCTTTCAACCACCCCTGGTATTACTGTTCTATCGTTGATCATCTGTATGTAAATACTACCGACATCGCCGGGTTCGATATAATATCTGAACGTGCGGTCGATGCCGAACACGTCGTGAGCCATCAGGGCGCTGAACCCCATGTCGGCTATCTTGCCGATATTCCGCATCACGTCAGCCTTCGTCAGATTGTCACCATCTTTCAGCTGTGCCACCACGCCCTTCATGACGGCTTCTTGCTCCTGCTCTGATGCCAGGGGGCCCAGAATGAGTTGCATCGTATGGTTGGGCGTGGCATAGCTGGCCAGCCCGTCCTTCAATTCCTGGGTCTGCTTGTCCATGGCGTTATAGATGGTGCCCTCATCTGTCTTGTCGTGGTTTTTCATCCATGAGCCTATGGCGAACTGATAGAACGAGTCGCCAGGATTCACGTTGCGGTCCATCCAGTTCTCGTGGATGAAGGTCTCTTGGGCTATCTCCTCCTTAGGATTGACGGGATATGTGGGGTTGTCTCTCACACCGCTATCTACACATGCTGTAAACACTGTTGCGCCGCAGAAAGTCAGGATGGCGGCCATCACCCATTGCCTGGTCTGTATCATATTTTTAAATCTGTCAGTGTAATAATTAAGTTTTCTATCGGCAAAGGTAATGAAAAAAAATCTATTCTCCTAATAGGTAGGCGAAAATTTTTAGAAAAAGTGATGAGCACGTTGGCTCATCACGCTCTTTAGTTACATCTTTATACCTGTATCAGCCGTACCTTCCTCCGATTCTCCGTTGGCCTTACTGCGAAGTGGAGCCACATCACAGGGCCCTTCTTCTCTATCAACAATTCGTCGAAATCTTCTTTCGACTCATCACTGATGTCGAGCAAGATCACCGCATAGCGCAACAGCTGCTCTATCCCCGCCACCCGGATATCCACCGCGCATCCCGTCAGATGATTCGATGTCGGTGAGCCACCCACCGCCTTATTCACCTCCGCGCTTCGAAACCCCGAGTTGATGATAATCGGATACTCGCGCACTTCATTTCTCATTTCTTCATTTCCATTTCTCATTTCTCCTTTCTCATTTCTCATTTGGTTGTATCGCAACCTTAATCGTTCCAGCCAGCGGCACACCCGCTTTAGATTCTCTACTTGCGCCTCATTCGGCACGTTACTCAATCTCGTCTTCGTTTTACAAAGCTCAGCGAGCGTCATATGCTCGCTAAGCCTGATTTCTTCATTCTTCAATTCTTAAATTCTTCAATTTTTTAATTCTTAAATTCTTCAATTTTTAAATTCTTTAATTCTTAAATTTTAAATCATGCCATGATTTCTTTAATGATTTTCTTGTACTTCCCTTGTTTTTGTCGCTCTATGAATCCATGTATTTGCCATCGTTGGCACTGCTTACGAGCTGCTTCTCTTTCAAGGTCCAAGACATCCATCACATCCTTCGTGGAAAACGTCTCTGGCAACTGTCGATATGCCTCTACATTCTTCGAGTTTCTTTTGCGTGGCACATATTCGCGTTCCGCATTATCCCACGAGTCCTGCAGCATCTGCCCGAAGAAATAGTCCTGAAACCAGATCACCGCGTCATACATCAGCGTCGCAAACTTCAGGTCGTCGTCCGTGACGTCCAACTTACCCGTCTTGCGAAACGTGTCATACTGTCTGCAGACGATCCTCGGGATGGTGAACCACGTGGCGTAGAATACCGCACGCTTTCTCAGATAGTCCAACACCAGGTCGTCAGCAGCCTGAGCCTCCTGTGCTGACAGCTCGCAGAGTTCATAGACGTGGTCCGTCAGTCGCTCTATCGGCAGCTGACCATGTAGCTGTTCCAACTTGAATCCCCACTGTTTCAAGGCCTCGTTGGTCTTCCAGTCCACTACCCGTTTCTTCACCATCTGGAAGTTAGCACGCTCCATCTGGAAAATGGCGACGCGCGAGCATAGTCCATCGTTGATGTTCCGTAGCGTGAACTTCTTGTGCAGCGACACAGCCGTACCCGTAGTCACCGAGTTCCAGTAGACGGGCAGAATATCGTTGATCGAGTCGCTGTTGGCATAGTCGACACCCGACAGTTCGTTGTGGAACGCCTTCAGCTCCAGGTCGTGCTTTCCTATCCACGCACCGCCCGATTGGGCTGATATCGACGAGTCCAGCTCCGAGTCGAACATATACAGATGCATGGGCATCACCTCGCCATCCACCAGCTCCTTCGCCCTCTTCAGGCGTCGGAAGAAGATGTTGTTCGACGTCTTCGTAGGCAGATATCTGATCATGCCC
>JAEEGL017080343.1_pt1 | contig 28473 bp, 21 predicted proteins | sample 9134231 | NCBI WGS metagenome assembly JAEEGL01 (sample SAMN16246548, study PRJNA631951) | gut metagenome | biome: gut microbiome; feature: rumen; material: fiber-attached | host: Bos | place: Iran: Karaj | collected 2018-10
GCTGCAGAAGCCGCAGCTGAAGAACCTGCTGCAGAAGCCGCAGCTGAAGAACCTGCTGCAGAAGCCGCAGCTGAAGAACCTGCAGCAGATGTTGTTGCTGAAGAGCCTGCGGCAGATGTTGTTGCAGAAGAACCAGCAGTTGCCGAAGAAATGGCAGAAGAAGAGGTGATCCCGGATGTGCCACCTGTAATGGCTGCTGAAAATGCTGCCGATATTGCCGCTGACACTGGTGTGGCCGAAGAATTGATTCAGGAGCATATCGAGCACCACAATATCGATGATTTGCCCGCAGATGTTGCTGCAGAACAGGTGACATCAGATCTCCAGCATGGGGTGGCTTTAGAAGAAGAACAGCAGCAGGTATTGCTGGGCGGCGCGTATCATCCTGGTGGTGCAGGAGCTGCTGGTGAACAGCAGGCCATGGGCGGCGCACAAGCTGCCGCAGCTGCACCAGCAGCCGCCGGAGAACAGCAACAAGCGATGGGCGGCGCGCAAGCTACAGCCGCAGCCGCGCCTGCAGCAGCTGCCGGAGAACAGCAACAAGCGATGGGCGGCGCACAAGCAGCCGCAGCTGCACCAGCAGCCGCCGGAGAACAGCAACAAGCGATGGGTGGCGCGCAAGCTACAGCCGCAGCCGCGCCTGCAGCAGCTGCCGGAGAACAGCAGCAGGTCGCTGCTGCGCATGGCGCAGCACAACAGGAACAGCAAAGTGCCCTCGATTCAGCCGCTCAGAATGATCGCGGCCGCAGCGATGAACGCGAAAAACCTAAAGCCCGCAAACCCAGAGCCCGTCGTTCAAAGACATCATAATAAAGCGCACTGCTTCAGCACAGCCCCCAAAAAAAAGCACCCAACCGGGTGCTTTTTTTCAATCCTTTTCGTGATCTTCTTCCAGATCCTCGAAATTATCATCCTCATCCTCGAAGTCGTAAATCTCTTCGCCCTGATTCTTGAGGATCTTTTTGGCGAAATCCCGCAGCTCCACATTCTTTTCTTCTTTATAGAATGCCTGCAGCGACTGAATCAGCGACGGATCCCGTTCTGTGTTGAAGAAACGCAGGTATTTCTGAATGAGCTTGAGTGCATACAGCCGCGTCAGGAAACCGTAATGTCCAAACGAAATCGGCTCTTTTACCAGGTTCATCAGAATCGCACGGAGTTTGGGCGATCCCAAAGACGGCGTCGATTGCATCAGTGCAAATTCTGTTTCGGAAATACATGCGACAGATTGCGTTCGGTCCAGGCCTTTAAAGATGCCGTCGAGCGTTTCCTGTGACGGGGAATCGTGGAGGAATTTGATGATGAAGTTGGCGCACATGCGCGGCGACTGATAGAAACCGCGAATCATGATGTTAATGAGCTTCTGGTCGCTCATGATGACTTTCATGTGATCATGCTTGACCTCATCCGATTCGCAGGCTTTCATCGCTTCGATAATCGCGGAAACAAGGCGGTCTTCGCTTTTTTCGAGCTTGAGTACGACCTGCATAGCCAGGTGAGCGGTTTCGAGCACCGACGATTTCATGCAGATTTTGATGACGTTGAGGACGGGTACAGAAGCTTCTTTTCGGTATTCGACGACGCGGATGGCGTTGCGCTTTGGAATTTGCGAGATATCCGAAATCAGGCTGATGAGGATATCGTCGTTGCACTGCGACGAGAATTTGGCGATTTCCTTGTCGGACAGAGATTTTCTGTAGACATCGACATAGTCGGTGACGGGATCGACCATGAGCGGCGCATCGTTCTTCTTGGGTTCCCACTGCGGATAATCGGTGTCGGGCTGTACCAGAGAGCCATGCAGTGCGCGCAGAATTTCGGGTCTGCGGGGCACATCCTGATGGGTTTGCAAAATATTGCGCACGCGCTGTTTCACGAAATCCTGTGTGCGCAGGTTCGACAATTTTTCGAGCAATGCAGATGTATAGCGCACAGGTGAAACCGAGATGACCTCGGCTACAGCTTCTTCGAAATCGTTTTGCGCATCGTTGAGCGCATTGATGACCGGACCAACGGCATCGTTGCCATAGCTGCGGAACATATCATCGATGAGCGGTCGCAATTCTTTGTCGGCATCGACGACGATCTCCAGCACCTGCGGGATGACGAGCTCGGGGAAAATCGGGAATTTGGCGTAGAGCTTCATCAGCGCCATGTTGACTTTCTTATCGCGATCCTTGAGCAAAATGAGCGTGACGGCCAGATCGTTCATTTCTAGCTTGGGTCGGTTCATCAGGCTGCGGATCACGGCGATCCGAATCTCGGAATTCGAATCGTAAAGCATCCGGTTGACGGTTTTGGGTTCCAGAATGCTGCAAAGCTTGGTGAGTGCGTTCTGGAGCAGCGGCACTTCGTACATCAGCTGCGAGATCATGCCGACCAGCGAAGAACGGACTTTTTCGACGAATGTGACGAAGAGTTCGCGTTTTCGGGGTGTCTGGGCAGATTCGACGCATTCGACCATCACATCGACGAACTCATTGCACGAAACGAGACCGTTTTTGAGGCTGAACAGAAAATACCGTTCGGTGACCTCGCGCGTGCGGGGTTCTTCGCTCACCAGACCGATGCTTGCGGCTGGATACCATCGCTCCAATGTGCGCAGGAATTCGACGACATTGTGCGTGAGAACTGGCTCGCCACTGGTGAGCAGCGATACGATATCGAAGTTCTGGGCCGCAAATAGCTGTGCATCGCGATAGATGTCTGAGGGCGACAATATTTCGGCGCGCAGCCGCGACAACATCTGTGGATCCCTCGATTCTGACTCATGCAGACGCACTTCACCGGTTGTCTGGGCTGGTTCTGAACCGCCATCTTCGGCAACGGGCTTGTCGATCGATTCTGAATCTTCGACAGTCTCTTTCACTTCGGATGCTACAGCCGCTTCTTCTTGAAGCGCCTGCTCAGTCCCCTGCTTTGAACCAGACTTTTTCTTTGCCATAACGTCCGAATCCTTTTGGAAAATAAGCAACTACCCAACAATCCAATAAATCACTGCATTATATAATAATACACAATCCGTGTTTCATGCAAGCTACACGCGTATCAAAATCGGCGCTAAAAAAACACAGCAATACGCTGCGCCCCGAAGGGGCGCTGCAGGTGTCATCATGTGTGAAATCCACGGCCGGGGACACAGAGTGGTGTGCCCGGCATGCGGATGCGCTGCAGGCGCACCCGGCAGGCGGAGATTATCGGCAGCGTTTTCGGCTGGATCTGACAACCAAAGCGACGATCGCCAGCACAAACGGCCAGCCCCATCCCGACGTATGATTCGATTTGGGCAATGATGCACAGCTGCTGCTGGAGCTGCCCGACGACTGGCATGCGGCATTCGCGGCACAGCCGGGATCTTCGCAGTCTGTAAACCCGTTGTCGTTGTTATCTTTGCCGTCGTCGCAAATCTCGGGCTGGCAGGTAATGTAATCGGCGCACTGCGGATCCTCGCAATCGACCAGATCGTTGCCATTGTTATCCATGCCATCGATGCAGTTTTCGGGCTGGCATACAAGCGCACGGCGGCACTTGGGATCGTCGCAGTCGATTTTTTTGTCGCCATTGTCGTCGACGTTGTTGTCACAGATTTCGGGCAGGCAGATCGACGTTTGCTCGCACTGTTTGTCGTCACAGTCGATGAGGTTGTTGTCGTTGTCGTCGATGCCGTTATCACATATCTCGGGCTGGCACAGCCGTTTGCTCGAACACTGCGGATCCGCGCAATCGATCAGATCGTTGCCATTGTTGTCGACATTATCGTCACAGATTTCGGGCTCGCAAATCAGCTGGCCGCGGCACTGCGGATCGTTGCAGTCGATATACTGGTCGTCGTTGTTGTCGAAGCCGTCGTCACAAATTTCCGGCCGGCATGCAATGGCATCTGTGCATGCAGGATCTTCGCAGTCTGTAAGCCCGTTGCCGTCGTCGTCCTTCTTGTTTTTGCAGTCTTCGGGAATGCACTTCGGCGTGCTGAAACAATAGGGATCATCGCAATCAACGCGGTCGTCGTCGTTGTCATCGATGCCATTGTTGCAGTTTTCGGGCAGCGTGGCACCCAGATCCGGCACATGATCCACGATAAAATCGTAGTAATCACTCACCAGCGTGAATGCCGAATACGTCAGACAGCCTTGCGCACCATAGCTTGTGATGCCCACGACATACTCAATGTTGTTGCTGTTATTGGTCCAAAGCAGCGATCCGCCCGAGTCTCCCTGGCACGTGCCCGTTGTATTTGAAAATGTAAACAAAAAGCCGTATTCCCCGCGGGCATACGATGAATCGCAATTGTTGCTGCTTTGCCGCTTGAGCGGACAATAGGCGGTTACCGGCAGATTTGTTTCGTATTTCACGCCGGTTTGTGCGTTTTCATCTTCTCCGTTGGTGCGCCCGAAGCCAACCGCAGTCACGGTCACAGATTTCTTGTCAACCTGGGCTGGTGTCATGTCGACATTGGGCGACGCCACCATCGTTGGCTGTGCCAAAGAAATCGGCACCGCTCTCTCAAGCTTCAGAATCGCCACATCGTTTTTCATCTCAAAGGTCTTGGAGCCATTATCTTTGCAGAAGAAGTCCGGATGTGGATAAAATGCGGTAATATCGTAAACCTCCCTCAGCGTGCTGATGCTTTGACCAATGCCAACGCGCATGGCCCCGCGCTCCCTTTCGATATCGCTGTCATCTCCCTGACAGTTCGAAATGCAATGGGATGCTGTGAGCACATAATTCTGGCTGATCAGCGTTCCAGTACAAAATGACTGGTATCTTCTTGAGCCATATTGTGAGCCATAATCCAGCAGCAGCGTCACTGTCGAAAGCCGGTTGTCGCCAGTGACCAGTTTGCCGTTCACAATCGGCAGTTCGCGCATCGTGATTTGGTCTGGCACCTGCGCCGGCTTTTGGTCGGTATTTGCTTCGCATGCGCCCATCATCATCGAAAATACGATCGGAACAAGTATTTTGGCTGGTTTCATTCTGTTCTCCCATGTGTGTCCGACTCCGAATCGGACGGGCAGATTACATACCGAATTTGCACGCAAAAATAAACACTTAGACTAATTGGCACAGCTCAACTGCATGTAAACATGGATTCATGTATCCCACAAACCATGCAATCTGTCATATTGACGCTTTGGGGGCGTCGGGGGAAGCTTCATTTCGCCCTTGGAAGGGTGAGATAAAAATCCCAGAAAAATTGTTACCAATAGCATTTTCGGCGAGATTTGCCAATAAGCGCGATGGACGCAAGCGCAAATGGCCACCACCATCCCGACGAATGGTTCGATCGAGGTGCCGCTGCACAGTCGCTGGAGCTGTCCGACGGCTGGCATGATGCATCCTGCGCACATTCGGGATCTTCGCAGTCTGTAAACCCGTTGTCGTTGTTATCTTTGCCGTCGTCGCAAATCTCGGGCTGGCAGGCGATATAATCTGTGCACTGCGGATCCTCACAATCTGTGAGCCCATTGGCATTGTTATCCGTGCCGTCAATGCAGTTTTCTGGCTGGCATACGGTCGCGCGGCGGCATTTGGGGTCGTTGCAGTCGATTTTTTGGTCGCCGTTGTCGTCAACGTTGTTGTCACAGATTTCGGGCAGGCAGATCGATGTTCGTTCGCACTGTGAATCGTCGCAGTCGATGAGGTTGTTGCCGTTGTCGTCGATGCTGTTGTCACAGATCTCCGGCTGGCAAATCAGCTGAGGGGCGCATTGTTTGTCGTCGCAGTCGATGAGGTTGTTGCCGTTGTCGTCGACGCCATTGTCGCAGATTTCGGGCGTGCAAATCAACAGACCGCGGCACTGCGGATCGTTGCAGTCGATATACTGGTCGTCATTGTTGTCGAAGCCGTCGTCACAAATTTCCGGCCGGCATGCAATGGCATCTGTGCATGCAGGATCTTCGCAGTCTGTAAGCCCGTTGCCGTCGTCGTCCTTCTTGTTTTTGCAGTCTTCGGGAATGCAGTGCTTGATGTTGAAGCAATATGGATCGTCACAATCGATGCGGTTATCGTTGTTGTCGTCGATGCCATTGTTGCAGTTTTCGGGGCTGGTCGCACCCAGATCCGGTACATGTGAGTGAATAAAATCGTAATAATCGCTCACGATTGTAAAGCCAGCTTCTCCCATACATCCCCCCGAAACATAGCTCGCAATGCCTACGACATATTCGATACCGTTATTTTCCCAAAATAATGGTCCCCCTGAATCGCCATTGCATGTACATGTCGTTTCTGAATACGTCGTCAAAAATCCGGGCCTGTCGTAATGATTACACCTCGAGCTCCGGTCACGCTGGTTTGGACAGTAGGCATATACTGGCAGTTTCGTTTCGTACTTCACGCCGGGTTTTGCTGTATCGCTATCGCTTGTCTTTCCAAAGCCAACGGATGTTACCTCGACCGATCCGCTGTCAACCTGGCTGATTGTCATGTCCACATTTGGGGATGCCACCATGATTGGCCGCGCCAGCGAAACCGGAACCGATTGCTTTAACTTGAGCACGGCAACGTCGTTTTTCATGTCAAAATGGCTACTCCCGGCACCTTTGCAGACAAAATCAGGATGCGGATAGAACGCTTCAATATCATAGATTCCTCTTAATGAATAAACGGATTGCCCGATGCCTACACGCATGTAACGTCGCTCTTGTACAATATTAGTATCGTCTCCCTCACAATTCGAAATGCAGTGCGACGCTGTGAGCACATAATTGGGGCTAATCAGCGTTCCCGTGCAGCTTGAAAAGCCATTTCCAAGAACAAGCGCGACTGTCGCCAGCTGGTCGTCTCCCGTGACCAGTTTGCCATTCACAATTGGCTGTTCATGCAACGCGATTTGGTCGGCAATCGGCGCTGACATTTCCTGGCTGGTATTCGCTTCACAGCTGCCCAGGATTGTGGCGAATACTATTATCGTAAGTATTTTAGACGATTTCATTTAATTCTCCAACATGTCCGAATCGGACGGGCGCAACATACAGAATTTGTATGCAGAAATAAATGTTGTGTGTGTTTTTTTTAACTCGCTATGCGCTTTGCGCATACGCTCGTGTTGCCGTCTATTCGGCATGCGCCGAATACGCCGGCAAAAAAAAGCCCGCTCCATCGGAGCGGGCTTTCTCACACCAATCTGCGGTGATTAGTGGAATACATCGAAACCGACGTTGAACAGCAGCGTGTTCGTAATCTGCCATTCGGTCGTTACAAACGGCTGTCTCTTCACGATGAGACCGTAATCCAGGCTGGCCCACGAGGCGAGCTTGACGCTGATCTTGGCCTCGATCTGGGCGTGAATCAGCTCTTCATCTTTCAAACCGTGGTCGTCGCTGATGAGCAGCGGGTAGTAAAGACCACCGGTCACGTTCCAGTTCACATAATCAACAAATACGCCCGAAAGTTCGAGTTCGCCCTCGACACCGAACGAATGCGTATCGTAGATTTCTTTCACATCGTAGTACTGATCGTCGTCATCATCGTCGAACGAGACATGCGCACCATCTGCAAACAGATGCTGGCCGGCAACGCCTGCCTTGAACTGAACCGTCAGCATTTCGCTGGTGAGCGGATTGATGAAAAGACCAACGCCTTCCGAAAGAAGAAGCGGCTCGAAGTAATCCGAAAGCTGAACGGAATTCTGGGCTTTCAGGCGGGTCTGCTTGAGCAGATTGGGCACATCCTGACCATTCTCGTTATGCGTGTTGCCTTTTTCGTCGATCTTGGTGTCCTGGTGATAATAACGGACATAGACATCTTTGTCGGTGAGATAATAGCCCGGGAAAATCGATGTCTGGAGACGGAACTTGGCGAAAGGTCCCAACCATTCGGCTTTGGGAATGCGGAACAATACCAGGGTCTGGAAATCGATTTTGTCTGCCGTTTTGATGAAATCTTCGATCGTCGGTGTTTTGGTTTGCTGATGCTCGATTTCGAGTTTGTTCTGCCACTCGAAATTCTTGTAAACCGCATCCAGTGCGCCCTTGAGGAATACGCCAAACGTCAGTGCAATACCATCGTTCACGCCATCGACGTCACGATTGTAGTTCATGGATACACTGCCACCGATTCTCAATTTCGGATACCATCCGGTATCTCGCTGCATCGCCGCTTTTACAGCTTCTTCGGTCGCTGTATCTTCGACCAGGCTGCCTTCGGTCGTTACGTCGATCGATTTGTCACCCTGACCAAGCGAATTATCCTGCGCAAATGCGGCAGTCGTTGTCAACGCACTGCACATCAGCAAAGCACCCAGCGACGTCGTCAGACGCTGAAATCCATTCTGCATAAGCTTCTCCTGTGACTCACAATTAGAAATCCATCCGTTGCCGGATTCGGTATGAAAAACAAATTACACGCCGCAGCATGTATTACATGCCACCAAATTCAATGCTAATAGCACATTGTTCAGTTTGAATCAATAATCCGTATTAGTTTTGCAGGGCTGCAGGCAACAACTCAGCCCTTGGCCAATAAACGGGTCACTATTCACTATTCACTGCTCACTGCTCGTGATTTCCGGTGAACGTAATAGTGAATGGTGAATACGTAATAGTGAATAACGAATAACTCGCCTTACATGTCCCCATGGTGCTGAATCGTTACGCTGCAAGCAACAACTCCGGACATGAAATTTCAAGGACAGCCCGCAGGGCTTCGTGGATTGATTGAATCATTACCGCCCATTTATGATTGAAAGCAGTCCCGGAAAGGGATAAACAACGCCGTTTCGCGAATCAGGCATCTGTGCCTGTTCAGGCGTTTGGAATTTGCGCAGTTTCGGTAGCTCATCGTTATGTTTGAATATTTCGTCGGACTCAGGTACCTGCTCAATCGGGCCCGAGTGAGTCTGTCAATTATCTCGATTATTTCCATCCTTGGCGTCATGCTTGGCGTCACGGCTCTCGTGTCGGTTGTTTCGGTTGCCAGTGGCTTTGAAGAAGTGTTTCGCGACAAGGTTCTGGGCGTGAACAGCCATGTGCTCGTGATGACCTACAAACAGGATGATTTCCGCGAATACCGCGATGTTCAGGCAAAGCTCGAATCGTTTTCGGACGAAATCCTCGAGACGGCGCCGTTCATTTTTCACGAGATGATGATCGCCATCGGCTCGAAGGTTTCGGGCATTTTGATTAAGGGTGTGGAGCCCGAAACGATGATGGGCGTGAGCGATCTGGCCAAATACATCATCGCGGAAGACGATACCGAACGCGCCGCAATCCTTGAAAATCTGCACTATCGCCACGAGCGCGACGGCGATGTTCCCCCGGTGATTATCGGGCGCGTCCTCGCCGATAAACTGAAGGCGAAAATCGGCGACGAGGTGCGGGTGATTTCGCCGCGCCGCGGTATCGTTGGTGAGCACCGCTATGGCCCCAACAATATGGAACCCACGCAGAACCGATTTCGGATTATTGCGCTGTACGATTCGGGGTTCTACGACTACGACAACCGCCTGCTGATTTGTGATTACAAGGCTTTGCAGGATTTCTTCAACCTGGATGATGTCGTGACCGGCGTCGAGGTGCGCGTGAAGGATATCACCAAAACCGGTGAGCTGCGCGATGCTGTGACGCCCGTGCTGAACAACAATCCCGGCCTTGAACGGTTCAAGGTGATCGACTGGCAGGATTTGAACCGCAATCTGTTTACCAGCCTGCATTTGCAAAAGATTACGCTTTCGGTCATCATGCTGTTTATCGTGATCGTGGCCAGCTTCAACATTGTGGGCACATTGATCATGATGGTGCTCGACAAGCAGCGGGATATTTCGATTATGAAATCGATGGGTGCGAGCGATGGCATGATCATGCGGACCTTTATTTATCAGGGGATGGTGATCGGCGGCATCGGCACGGTGCTGGGACTTTTGTGCGGACTGGGCGTGTGTGAGCTGCTCACGCTGTACGATTTCGAGCTCGATTCGACGGTGTATCTAATCGGTTCGCTGCCGGTGAAACTGGAGCTTCCGGTCTTTTTGACAGTTGGTCTGGGCACATTGTTTATCAGTTTTCTGGCGACGCTTTATCCTTCGTGGTGGGCGACACAGCAATCGCCGGTCGAGGGCCTGCGATACGAGTGATGTAGCGTGTTTGGCATTGGATTTCCCGAACTTTTGTTTGTGCTTTTGATAGCCGTTTTGATTCTGGGTCCCGAGCACATGCCCGGGGCTGCCCGGATGATTGGCAGATGGAGTGCAAAGATGCGCAGTGCGGCCACCAGTCTGAGTCAAGCCGTGGCCGAAGATGAGAATCTGCGCGAGATCAACAAAAGTGTATCGCTTGTAAAGAATGATATAGCGCAGACGAAATCCGAGATTTTTGGAGCCATGGGCGAGACAGACCGGACGCTGCGCGAGGCTCGGGCGGAGCTAAGGGAGATTGGGCGTGAAACCGAGCCGCATCCCGCAGTTACGGCCGAAAGCGTTGAACCGGCAGAAGAAAAGCCGCAGCCGGACGCCGTTTCGGGACACAGCGATTTTATGAACCGTCCGCTGCAATGGTTTGATGAAGACGAAAAACCGGCGCAGCCTGCGGTGACGGGCGAAACCCGGGTGATACGGCTGGAACGCCGGATTCTGCTGCCGGGACCAGTGTCGAAACTGGTTTGCAGACGCAGCATATCGCTCGAAAAACACCAGGCACTGCACGATGATGCCGTGCGGTCGATGGTGCTTGAAGCACCTGCAAATCGCGGATTTTGCCGCATCAGATGTGTGCCGCGCAGCAGCGGTGCAAATCCGGCATGCGTAAAAGCTATTCGTTTATCGCGGGCCAGAACGGTATGAAACAGCAGACGGAACCCAACAATAACGCTGCCGAGATGCCGTTTTATGCGCATTTCGTCGAGCTGCGGTCGAGGCTTTTGCGCATCGCGATTGCGGTGCTGGTGGGGGCCATCGTCTGTTTTTCGTTCGCGTCGTATCTGTATGGGATTTTGGCGCTTCCGATTTATGATGCCCTGCCCGAGGCGTCGCGCGAGCTGATATTTCTTAACCCGGTCGAACCGTTCTTTGTGTATCTCAAGATAAGCATTCTGGCCGGATTTATACTCATGTCGCCGTATATCTTTTTCCAGATATGGCGGTTTATTGCGCCGGCACTCTATGCGCACGAAAAGAAGGCGGTGATTCCGCTGGTTGCGGCTTCGACGCTTATCTTTATCGTTGGTGCGGTGTTCTGCTATTACCTGATTCTGCCCTATGGTCTGAAGGCGTTGATCGGCGCAGGCATGACCGAAGATTTTGCAGCAACGGCGCAGATTTCGATGGCGTCGTATTACGATTTGGTCGTGCGGCTGATTATGGCATTCGGCATCGTTTTCGAGATGCCTGTGTTCAGTCTGTTTCTGGCGAAACTCGGCGTCATCACCGACAAAACGCTGTTGAAACACTGGCGTGTGGCCGTGGTGATAATATTTGTGGTTGCGGCAGTTTTGACGCCGCCCGATGTGATTACGCAAATATCGCTGGCGCTGCCGATGTGCGTTTTGTACGGCGTATCGGTTGTGGTGGCGCGCATTTCGGCACCAAAGGCGATCGAAGAATCGCCGGCAGTTATCGATGAACCGTCGGAGACACCGGAACAGAACTAAAGGCGATCGGCTGTTGGTGGGTGGTGCGAGCGATATATGATTGGAGTGGCGGGCCGTATGCGCAGCATAGGCCCGCGCGCGGGCGTATTGGCGCAGCCAATAGCCGCGCCGCAAAAAAAATTATTTGTCGAGGATGTCGCTGATGTTGCGGCGGTAGGTGAGTGCGATGATGGGACGTCCTTTGATGTCGAGCTTTTCCCAGCGATCGGTGCGTGAATAGGCGCATTTGAGCAGGCAGCGCAGGGCGGGGACGTTGTTGTCGGTGAGGGAAACCGAGATGGTTTCGACGGCGGGGTGGAATTCGCGCAGAAACGCGGGGAGTGCGCCGGTGAGCAGGCGTGTGCCGATACCTTTGCGCTGGCAGTCTTCGCGCACGACGCACATGGCGATGCTGGCGATTTTGTAGTTCGGGTAACCGACAAACAGGTCGACAGCGGCGACGGGCATGTTGTCGCGGGTCTGGTCCTGAACGAGCAAAAAACGCTTGAAGACGCGCGAGTTTTTGACTTCGGGGGGCGGGGCGTCGAAACAGCGCTGTGCCATGCCGGAGGGTGAATATTGCACGATGGTCGTGTGATAATACGAGGCGTGATCCAGTATCGACTGAACGACCGGAACATCGGGGGCCTCGACCGGCCTGAGCAGGAGCTGTTCAAAAGCAAATCGGCCAATGTTCATAAAAAATAGTCACCTTAAATTGAAGTGAATATGAATGCACAAAAGGAATTTTTGTGCTAGAGTCGATGGTGCGTTTGCATTAGCACGCTTGCCGCAATCTGTCGAGAGTTGTGTATCGGATGTCTACATTCTTGACGTCGCGATCGTGTAGTGCTAATGTGCAATATGCTGTGTTGCGGTAAATGGCGAATCAGCCGTTTGAAATATAGGATGATTATGGACAACAAACGCCTCTTAAAAAGACTAGTAACGATACTGACTGCTTTCTTTGCAGTTCTTTGCCTGACATCAACTGCCTTTGCCGGCGATAACGATTTCAGACTTTCGAGATTGTGCGTTGGCGCGACAGGCTGCGGTGGTGGCGATGCCAATAGCCCCGCCATCAAGAATTTCAAGCAATTGTCGAAGAATTATGCAGCAGTGATGGCACCCGGCCATTTCCAGCCCGCATCGACGCTCGGTGAGGAAGGTTTCGAAATCGCAGCCGAGTCGAAAATCAGTTTTGCCATGGATAAACATGCGAGCTATGGCGCAGTAAACAAGAATCAGAAAGAATTGGCCGATGGTCTGCACATCGATTACGACAAGAAATATGCAGCACCAGATGTGTTGGCAACAACCGGTTTGCATATGCGCAAAGGTTTGCCCTTCAGCTTCGAAGTTGAAGGCGCATTCAGCTGGCTGACCAATTCAGAGCTTTTCTATGTGGATGCCGGTATCCGCTGGGCCTTCACCGAAGGCTGGTGGTTCATGCCTGATATCAGCGCTCGCGCTGACGTCGGTGTCCTGCTCGGTTCCGCCGATTTGAGCATGATTAACGTCAATGCCGATGTTGCTTTGTCCTATACATGGGGACTTGGCGGTATTTGCTCAATTACGCCTTATGCCGGTTACAAATTCCTCACGACGTTCGCTTCGAGCCGTCCGCTGCTCGTTCAGAACGGTACCGAAACAAACGAATCCGTCTTCGGTCGCGTGACGCTTTATCAGCACAGAGCTTTTGCTGGCGTTGAGCTTCAGGGCGATTACTTCATCTTCGGTCTCGAAGGTGAGTTCGGCGCTGATATCATGAGCGCCGGTGCCAAGGTCGGTGCCAGATTCTAATCGTATTTGCGAATCAGCGCGCTTCATTTTGAAGCGCGCTTTTTTTTCCTTCCTCTCTTTAAGGAGAAATTGAGATGAAAAAATGTTTGTTGCTTCTGCTCGCTATGATGGTTTTACCTTCGTTTGCCAGTGCAGAAGATGTGTGTGTGTTTAAAGATAAAGCACTCAAAGGCAAAGTGAAAATCGTTGAATACGGTGCCGATGTCAAAGTCAAACAGGTCGACTATGGCGAGGATCTTAAGGTAAAATCTGTAGATTATGGTGCCGATTCGTGCGGTAAATGGCAATTCGTCGATTACGGCGAAGATCTCAAAGTGCAGTTCGTCGATTACGGCGAAGATATCAAAATTAAACTCGAAGGCAATCGCGGCAGCGCGGGTTCATCTTGTGTGGTTAAGGGCAAGATGCTGAAGGGCAAAGTGAAGATCGTCGAATATGGCGAGGATATCAAGGTTAAACGCGTCGATTACAGCGAAGATATTCGCGTGAAGCGCGTCGACTACAGCCCCGATTCGTGCGGTAAATGGCAGTTCGTCGATTATGGCGAAGACTTCAAGATCAAGTTCGTCGACTACAGTGAAGACGTAAAGGTCAAGTTCGTCGATTACAATCCGGGAACCTAGTATTTAACACATATCCGCACATCAGAGCGTTAAGCCGTGGGCATTGCCCACGGCTTAACTGTGTCGCCCCTGCGGCCGTGGGTGTTGCCCACGGCTAAACTGTGTCGCCCCTGCGGCCGTGGGCGTTGCCCACGGCTAAACTGTGTCGCCCCTGCGGGGCTCTGGTGGTTGCGCCCTGGGGGCGCGTCAGATCTTAACTATTTCATGTCGGCCCAGGTTTTACCGGTTTTCAGCTCCACTTTGAGCGGAACACCAATATCTGCGGCATTTTCCATCACATCGACCAGGATTTTTGAGGTTGCTTCGAGTTCATCATCGGGGCATTCGACGAGCAGCTCGTCGTGCACCTGAATGAGCAGACGTCCGTGCAATCCGCGATTTCTGAGTTCGTCGACGAGGCGGATCATGGCTACTTTGACCACATCCGACGCCGATCCCTGAATCGGCGCATTGAGTGCGATGCGTTCGCCTGCGGCTCGCTCCATCGGTCGAGCGCTGTAGAGTTCGGGCATCGGCCGTCGGTGATCCATAATCGTCCGCGTTTCGCCTGTTTCGCGTGCATTCTCGACCTGCGATTTGAAGAATGCTGAAAGCACGGGAAACTGTGCGTGGAACTTTTCGAGAAATGCTTTTGCATCGGCTTTGGGATAACCGGTTTCGCGGGCGAGTTTTTGAACGCCCATGCCGTATAGAAGCCCGAAGTTGATGGTTTTGGCGAGTCTGCGTTGATCGGAGGTTACCTGCTCGATGGGGATATCAAACAGCGAAGCTGCAGTGCGCGCATGGACATCCTCGCCATTATGGTATGCCTGGCATAACACAGGTTCGCGCGACATGGCGGCCATCAGACGCAGTTCGATCTGACTGTAGTCTGCACCAACAAAGCTCCAGCCAGATTCCGGAACAAATGCGCGTTTGATTTGGCGCCCGATTTCTTCGCGAGAGGGGATATTTTGCAAATTGGGGTCAGAGCTGCTGAGTCGGGTCGTTGCAGTGACGCATGCATTGAATTTCCCGTGGATTCGGTGCGTCTGCGGATTGGCCAGCTGTGCAAGCGATTCCGAATAGGTTGAGCGCAGCTTGGAAATGGCGCGATATTCCAGAATCAGCGCTGCAATGGGGTGATCGATCGACTCAAGTGTGTCCTGGTCTGTCGAAAGACCATGCTGTCTGTTCTTTTTGGTGCCCGGTTCGAGCTTGAGCGTTTCGAATAAAAAGTGCGCAAGTTCTTTGGTGCTGTTGATATTAAAAGGCTCGCTGCCAAATGCGTGAATCTGCGCATCGAGTTCGGCAATGCGGTTGTCGAATGCGCGCGACATGTCGTGCAGCGCCTTGATATCGAGTCTCACACCGTAAAACTCCATAGAAGCAAGAACTGGTGCGAGCTTGAGGTCGATGCTGCGATAGGGTTTGGTGAGTTTGCATGCATCAAGCTCTGCAGGCAGTTTTTCGGCAAGCTGATCGATGATTTGCGCCCATAAACCGGCCATTTGCGAGAGTTCAGCGGTTGGCAGTTTGTCGGGAGATGTCTGCTTTTTGCCGCTGCCCAGATAGTTTTCGGGTGTTTTTTCGAGTGTTTCGCCAAGATATTCCTGTGCACATACAGCCAGCGAAAGCGACGTTCGCTCTGGATGCAGCAGATATGCGGCGATCTCGATATCGTCGAAGCATTGCATGTCGAGAACGATGTGGTGTGATATGGCGTATTGCACGCAAGGCTTTACACCGTAGACTGCCTTATGAATCGCCGGATTGGCGAGTATTCGGCAAAAGACATCATCGGTGGAGAGTTTGGATGCGAATCCGAACAAGGTGCGTTCGCAGGTGTTTGGCGCATAGAAACACTGCTGATTGAGTGCAGCGGCGAAGCCGACCAAACGTCTGGATTCGATGTCGCTGTCTTGCCAGATCGGCATGATCGCCAGTGATTTGGCGCGATTTGCGTTTGCTTCAAATTTGGACAGTTCAGCTTCGGTATCGATAACCGTCGTCGGGACAAAGTCCCGAACTTTTCGCACGTCTCCGAAGGGCGCCTGGTTTGCTGCGCGCGGCATCGCGAGGCGTTCAGCCGCAGGTTCTTCAGGTTCCTGCGGTGTTTCTTCGGCCACGGCAGGCTGCAATGAAACGCGGGGGACCGAAGGATCGGGGCGTGCATCGGGCCCGAGCACATCGACGAGCAGTTTGTGCAGCTCAAGCGATGAGAACAGTGGAATGACTTGCTGGGCATTGGGCATGAGCCCGGTTGGGACGAATGAAATCGGTATGTCGTCGACCAGCTTTGTCAATTTTTTTGAAAGCGCTGCATTTGGGATAAACGCTTCGAGATTGGCTTTTTGCGCCGGTTTTTTGATGTCGGCGACGTGATCCATCAGAGCTTCGAGCGATCCATATTCCGCGATGAGTTTTCCTGCGGTTTTTTCGCCGATGCCGCGGCATCCCGGGATATTGTCTGCGGTATCGCCAGCGAGCGCCAGCACGTCTGCAACGCGTTCGGGATCGACGTTAAATCGGGCCAGAACCTCATCGTAACCGATGATGAGGTAGTTGCCATGGACGGCTTTTTTGGCCAGCGCATCGAGCATGATCACCGAGCCGTCCTGCCTGACGAGCTGCATCAAGTCCTTGTCGCTGCTGGCGATTACGACATGATAGCCCTGTTCAAGCCCTTGTTTGGTGAGCGAAGCAATCACGTCGTCAGCTTCAAAGCCATCGGCGTCGTAACTCTTCAGCCCCAGTGCTTCGTTAATCTGCGGAAAGTAGGGAAACTGCACCTGCAGATCTTCGGGCGGCACATCGCGCTGTCCCTTGTAATCGGGGTACAGTTCGTGGCGGAATTTTTTTCCGCGCTTTTCGCAGGCCATGGCTACAGCATCTGGCTGTATTTTGCGGATAACCGACAGCACCATCGTCGTATAAAAATGCAGCGCATTTGTCGGAAATCCGGCGCTGTTATTCATCGGCGGGGCCGCATAATAGGCGCGGAAAATGTAATTGGATGCGTCAAAAATGAGCAGTTTTTTCATCTGGTTCTTCTCAATCGCAGCATCATGCCGAGCGCACATAAAATGCCCAGCAATCCGGCCAGCGGTGTGCTGTTTGGAGTATGAGGTGCGGCAATTTCGCAGCCGCAGCCCGATTTTTTAACGGCCGGTTTTTCGTGTTCGGCTTTGAGCTGTGCAAGAATATCGAGCGCCATCTGTGGCCAGTGGCGGGTTTTCTTTACTTTTTCGATATCGGCAAAATCGGGTGATGCATCCAGCGCCTGACGGTAATACTGCAATGCAGCAGCTTTATCGCGCGGATCGCTGAACTGATTCAGCGTCACAGCCAGAGCCGCAAGTGCGCTTGCGTTGTCCTGATTCATATCGTTGTGTGTGGCTTTGGACAGCGTGGCTTCGGCTTTTTCGAGATCACCGCTCATCATATATGCCAGGCCTGCATAGACCGCATAATCATTGTCGGGAAGCAAAACCTTATTTTTGATGGCTTCGAGCAGTGAGATGGCTTCCTGGGCTTTTGTGCAGCATGCATTCTCGGAGGTATCGCAGGTGCCGGTGTCTCCGGTGCTGCATGGGCTTGCCAGAATCGCCCGAGCCAGAAAATAGTTTGCACGTGGCTTGGTGACCGCAGATTCCGGGATTTTGTCGTTAATTTCGCGCAGCAGTTTGGCGGCTTCCTCGATTCGGTTCAGATGGTACAGGGCTTCACCTTTGCCTTGCAACATGCTCGCATCGTTGTATTTTTCGTTGCCTTTATCGGCCAGTTCGATGGTTTTTTCGTAATCCCCCAGCAGGTTGCGGGCAGAAATCGCATTCAGATAGAGAATTGGGGTTTCGATGCCGCGGTTGAGCGCACTTTCGTTTGTTTCGGCGAACATCTTGTAGTTCTTTTGCATATAGTAGGTGTTCGAAAGCAGCGTGATGGTTTGCAAATCATCGGGATTGAGCTTGAGTGCTTCAGCATAAGCCTCGTTTGCTTCGTCGATGCGTTTGGCGTTTTCGAGCGCCTGCCCTGCCAGCAGCTGGATTGCGGCTTTTTGTGGATTGAGTTTTGCGGCAGTTTTGCAATTGTCGGCGGCTTCCTTTTTGCCCAGACTGAACTGTGCAAAGCACAGATTGCTCAGATTTTGAGGATCATCGGGTTTGATGGACTGCAGCTTGATGAAGCTGGATTCGGCTTCGCGGAATTTTTCGAGCTGCGCATATGATATGCCCTGGATGGCCAGATAATCCGCGTTGTCTGGCGATGTTTCGAGCAGTTTCGACGCGATATTGGCCGCTGCTTCCCACTGCTGCTGGTCGTATGCAGCTTTGAGTGATTCAGCAGAAATATCGGCTGCATTGTCGGATGGGGCTGCAGCTTCCTGTGAGAAAGCAGCTGTGGGCAGGCATAAAGCCAGGCAGAGTGCGATGGATGCCGGAAGATGATTTTGCATAATTATCCTGTCTGAATTGTCGTGCAGATGGTCAAAAAAAAAGCGCCGTATTGGAACGGCGCTTTTGGGAACAAGCTATGAATTAGTACATCAGGCGCAGACCGACGAACCATTCGAGGTTGACGGATTCTGTACGTTTGATGCGGGAGCCGGCAGCATCGAGAGCACCGCTGAACACGGGGCTTCTTTCATCTTTGCTGTCGAGTGAAACGACGCCGTCTTTGACGTTTGGATCGTTCTTTCCATCTTCGTATGTACCGCGATCACGACCGACCTTTGTGTAGGTGATGAAGTGATTCTGCGAGTAATCAGCGGCGACACCGGCGATGATGGCGACGTACTGAATCGGCTGGATGTTGAGGTTGAGGGCGCCACCGACGGTCGCGAAACCTTCATAATCGAAGACACCATCTTCGGTGAGCTGACCCTTGAAGGATTTGTCGGCCATGGCATTGATGTTATCGGAGCCGGCATTTGACCATTTCTCGGCGACCCAGTTGCACTCGGGATGAGCGGCGAGATCGTCGGTGGAAATGCTGTAGCAGTTGCCCTTTCCAAAGGCGTCGGCGAGTTCGCTGTAAGCGCGGCCTTCTGCGGTGTATTTGAAGTAACCGCGGAGGTCGATCTTCACGAAGCGCTGGAATTTGGGATCGATGCTCTCGTAAGGAATGAACTCGGCACCCAAATCGATGCGGCCCCACATGCCGGGCAGTGTACGGGTCTGGTTGGAATTGAATTCTTTGTATGTGTCGTCATCTTTGGCGGCGACGGGATAACCGTACTGCAGTCTGATATAGGGATCGATGAACGAGAAGCGGTGGGATGCGGCGACTGAGAAGACGAGTTCATGGACGCCGTTGCCGATTTTGTCGTTGGTGATGCTACGCACTTCACCGATAGGGGCGATATAGTCGAAAGCGAGGGTGATGGTGGAGCGGCCGATTTCACGTTCCCAGGGGCGTTCGGGAATGTAGTGACGTTCGCTGTTGAACGGGCTCCATGCGATACCGAAAGACATATCACCGATGCCGGAGCGCTCGGTTCCCTTGAGGGTGTTGCCGTCGGTGAGATCGAAGAATTTGTATGGGAAATTGGCTTTATCGGCTGCGGTGCCGGTGTTGCCTGCGGCCCAAATCTGGTTGCTGAACCATGAATTCGTGCTGTTCACAGCGTGCTTGTCGCTGCTCGTATCGAACTTGTAGCTCGACTGATCCGAGAAAACGATTGGCATATTCACGCGCAGTGAAAGGTCGTGGAACATACCGATTTCGAGGTTGATATCCATCTGATTGACGACGCGCTCATACTGCAGTTCGTTCAAGAGACGAACATAACCGCTCTGATTGTATTCGCGTTTGAGTTTGGCCCATTCATGACGCTGCTTGAATGTCGGGGTCAAAGCAATATCAAACGGATCCTTGACCAGTTCACTGCCAAGATAGACTTCGTCTGCGGCATCCAATACATCCGTCACGTCCGCAGCAAAAGCCTGTGACGCCGTCATAAAACCAACAGCAGCTGCCAAGACAGCCAGTTTTTTCATGTTGCTATGCACCATGTGAATCTCCTTGAACCCACCGAACGCCGTCATAATGGGTATGATGATTTCTTAAGTCGAACACTTAACTTAAGCAAAAAGCTTCTTATCAAACCTTTCAGAAATGCGCAAAAACCTGAAGTCCTGCGAGCGTTTTCGATTCGCAGGTTCGTCTTATAGCACAACGTGACTGAATATGCCAGATATTGGCTGTCTAAATGCAGTTTCAGCCACCTCTTGACACACACCATTGGCTTTTTTCGCCCAATTGCAAATAAAAATCAATATTTTTCCTGCTTCGATGTGTCTTAGTGTGCAAACATGCCAAATCTCAAAATAATAATAAACTATACCATCACATCTATGCTATATGGATGTGTTATATTGTCGGACGTGTCATCCGTACCCGGGTGCGCGCCGTGTTGCGTTTACCAACCGACAGCCTTAAAAGTGTTGCAATTATGCTTCTGACTTGCCCTCAATGCCAAAATACCTATCAGCTCGACGATCAGCTCTATGCCCAGCAGGGCGGGGCTTTGTGCGCTCAGTGCCAGATTCCGCTCGTTCCCGTCGATAACGACGCCTACAACCAGCAATGGCAGCAGGGCGGCGATCAGTGGGGTCAACCCCAGCAGAATCAATGGGATCAGCAGCAGCAAGGCCAGTGGGACCAGCAGCAGCAGGGCCAGTGGGACCAGCAGCAGCAGTGGCAGCAGCAAGGCCAATGGGACCAGCAAAACCAATGGCAGCAACAGGGCCAGTGGGAACAGCAAAATCAGTGGCAGCAGCAGCAGCAGGGCCAGTGGGACCAGCAGCAGCAGTGGCAGCAGCAGGGCCAGTGGGATCAGCAAAATCAATGGCAGCAGCAGAATCAGTGGCAGCAGCCGCAGGCTCAGCAGCAGTGGGACGGTCCCATGCCCACCATGGCTTTCGACGCGCCCCAGCTCGATCAGGAGCCGCTCGTGCAGCACAACGACGGCGGTGAACGCACCGTCGCTCTCGATGTCGACAAAGGCGACTGGGCTTCACAGCTGCCCGGCGGCGGCGCCGCTGCTCAGTCCAATGGCGGCGGTGACGACTGGAACATGCCCGAAAGCTGGAATAAATCCCCTGCTGCCAGCCCAGCGCCCGCCGCGCCTGCACAGCCTGGCGTCGTCGTCGGCCGTCCCATGGATCGCGCCGCAAGCGAAGGTATGACGCGCCAGATCGACGTTTCCACCGTCCAAAAAATGTATGGTGACAAAGTCAATCCCGTCAAAGAATTCATCCGCTCCATCCCCATCCGCTACTTCATGATCATCGGCGGCGTGCTCGCCCTCTCCATCATCGGATTTATCATCGCTGCCGTCGCCATCAACAGTGAGCCCGACAAGCCCGTCGCAAGCGTCGACGACGATACGGCAAATCCCGATGCCCCAAAATCTTTCGACGAAATCGCGGATGCTTCCAAATCATTATCCCCTTCCTTCTACCCGTTCGAAGGGCCGCTCGCCAATTCCGGTTCGGTCGTCGCTGTTTCGCAGTCCATCGGCGTTGTCTATAACGAAAAACGCATCGCCGGCATCGAAGAACTCTCGGGCACAGACAGTGCTTTGAACGACAAGATTTACCAGGCCGTCAAATCCGATATCAACGGCACGGGCCCCATCATTTTCCTGTTCGACGAAGTGCTCCCGATGTCGTCGGTGTACAAAATTATGTACTCAATGGCCGTCACATCGCGTCCCGTTTATTTCGGCGGCGTGATGAGCAATGGCATCGCGACGCTCGAACTCACGCCGTGCAGCTGGCCCGATCACGACTTCGCGACATTTGGCGAGTGCAATTCAGCATCGGTTGAACTCAGCGTGCGCAAGAGTGAGCTCATTATGCGCCGCGTGAGCGGCGATACCCCGCTGGCCGTCGATCCCGACGGCACCCCGCACACCGAGCTGCGCGACGAGATCTTTGGCGACAAAATCAACACCACTCAGCTGGCCCCCGGTATCTCGCGTCTGCGCGCCACCAGCGGCAGCGTCGTGCGCGTTGCGTCCGACGGCGACGTGTCTTTCGGCGTTTTCATGTCTGCAGTTCTGGCCATTCGCGGTAGAGCCGACACGCCAAACGTCAAGAGCTTCTTCATGATGCCCGTTCCGCTTCGCTAGATTCTGCATTTCATCCGCTTCAATTTGGTTTTTTGTTGCGCGCCGCTATTCCCGCACGGCGGGAATACGCTTGCGCACGGCGCTATGCCTGCGGCATACGCGCCGCTTTCTTTTTTACATACATTCCTTGCTCAAGGTTCAATATCATGTTTCAGACCCATTTTCTTGGCTTCGATATCGGCGGTACCAATGCGCGTTCCGCACTCATCGAGATTCAAAACGGCCAGTTCAAAATTCTTTCGTCCAAAAAAACTTCGACCCGCGGTCAGCAAACGCCCAAAGATATCGCATCGATTATTGCCAGTGTGACGGCTCAGATGCTTGCCGATTATAAACTGCAGTCGCTCGACGGCATCGGTGTGGCCATCGCCGGACAAATCGACATCGACGAACATACCATCATCAATGCCCCCAACCTCAACTGGCATCACGTCAATTTCTACGATCACATCAAAGAGGCGCTTTCGGGTATTTTGCCCGACGTCGACATCCGCATCGCCAACGATCTGAACGCCATCGCCTGGGGTGAATACCATTTTGGTGCGGCGCACAGCCTGAACAGCCTGCTGGCCGTATATGTGGGCACCGGAATTGGCGCCGGTCTGATCATCGACGGCAAACTCATGCTTGGCGCCGACAATGTGAGCGGTGAAATCGGTCACTGCAAGTCTTTGCGCGCCCAAAATATGATGTGCGGCTGCGGCCAGATGGGCTGCGTCGAAGCATACGCCGGCGGCAAAGCCATCGAATATCGCATCCAGCACGATATCCAGATTGGAGCGACCTCGCGCCAGGAACTCGAAATGGCCGACGATGAAGCACCAACCGCACGCTGCATTGAGCGCGCCTATAAAACCGGTGTGCCGTATGCCGTCGAATTCTGGAAACAGACGTCGGCAGCGATTGGCGAGCTCATCGCCAATGCCATCGCGATATTGAATCCGCAGGGCCTTTTGCTTGGCGGCGGTGTGCTTGAAGGCTGTCCCGAATTGCTGACACTTGTTGTCGAACACATCATGGAAACGGCGCCCCGGGCTTCTGTTGCAAAACTGCAGTTTATCAAGCCGACATTGCATGACGATGCCGGAACACTTGGTGCTGCCTTGCTCACATTAAAGGCCTGAGATGCAGCAAGAACGCGGCTCCAATATGCCTCCAAACAACGCGCAGGAAGTGAAGACGCAGGCGTCCTATTCGGCTCGCAGCAACAACCCGCGCGACAAAAAACAGGATTATCCGCGATCGCAGAAGCGCACGCCGCGATCGGGCGACCAGGGCGGCGACAAGTCCAACAGCGGTGAAACACCCAATTGCATGCGCCCCTGCCAGGAAAATCTTGAACCGGCACCGAAATCGCCCGAAGAGCGCAGCAAACTCAGGTTTGCGGGCCGCAAGAGCGGTCCGCCGGGTCATCGCCCGCCGCAGCCTCCGCGCGAACAAAAAAGACCCGATGGACGCGTCGTTCGACAGCCGTTTAACGGCGTTGCCCATCTGTACGAAGTGATTCAGGTGCGGTTTGCCCGCACACAGCGCCTGGTCGAGGTCAATACCAACGATTTGCACCTGATGCCCGGGACGCTCGTGCTCGTGCGCGTTCACCGCAATATTCTGCTCGCGACGACGACCAGCCACAGATATCGCAGGGTTGCCGAAATCAATTCACTGCCGTTTATCGTGCGCGTGGCGACCGACGAAGACAAAGCCATCGATGACGAAAACGCCATTATCGAAAAACGTGCGCAGGCGCTGGCGACGGGATTCGCGATCGAAAACAACCTCCAGATGAAGGTGCTGTCGGCCGATCTCAGCCACGACCATCGCAATATTACGATTAATTTCGCGTCGGATGTACGCGTCGATTTTCGCAATATGGTCGCTTTTCTGGCGGGGCAGCTCAAGCTGCGCGTCGAGATGTATCAGCTCGGTCTGCGCAATGGCACCGGCCTGATATGCGGTCTTGGATCGTGCGGACAGCTGTTGTGCTGCGGCCGGTTTTTGGGGCAGTTCGATCCGATTGCCGTGCGCCAGCTCCGCGCCCAGGGGCTTGCGGCCAATCCCAAGCGCATCAGCGGCGTGTGCGGCAGACTGTATTGCTGCATGAGCTACGAATACTGCGACTATATGAAGGAGCAGAAATCGCTGCCTCGCAAGGGAAAACGCGTATTTACGCGATGGGGCATCGGCAAGGTTACCGAAATCGATTCGCTGCGCGAAGACTTCGTCGTGATGTACGAAAACGGCGAAACACAGCGCATCACATCGCACGACTTTTTGCCGGTCACAGACGAGATTCTCGAAAAAGTCGAGAAGGGTGAAATCGAATTCCCGCTCGAACCAGCCAGATTCTATCTGAACCGCGATCCGGCGGGTGCCTGTGAAATCGAAACACGCACGCAAATCAAGCAGACAAGCCAGATTCCGCATTCGCGCCCGCGTCATATCGAGGCGACTGCGGTTAAAAAGCGCGTTGCAGCGGTGGAGCACGACAAAAAGGCATCTTCTGCGGAATCTGCAGCAGCGCCCAAGCCGCGCAAAAAGCGGCCGGTGCCGCATGCGGTTGCCAAACCGGTGGCTCACGACAAATCGGCAGCACCAGCGCAGCCGGTTGCCAAATCTGATGTCGTGCGCAAGCCGAAAGCCGTCGCAAGTGCGCCCAAACAGCCGGCGCCGGCGCAGAATGTCCAGCAGCCTGCGGCAGTGCCGCCGCGCCCCGCTGGTGCGCCCGGGCCTGCATCCAGTCATCTTTCGCGCATGCCGCGCAAGGTTAAAGCGCGCATGGCCAATCTCGAAGACAGTTCGCCTGCGGCCGGCAATCAGCACGATCCCAACAAGACCAGCCGTCGTCGCTATCCGTCGCCGCTCAATCCCGGCCCCAAAAAAGGGTAAATTATGCCGTCGATTATCGCCGGAAAGCGCCGGGGGGCGCGTTTGCAGGTTCCCGACAGCGGTGTGAGGCCAACGCTTGCCCGCGTGCGCGAGGCATTGTTTTCGATGCTCACCAGCGCCGTGGGATCTTTCGAGGGGCTGCGGGTGCTCGATCCCTTTGCGGGTGCGGGATTGCTCGGGCTTGAGGCGTGGAGCCGCGGCGCGGCGCATGTCGATTTGCTCGAGATGGCGCGCCCGCATTTCGAAATCCTCAAAAAAAATATTGCGGCACTGAATGCACAGAACGAGGTGCGCGCGCTGCTGGGGCAGACGCCGCGCGACTGGACGAGACTCGGCATCCATGGTTACGATCTCGTTTTGTGCGATCCGCCGTATCATGCCGGTTTGATGCCGCAGACGCTTGCAGCACTGGCCGAAGGCCATCTGCTCAATGCAGGTGCGCTGGTTTCGGTCGAGTATGACGAAGGCCAGATGCCCGAAATCCCTGATTGTTTTGAAATCTACAGACAACGCGGCTACGGTCGGTGCCAGATTTTAATATTGCAGCCAAAAGCTGTGCCGGAGCCGTAGACCGGGGGCGTTGCGGGGGCGTGCTCCCGCTTTTTTCGACGCGTATTTGCGCGAGCAAATAGCGGCGAGGGGGTAGGCGCGTGCCTCACCCCATACCCCCGGTCGCTACGCGACCACCCCTTTCCCCTCTCCATTTGGAGAGGGGAGAGGGGGAACGTCTGCTGCGCAGACAAGGGGGAGAGGGGTGAGGCAGCGCCGCAGGGGGCTTGCCCCCTTACTGGCGTTCAACGCTGAATCTGGCCTGCTTGACGCGTTTGGGGAATTCGAGCAAAATTTCGACAACTGGCGTGTCGGGCGTTCCCCATGAGGCTGTTTCGGCGTCGCAGCGCACTTTATACGATTTTATCAGTCCGGTTGAGCGTGCCTGCATGAGCACGGCGGTTGCCGAGCGGGTGAGTGCGGACCAAAGCATGGCGTCGTTTTTGACGTATTGTTTGTAGAGATCGCGGGCGTGCATCTCGACTTCGGCCAGGATTTGAGCCTCGATGGCCGATTCTTTGGCTTCGATTTGGGCGTCGACCGATGTTTGCGGCTCGTCGTCGTGAACGGGAATGCCCTGAACCTCGGTGAATGCGTTGGTTGGCTGCGGCGCGGCGTGGGAGGGCGGCACGAGTGCGGCGACGACTGTGCGCGGTCCCTGGCGGCGGTTTACCATGATTTCGACGTGGTTTTCGTTGAGCAGCGCGATGTCGTCGGGCGACATCGATGGCAGATCGTGCACGCCGCGCAGATGGGTTGCGGTGCCGAGTGCAAGCGGCGCAATCAGGCAGCTGGGCGGGATCCATTCGGCGCTGCGGCGGCCGGGGGTGACGGTCGAAACATAGGGCCAGCAGTACGACGCAAATCGAGGCAGCATCGCCTGTAGTTTGGTGATTTTGGCGGTTTCGGTGCGCTGCGGCGGATCCAGAAACAGGCGGAAATCGAAATCGAGGCAGTGCGGCTGGCACATCGCGCAGATCTCGAGCTGCTGTGCGGCATCGGTGAGGCCGGGAATGACGAGCGCATCGAACGGGCCACCGTTAAATACCAGATCGAGCGCATGACGCACCGATGATAAATCGGCGATATCCGCATCTGCAGCCAAAATGCGGCTTATGCCGTTCATTTTGCCGTGGCAGGCGGCGTGGGCGGCGAGGTAGCTCGTGTCTTCGATCATGCCGCAAAGCGATTGGAATGAAGCGAATGAATCGACGCGCACCAGGCGCTGCGGATGTTTGGGCAGGGTTTGAACGATAGCGAGTATCATAATAATAAGAGAGCCGTTCGTGGGAACGGCTCTGCAAAGGTGAAATGCTGTTTATTTGACGGTGAAAACGACGTTTGCGCCTTTCTTGAACGATTTGGGATTGGCGGATGCGGGGATGAGCGCACGGCACGAAGTGGGGAAGCACTGCGTCGTTTCGATCTTGATTTTGGTGCCTTCGATGTAGCCGACCATGCCGGTTTCGACGCCTTTGTTTTTGCCGACATCGCGGATGGTGATTTCGGCAGAACCGTCGGGCTTTTCGGTGATAACCGCAATAAAGCCCTTCACTTTTGCGCCGCCGGTATCGGCTGGCTTGGGATCTTCTTTGGGTGCTTTGTCACCGCTGCCCTTGTTGTCGGAAGACGTCGTCTTGGACGAACCTGAGCCGGAGTGGTGTCTTGACGAAGACGACGATGAAGACGAAGACGAAGAGGTTCTGGAAGAAGAGCTGGAGGTGGTCGTGGTGATCGGCGTGTCGTCGACGGGAGGCGGCGGCGCTACGACCTGCATGGATCTGTAGACGGCTTCTACCGTGTAGATGGATTTGCCGCGAACCGAATATACCTGGAAGTAATAAACGCCGCGCTGGACGTTGAGCGGTTCGGACGGATAATAGCTCTGGTTTGGCTTGAACGCCTGGTCGTAGATTTTTCGGTTGTTGGCATCAAAAATCTTCCAGCCGCCATCAATGTTGGCAGCCGTATCGAGATTGATGTTGATGGTGATCGTGCCGGGATCGGTGACGATCATGTAACGCCAGTCTTCACGATCGCCGGCATCGAAATCCAGACGATCATCGATTGGACCCATGTTAAAGATTAGCCCAAGTGCAGTTTTGGATGTCGCGTCCTGATCTACAATCATTTCTGTTTGAGGTTTAACAGATGCATTCGATCCCGTCTCGGAACCATCTGCCACGCATCCTCCCCATACGACAAGGGCTGACAGTATTAATCCGATTTTACAAACTTTCCGAAACACGGCTAAACTCCTTCATTTGTGTCGAGTTTCCAACAAAGCTGCATCAGCGATTCGGATGCAGATGCATCAACCTCTGGGTCACAATAGCATAATCTATTCCGTTTTTCACTTTTTGAATATGAGAATTTTGTGTTTGGGGGAGATTATTCAGCTGACTGCGGATTGTTGATTACCTGCTGCCGATTGCCGGTGAGCAACGGTGCATTCAAAATAGGGTAACGCAGATAAAATGCATATGATTCGGAGATTCTGTGTTATTCTGTAATTGTGAACATGTGTGCGTCGTTTAACATCGAACATGGGAGAATGCGTCATGTCGGATCAGGATTTGTTCAAGGATATCCTCGGTGATTATCACGATGAGCTGTCGTCGGATTCGTCCAGTGCTTTTTCTGCCGGCATCTCTGATCCCTTCAAATCGTCGGGGGATGCCGATCCCTTTAAATCGTCCGGTTCTGAGGATGTTTACAAATCGCTGTTCAGTGATCAGCACACAGATGATGCCTCCGGTGCAGATATGGATGCGCTGAAATCACATGATGCATTTGATTTTGGTGCGTCTGCCAAAGCGGACGATGGCTTTGCGTTCGAGAGCAAATACGACCAGCCTGAGTCGTCGTTTGATTTCGGCAAATCATCGTCAGAATCTGAGGATTTGTTCAAATTCGAGAGCAAATACGACCAGC
>JAEEGL012232074.1_pt1 | contig 28472 bp, 25 predicted proteins | sample 9134231 | NCBI WGS metagenome assembly JAEEGL01 (sample SAMN16246548, study PRJNA631951) | gut metagenome | biome: gut microbiome; feature: rumen; material: fiber-attached | host: Bos | place: Iran: Karaj | collected 2018-10
AAAATAAGTCTAGATGATTCTAGACTTATTTATTTGACTAATTATAAAGAATTAATGTATAATTAATATATAATGAGGAAGTGATGGTATGAAAAATAAAATTTTCTTTTTATTAATACTACTTGTATTAATAGTGCCTCTTAGAATTTTTGCTTATACAGAGCCTGCACTCTTTATTGCAGGAGAAAGATATACTGAAAGTGCAAGTGGCGAGAAATGGTCATTTGATGCTGATACTAAAACATTAACACTTAATGGTTGGAAGTATACAGGAGACTTAAGTTTACAAAATGGTCATTATTCTTTTATAGAATCTGACTTTGATGAACTTACTATTGTCGCTAATGGAACTAGTACTTTTAATTTAACTGGCGTTGATATAACTAAAGATATTTATGGAATTAAAAGTGATACTGAAACTAGTATAGTAGGAGATACTGCTTATAATAATAATGCTCATATTATTTTTACTGGTACTGGACAAATAAATATAAATCTTTCTAATGGTCATAATATGTATGGCGTTTTTGGAAATGATATTACTATTAGCGGACCTAGTAATGGGCCTAGAATATCTGTTAATGCTACTGGAACAGCTGATAACATCGAAACAACTGATGTTAATGAAGCATCCGAATTATTAACTGGAATTAAAGCAAACACTTTAGAAATGGCTAATGGTAAATATGGTGTTAGTGCGTATAGTTATGATAAAATAACTAGTTCATATGGAATTAATGTTAATACTGTTCATACTACTGGTGGAGAAATATCTGTTACATTAATGAATACACTTTCTGGTAATAGTTCTATAGCATGTAGAGGAAATATTGGTTCATTTACAAATACTAAAGTTACGTGTGTATCTAGTAATACAACTACTATTGGAGATAATGGAACAACTTTATTAGGACATAATATTGGAATTCATTTTGAAGAGAGTTTGTCATTTAAGAATAGTACAGTAGTTGCTAATAGCGGACAAATTGTTTCTGACAATACACCAGAATATGTTTATGCTTATGGAATTTATTCCCCTGAGTTAACTATGGATGGTGGAACATTTACAATAACTGCTAAAAAATCATATAAACAAAACGCAGCAATAAACGCAGATGCACTTTTAATTAAAGGTAGTGCTGTTGTAAATGCAAATACTCTTGGAACAGAAAGTGGAATTAATAATGGTTATGCAATAATGAGTAATAATTTACATATTGCTGATACTGCTCAAATAACAACTATTAGTGATGCTTCTTACAATATCACACCTGTATATGATGGAGATTATTATCCTGAAATATATGCTGGAATGGCTACTCCTGGTGAACTTGTTGAAACTATTACTCCAAATGTTTATCAAAATAAATTTGTTAAAATAGTACGTGGTACAGCACCAGTTATTCCTGATCCTGAGCCAGAAACATACACCTTATCATTTAATGCTAATGGTGGAAGTGGCACAATGGAAAGTATACCTGAACTTACTGGAACATATACTTTACCTGAAAATGGTTTTACAGCACCAGAAAATAAACAATTTAAAGGATGGTCACTTACTACTGATGGTGAACTTATTACTACAGTTGAAATGACTGAAAATAGAACAGTTTATGCTATATGGGAAGATATAAATAATACTAATCCTGATGAACCAGATCCAGATACTCCAGTTGTAGTAGTAACTCCTAATAAACCAGTAGTTAAAATTGCTAAAGGAAATAATAACGCTTTAGTTATTTCTTGGGATCATCAAGATGTGTCAACACATTATCTAGTTTACAGAAGTACAAGTAAAACTAAAGGATATAAATTAGTTAAAACTATATCTGCAGATGAATTTATACAAGGTGGTCTTGGATATGGAAAAACTTATTATTTTAAAGTAAAAGCATGTAATGATACTAAATGTAGTGGATACTCAAATATAGTATATAAAAAAGTAGTTCCAAATAAAGTAGAGAATTTAAGAGCAAGTAGTGTAGGAACCAATAGTATTAAACTAGCTTGGGATAAAGTAAATGTTACTGGATATCAAATTCAAAGAAGTACAAATGGTAAGAAATGGTCTACTATTAAGACTATAACTAAGAATGGAACATTATCTTATTCAAATACTAGATTAAGTGCTAATAAGAAATATTATTATAGAGTTAGAGCTTATAAATATTCTAGTGGAAGAAGAGTATATGGAAGTTGGAGTACAGTTCTTGTTATGAAAACTTCTCCAAGTAAACCAAAAATATCTGTTTCACTACTAGAATATAATGAATTACGTATTAGTATTAGTGGTGTAAGTGGAGCAACTAAATACATATTACAAAGAAGTACAGATAAAGTTACTTATGAACTTGTAAGTGAATTTAATACTGCAGTTAAGTATTATGATGTACCACTTGAAACTGGCCTTACTTATTACTATAGAGTAAGAGCATGTAATAGTGATAATCATTGTAGTGGATGGGTATCTACTAGTAAAAAACTAGTACCATTAACTCCATCATTCTCACTTAAATCAAGTACTACTAAAAATATAACAATAACAGTAAATAGACTTGATAATGCTACTGGATATGAAATATATAGAGCAACTTCTAGATATGGAAAATATACTAAAGTAAAAGAATTACTTAGTGAAGAAGAAACACTTTCATATGTTAATAGTACTACTAAAGGAAAAAGATACTATTATAAAGTTAGAAGTTATATGACTATAAATGATAAAAAAATATACAGTAGTTTCTCAAGTGTAAAAAATATAGTAAGTAAATAGATTCTTTTTAAGAATCTTTTTTCTTGGTGTAAAGTATTATTTAAAGTATAGAATATTAATGTGAAATGTGCTAACCTTAAAGTGGGAGTATATTATGAAAAGAATGTTTAAAATGTTATTTATAATTACTATTTCATTTATTTTTTCCATAAATGTTTTTGCTGTATCTAATAATACTTCACTTAAAGATTTAAAAGATAAACTTGCCAAAGAAGCCGCAGAAGTAAAAAAAGTAGAGAATAAACAAAAACAAACTAAAAATAGTATTATTGCTTTAGAAAAAGATTTAGATAAGCTTGCTAAAGAAATAGATGATTTTGAACTTGCTATTAAGAACTCTAAAACAAAAGTTACTGAACTTGAAGAAGATATTAAAAATAAGAAAGTTGAAATAGATAAACTAATTAGTTTTAAACAAACAACTGATGTAGAAAATATGTATATGGAATATGTATTTGAAGCAAAATCTTTTACTGATTTTATATATAGGTCTGCTTTGGTTGAACAATTAGTTAAACATAATGATGAGTTAATAAACGAAATGCATGATTTAATTGAAGAAAATAAAAAAGAGCAAATTAATCTTGCTAATAAAATAGATGCTTCTGAAAATACAATTGATAAATTAAATTCAACTTTAAAAAAATATAATTTAACTATGGATGATTTAGTAGATGATCATAAAGATGCTAAAGCTGATTATGAAGCTAGTAAAAAAGAAGTTGAAGCTTATGAAAAATTATATAAACAAAATGGTTGTAAAGAAACAACATCTATATTAGATTGTATTGATATACCTTATGCTGATGGATTTATAAGACCATTAAAGTCTGGTACTATAACAAGCGAGTATGGACTTAGATATCATCCAACTTTGCATTATTATAGAATGCATAATGGAATAGATATTGGTGTTGCGATGAATACTCCAGTATATGCTTCTGCTGCTGGAATAGTTACTAAAATAACAAGAGTTGCTAATCCATCTAAAAGGAATTCTAGTTGTGGTGGTAATAAAGTATATGTAAAACATAGAGTAAAGGGTAAAGAATATACTACTGCTTATATGCATCTTCATTCAATAAGTGTAAAACTTAATGATTTTGTAACTGCTTCCACTGTGATAGGCAAAAGTGGTGGTGGAGAAAGTTACGATTATTGTACAACAGGCCCACATTTACATTTTGGTATAATGAAGGGAAGCACTTATGAAAATCCAAGAAACTATGTTAATTTCCCTAAATTAGGAAAGAGATTTACAAGCAGATTCTAATCTGCTTTTCATATGGAGGTTATTATGAATAAAAGAGTTAGTTCTAGAGCAATAATTGAACTTGATAATAAATTAGTTGTATTATTCCGAAGAAGAAAAATAAATGGAAACGTTATAGAATATTATTCTCTTCCAGGAGGTGGACTTGAAGAAGGGGAAACTTTGGAAGAAAATGTAATACGTGAAGTAAAAGAAGAACTAGGTGTTGACATAAAAGTACTTGGATATGTTGGTTCTAGTGAAGATGATAAATCTATACAACATTATTTCCATGCTGAAATTATTAATGGAACACCTAAACTGGGAGGAGAAGAATTAGAAAGATTATCAGATGAAAACTATTATGAAGTTGCATATTTAGATTTAGATAATTTAGAAGATTATAACATTAGAGAAAAAGATAGAATAAGAAATGCTATAAATAAAAAATATTGACAAATAAAATAATAAAACCTATTATAAATTATTAGGTGATTATTATGCATTTGTTTATTGCCCTTGATAATTGTATAGTTAAATATAAAGTTAATTTTAGTAGAGAAAAAATATTAAATATTAAAAAAGAAATTTTAGAAAATTGTGTTCATTTTAAGAATAGAAGAATAACTACTAGTGTACCAGAAGCATTTGAAATAGATGATAAATATATTATTAATAGTAAAGTTGGAACTGGTATTAATCCTAAATTATATTCATTAAATTATTATGAAATAGTTTATCCAAATATTATTAAATTAATAGATAGATTATTAAATGGAGATGCTACTTCTGTTATTGAAATAGAAGCATATAAAGATGAAAGAGAAGACATTAAGAACAAAATAGATAAATCTTTTGATGAATTTTATAAAATAGATTCTTCTGATAAAAAGAGTCTTAAATATAAGATAAATGAAATAAATTATTTAATTGAAGAAGCTAACATTAATGAACACGAAAGAAAAGTAGATGAATATGTTAATGAATTAATTGATTCTATTAAGTTAACTGAAATGGATAGAATTAGTATTAGAAAAGCAAATTTATATTTTGATTTCTTTGGGGATGAAGCAAAAGAATCATTTGTTAGAAAATTAGTCTAGGTAACTAGACTTTTATTTTGCAAATATAGTACAATTTATATATTAGGAAATGATTAGTATGAAGAAATATTTTAGTGTTAAAAATATTGTTATGTTTATAGTATCTATTGTTATATTACTATTTGTATATAATGATCATTTTTTATATAAAGTTCCAATTATGAAGATAAATAAAATAAACACTAAGTTAATTAGTGGAAGTGATTATGAAGAAAAAAATTATAGTCAAGAAATAAGCGGAACTATTAAAAATGGGAAATACAAAGGTAAACAAGTAACTATTAAGAATGTAACATCTACTTCTGGTGTATATGATGAACAAATAAAAGGAAATAGTGAAATATTCTTAAGTACTAAAGATGGAAATAATTTTTCATTTGTTGGTATTAAAAGAGACAAATATATAGCTATATTAATAGTTTTATTTGTTGATTTAATTATTTTAGTAGCAGGAAGCCAAGGAGTTAAAACATTAATTAGTTTATTTGTAAATATACTTATTTCTGCTTTAGCTATATTTGTTTTTCAAAGTAATGCAGAAAGATTAAGTTTACTATTATTATATATATTTGTATCTATTATTTTTATAGTAGTTTCTTTATATATAACAAATGGTAAAAGTAAAAAGACTTTTGCAGCAATAATATCTAGTATATTATCATTATTTATTTCATTTGGACTTTCTTATTTAATAATTAATATTCATGGAAGAGATGTCACTATTTGGACTATGAATTATATAGAATATGTAAGAGATTATGAAAACTATTTCTATATTTGTATTTTACTTAGTGGACTTGGAGCAATTATGGATATAGCAATAACTATATCATCTTCTTTAAATGAACTTATTGATAAAAACTCTAAAATTAGTAAATCTGCATTAATTAAATCTGGAAGAGAAATATCTAAAGATATAGTTGGAACTATGTCAAATGTTATGTTATATACATGTTTTACTCCAATTATTCCTCTTGTATTTCTTGCAGTTAAAAATAATATGCCACTTTTAAGAGCAATTGGTTATTATGGTGAAATAGAATTAATAACAGTACTTTGTAGTTGTATAAGTATAGTTCTTGCTATACCAATTTCTTTGTATGTTTCAACATTTATACTACATACTAAAAAGGAGGTTAAAAAATGATAGGGTTATTATCTTTAGTATTTTTTATACTTCTTATAGTAGTAGGTAAAAAAAGAGGATTTAAAACATTTGTAACTTTTTATTTAAATTTACTATTAATTATGATTTATATTACTTTTATGAGAGTAGGTATAAATGCAATAGTTCTTTCTATAATTATTTGTATTTTAGCATCTTTAATAACATTATTTATATTAAATGGATCAAATGTTAAAACAAAGTCATCTTTTATATCTATTATGTTTGTATTATTAATTGTATTAGTTATTACTAGTTTAATTGGATATACTTCTAATATACAAAACTTTTCAGTAGAGGAAATTGAAAGTATAGGTTATTATTCATTTGATATTAATTATAATATGACAAATGTTATTATTGGAATGTATTTAATATGCACAATTGGAACAATTATAGATACATCTATATCAGTAAGTTCTGCAATGAATGAAGTTTATTTAAACAATAAGAATATTAGTAGAAAAGAGTTATTTAAATCTGGTATGAATGTTGGAAGAGATATTTTAAGTACTACTATTAATACATTATACTTTGCTTTATTAAGTAGTTTTATTGGTTTCTTTATGTGGTATTATAGTGTATCTTTTACATTCTTATCAGTTTCTAAATCGTTTGTTAAAAATATTATAGAACTATTACTTGCTTTTATAGCATCTATAATAATAATTCCTATAACTGCATATATTTCATCAAAGAAGATAAAAAACGAGTAGATTATTTATTGTTAATGTGTTAAAATACTAAAATGCAAAAAGAAGGGAGGAAATAGGATGCTAGAGTTAAATAAAATAACTAAAGTATATACTACAGCTGGTTTTAAACAAAAAGCACTTGATAATGTTTCTTTAAGCTTTAGAAAAAGTGAATTTGCATCTATTTTAGGACCTTCTGGTAGTGGTAAAACAACACTACTTAATATAATTGGTGGACTTGATAAATATACTAGTGGTGACTTAATTATTAATAATACATCTACTAAAAAATATAAAGATTCTGATTGGGATAGTTATAGAAATCATAGAATAGGTTTTGTCTTTCAAAACTATAATTTAATATCTCATCAAACTGTTTTATCTAATGTAGTACTTGCTTTAAAATTGTCTGGAATATCTAAAAAGGAAGCAACTGATAGAGCAATTAATGCATTAAAAGAAGTAGGTCTTGAAGATCATATATATAAAAAGCCAAATCAACTTTCTGGTGGACAAATGCAAAGAGTTGCTATAGCGCGTGCTCTTGTAAATAATCCAGATATATTACTTGCAGATGAGCCAACTGGAGCTCTTGACACTGCGACTAGTATACAAATAATGGAAATATTAAAAAGAATTTCTAAAGATAAATTAGTTATTATGGTAACTCATAATCCAGAACTAGCTAATAATTATTCAAATAGAATTATTAATTTAAAAGATGGAAAGATTACTTCTGATAGTAATCCATATATTGCTAAAGAAAAAGAATTAAAGAGTAGTAAAACTAAAAAAACAACGATGTCTTTTTTAACGGCATTGTCTTTGTCATTCAATAATTTAATGACTAAAAAGGGAAGAACTATTCTTGTTTCTTTAGCTGGCTCTATTGGAATAATTGGTATTGCTTTAATACTTTCTTTATCTACTGGATTTCAAAATTATATAGATAAGATACAAGAAGATACATTATCATCATATCCTTTAACTATATATGAAGAAAATGCTGATATGACTCAAATGCTTTTATCTATGATGGGTAGTAGAGAAGATGATACTATGGAAGAGGGTAAAGTATATGAGCGTCAATTTGTTTCTTCTATGTTTGGTAATGTTAGTAAAAATGATTTAAAAAGTTTTAAAAAGCATTTAGAGAAGAATTATAAAGTTGTTGAAAAAGACATATCATCTATTAAATATAGTTATAGTATTAGTCCATTAATTTATTCAAAATATAATAAAAAGTTAGTTAGATTAAATCCTAATACGTTAATGTCATCTTTTGGTGGAAATAATTCAATTTATTCACAGTATTCTAACATTTATAATGAAATGTCTGATGATATAGATTCATTAAGTGAACAATTTGATGTGCTTGCTGGAACATGGCCACAAAACTATGATGAATTATTAATAGTACTTTCTGAACCACATACTATTGCTGATATGTTAGTTTATTATCTTGGACTTAGAGATCCTGAAGAATTAAATGATATGGTTAGTAAAATGATGGCTGGAGAAAAAGTTGATGTTAAAAATGAACCATATGAGTTTACTTATGATGAGTTATTAAATATAGAATTAAGGCTTTTAAATAATACTGATATTTATAAATATAATTCAAAATATAAAATATATGAGGATATGAGTGAAGATGATTCATATATGGAAAAACTATATAATAATGGAGTTAAATTAAAAATAGTTGGTATTGTATGCCCTAAAGATGGAATGAATACTATGGCTCTTCAAAATGGTATTGCTTATACATCTAAACTAACTAAATATATAGTTAATAGATCTAAAGAAACTGAAATAGTTAGAAAACAATTAAATGATAAAGATATTGATGTATTTTCTAATAGTTCATTTGATGATAAAAAAAGTAATGCTAATTTAGACTTTGAAGATTTAATTAAAGTAGATAAAAAGAAATTAGAAAGTGCATTTAATATTAATTTAGATGAAAAGACTTTAAAGAGTAAAACAGAAGGTTATATGAGTCAAATATCATCATCTATTACTGCTGATATTAAACCTGCTAAAGAGGATTTTGATAGTAATTTAAAGAGTTTACTTGAAGGAGTAATGAATGATTATATAGAAAATCCTAAAGAAACTAAAGAGATAATGAGTAATGTATTTGTTCCAGTATTATATACTAATGATGTAGATAGTATTGTTGAAGACTATATGAATAAAGATAGTTCTAAAAATATGCTAAGTACTCTTGAAAGTAAATATGTTATCCCATCTTCTGTTTTTGGTAATACATATTCTAGTTTAATATCTGGTGCATTAAAAGGATATATTACAGTTTATAATCAAACAGATACTTCATATACAACTGATTCATCTAATCCAGCATCTCCATTAATGAGTGCTGTGGTTAGTCCTACTGTAAATGAATTTATGAAACAAGCAATTGTTGTAACTGCATCTAATACAATGGCAGAAAAGATGACTGAAGCAGTTATGCAAAAAGAAATACTTACTAAAGTAGGAGAACTAACTGGAACTCTTATGAGTAGTCTTGGAAGTGCATTTAATGTAGATCCAGAAAAGATAGCATCTGCATTTAAGTTTGATTTATCAGAAGATGAACTTAAACGTATAATGACTGCAATGACAAATACTGGTAGTGGAAATGCAAGATATAATTTAATAAAACTTGGTTATCAAGATTTTGAAGAACCAACATCTATATCATTTTATTTTAAGAGTTTTGATTCTAAAGAAAATGTAATTGATTTTATAGAAAAATATAATGATAAAATGGAAAGCACTGGTTATGAAGATAGAGTACTTAATTACACTGATACTACTGGAATACTTATGGGTAGTGTAAAGAAAGTAGTTAATAGTGTAAGTTATGTATTAATTGCATTTGTATCTATTTCACTAGTAGTTTCTTCTATAATGATAGGTATAATTACTTATATTTCAGTAATTGAAAGAACTAAAGAAATAGGTATTTTAAGAGCAATAGGGGCTTCTAAAAGAAATATTTCATCTATATTTAATGCAGAAACATTTATTATTGGATTATTAAGTGGAATTATTGGAATAGGTATTACTTTAACACTTATACCAATTATTAATGCAGTTATTCATTCACTTACTGATAATACTAATATTAATGCAACTATTTCTGTTATAGCTTGTTTAGTATTAATTATGTTAAGTATAATTCTTACTTTAATAGGAGGATTAATACCATCAAGAAAAGCGTCTAAACAAGATCCTGTTGTCGCTCTTAGAAGTGAATAGAAATCACATTAATTAATGTGATTTTTGTTTTGTAAAGTTTTAGTAAATTATTTGTAATTGTTTACATAAAGGGCAAAATACGTGCTAGAATGATATTATGAATAGTATAGGAAACAAAATTGAAGTAAATGCTGAAGATATTATCAAAGATAATAATTTTTTGTTTGCAGCTTATCAGAATAGATTATGTTTAAGATTAATGCATATATTTGAAAAGTATAAAATACCTGTTAATCAAAAGATAATTAATAAAAATATAGAAGAAAATTTAATAAATAGTTTATATGAAATAAATAGTGAAGTTTTATATAAATATGTTAAAATGCTTAAAAACTATGAAACTATAATAGTAGGATATGTTAAAAAGAATGAAAGTACTAAAGTAATAAAAGATTCAACAATGATGTTTGTTAAAAGAATTGCTGCTAAAAACAAAGAGATAGTTCCACAAAGTATAATAAATAATTTTTTAGAATCTATGAATTCTATGATGTTTGTTTATGATAATTATAATTTAAATTTAGATGTTATATCTAGAATTAAAACAGATACTAAAGAAATAATTGATGAATTTAATCGAAATAATTATAATTTTGTAATAGAATCTATTAATAATATAATAAAAAATATTATTAGTAATATTTAGTTTGTTTTTTTATATAATTGGGTGTACAATATTTTACGTAAGGGCGTGATTATTATGAATAGTGTTTATAATATGGTTAAAGATTTTAAAAGGAAGTTTTCTAGAACAGTTGCATTTAGACTTAAGAAACATTCTGAAGTAATTCAAAAACATTTAAATCCAGAAGAAAAAGTATTATTTGCTTTCTGTGGTCAAAAAAATGTACCATCACTTATATTTATTAATTCATGCGTAGTAGCACTTACTAACAAAAGAATAGTAATTGGGCAAAAAAGAGTATTATGGGGGTACTTCTTTACTGCAATTACTCCTGATATGTATAATGATTTAAAAGTAAGAAAGAATCTTATATGGAGCGATGTTGAAATAGATACAATTAAAGAAAGAGTATATATTTCAGATTTAGATCCAGAAGGTGCAATTGCTATTGAAACAAATATTACAGAGTTCATGATGAAGGAGAAAAGAAAATATGGTAAAAAAGACGATTAGTGCTGTTTTTATCTTTTTTTTATTTATTTGTAATATAAATGCTATAGATGTTAATATCACTAGCGAAAAATACATTATGATTAATTTAGATGAAGATAGAATTCTATTTGAAAAAGATTCTCATGATGAAACTCAAGTAGCTAGTTTAACTAAAATAATGACATCTATTGTTGCTATAGAGAATATTGATGATTTTAATGAAAAAGTAACAATAGAAAAGAGTATGATTGATGGCCTTACTCGTGATATAGCACAAATTGGTTTTAAAGTAGGAGAACAGTATACATATGATGATTTATTATATTCAATGATGCTTCCTTCTGCAGCCGATGCCGCAAATGCTCTTGCAATATCTATAGGTGGATCTTTTGATAAATACTTAGAAATGATGAATAATAAAGCAATGGAACTAGGACTTAATAATACTCATTATTCTAATGTATTTGGTCTTACTGATGAAAATAATTATAGTAGTGCATATGATGTTAGTGTTCTTTTAAGATATGCTTTAAAAAATGAAAAGTTTAGAACTATTTTTACAGCAAGAAATTATACATTAACAAGTGGTAAAAAGATCAATTCAACTATATATAAATTTGATAATAAGTATATAGTTGGTTCTAAAACAGGATATACTTCTAAAGCAGGTAGATGTCTTGCATCAATATCTAATGTGAGTGGTGCTAATTTAATGCTTGTTACAATTAATTATTATATTAAAGATTTAAAATATATTACTGAAACTACTAATACATATAAATATTTTGAGGATAATTATTCATATCAAAATATAATAGATGATAGTATTATAATAGATACTATTAAAACAAGATATGCTAATGAACTAACATATGATATTAAAGTAGATAAGGAATATGATTATTATTTAGAAAATAACTTTGATAAAAGTAAACTATCTTATTCATATGATGGTATTAAAGAAGTATCTAGTTTAGATGTTAAAAATAAAAAACTAGGTACTGTTAAAGTAATGTTAGATGATGAAGTTATTAAAGAAATAGATGTACTTTATGACGGAAGCTTAACTAAAAGAGTTAAAAGTATTGTATTTCTTGGAATATATGGACTTGTAATAATATTATTTATTGTTTTATTAGTATATACGAAGTATAGAAAAGTAAAAAGAATTTAATATATAAATAAATTCTTTTTTTTGATATAATATCTTCGGAGTTGAGATGTATGAAAACACCAAATATGTTAGATGCTAAAAAAAGAAATCAAAATAAAATAGAATACACAAGTTATAATATTGACTTGGGTAAATTTGGCAATGGTAAAAAATATTATGTAAGAACATATGGATGCCAAATGAATGAACATGATTCTGAAAAAATAAAAGGAATGCTTTCAAGTGCAGGATTTGTTCCAACTGAAGATATAATGAATGCTGATATTATTATATTAAATACATGTGCTATTAGAGAAAATGCTCATGATAAAGTATTTGGATATCTTGGTGTTTTAAAACATATGAAGAAAAGTAATAAAGATTTGCTTATTGGAATATGTGGATGCATGGCTCAAGAAGAAGTCGTAGTAAATGAAATATTAAATAAATACAAACAAGTTGATTTTGTGTGTGGCACCCATAATTTAGATAATTTACTTTCAATTATTAAAGAAAAAATGGACACTAAGAAAAGACAAATTGAAGTTCTTAGTTATGAGGGTGATGTTGTTGAAAATATTCCAGTTATAAGAGAAAGTAAATATAGTGCATGGGTTGATATTATTTATGGGTGTGATAAATTCTGTACTTATTGTATAGTACCTTATACAAGAGGAACTCAAAGAAGTAGACATCATGAAGACATAGTAAGTGAAGTAGAAGATCTTGTTAAAAATGGATATAAAGAAGTAACTTTACTTGGGCAAAATGTAAATGCATATGGAAAAGATATTTATAATGATTATACACTTGCTAATCTACTTGAAGAAGTTGCTAAAACTGGAATAGAAAGAGTTAGATTTGTAACTTCTCATCCATGGGATTTTACTGATGAAATGGTTGATGTTATAGCTAAATATGATAATGTTATGCCTTATATTCATTTGCCACTTCAATCAGGAAGCAATAAAATATTAAAACTTATGAATAGAAGATATACAAGTGAAGATTATTTAAAGTTATATAAACAAATACGTTCTAAAGTTAAAGATTCTAGTGTAACAACTGACATCATTGTAGGATTTCCTGGAGAAACAGAAGAAGACTTTGAGGAAACATTAAAATTAGTTAATGAATGTAAATTTGATGGAGCATTTACTTTTGCATTTAGTCCTCGTGAAAATACACCTGCGGCAAAAATGACTGATGTTATTCCTGAAGATGTTAAAATGGATAGACTTCATAGATTAAATGAAGTAGTTAACAAATATAGTAACGAAGCTAATCAAAGAATGCTTAATAAAATAGTTAAATGTTTAGTAACTGGTGTTAGTGAAAAAGATGAAAATAAAGTATGTGGGTATACCGAAAATATGAAACTTGTTAATATTGATGGACCTAAATCGTTAATAGGTAATATTGTTAATGTTAAAATAACTGATGCAAAAAGTTTTTCATTAGATGGGGTATATGTAGAATAAGAAACATCATAAAATGATGTTTTTTATTAAAAAGTAGTGTTTTCATATACTAACTTCTAATTATATTATTAGGAGGTAAATATGAAAGATAAATATTATGAAAACATAAAAGAATCATTAATTAATAATGAAATAGTTAAAAGAGTAAAAGATTATTCTAAAAATAAAAGTGATTTAGAAACATATTATAAGGTCGGAAAACTGCTTAGTGAAGCTGGTAAACATTATGGGAAAAGTATTATAAAAAGTTATGCTGAAAAGTTGACTAATGAATTAGGTAAAAAGTATTCTTATAGAACTTTAAATTATATGTTAAAGTATTATAGCTTTCAAAAAATGCAGTCAATGACTGCAAATTTAAAATGGGGACACTGGATAGAATTGATTTCACTTAAAGATGTAAGCAAAGTTAATTATTATGTTAGAATATGTGAATCATTACAATTAACAACGCGACAATTAAGATTGAGAATCAAATCAAGAGAGTATGAAAGACTACCGGAAAATACCAAGAAGAAATTAATAAGTAATGAAAAAACTAATATTAAAGAACTAATACCAGAACCAATAATTATTAAAAGCAATTTAAAAGATAAAGACCATATTAGTGAAAAAGCACTAAACAAATTAATAGTTGAAAATATAAGTGAATTTATGGAACAACTTGGTGATGGATATTCATTTATAAAAAGTGAATACAAAATTAAAATAGGGGATAATTATAACTACATAGACTTATTACTTTTTAATATTAAATATAATTGTTATGTTGTTATCGAACTTAAAGTAACTAGTCTTAAGAAAGAGCATATTGGTCAAATACAAGTATATATGAATTATATTGATCAAAATATAAAAACAATATATCAAGAAGATACTATTGAAATAATACTAGTTAAAAGGAATAATGAATTTATAATAGAGTATTCTTCTGATGATAGGATTATATCTAGAAAATACATTATTGCTTAATATGTGTATGTTGGTCACTTTCTTGACATTTTATTAACAATTTATTATATTTGTATTAGAGGTAGGTATTATGATTAGATTGTATATTGATTTTGATGGAGTAGTAATGGATTCAATTCCTCCATTATATGATGCCCTTGAAAAAAGTGGCGCTAATGTTAACAAAGAAGAGGAAATAAGAGAGTTTTTTGCTAATTATGATTACAATAATGTAGTAAATGATAAATTACTTCTTAATGACTCTGTTAATTGCATTAATAAATTAATTCAAAGTAAAAAGTTTGAAATTAGTTTTCTTACACATGTTAACTCACTTGCTGAAGGAGTAGTTAAGGTTAATTATTTAAGAAATTATTTTAAAGAAATATCAATTATTATGGTACCTAAAGAAATATCTAAAACTAAAGTTGTTCATAGTGAAGGGGCTATTTTAGTTGATGATTATAGTGGTAACTTGAAAGAATGGGAAGATAATGGGGGTATATCTATAAGATTTTCTAAAGATTTAGAATCCCTTGGATACAAAGTTATTAATAGATTAGATCAACTAATTGATATGTTTGATGAAGATGGAAAAGAAATATGTTAAAGATAGAATGTATAGTTAATGGTGAGTTAGAAGAAAATTGTTATATTATACATAATAATAAACATGCTTTAATAGTTGATCCGGGAAGTGAAAGTGAAAAGATTATCGATAAAATATCTAAATTGAATTTAGATGTTTTAGGAGTGCTTATAACTCATTATCATTTTGATCATATTGGAGCACTTAATGATATTAAAAATAAATATAAATTAGCTAAAATATATGATTATAAAAGTTCTAGTATTAATGAAATAGATTCTTTTAAATTTAAGAAAATAAATAATTTTGGACATACTATGGATAGTTGTTCTTTTCTTTTTGAAAATGATAAAATAATGTTTACTGGAGATTTTGTATTCTTTGAAACTATAGGTAATTATGATGATGAAAACGAAGTAGAGATGCTAAATAGTTTAAAAGAATTTATTAAACTAGATGATGATATTAAAATATATCCAGGACATGGACCTTATAGTAGTGTTGGATATGAGAAAGAACATAATTATTATTTAAGAGGTATTTGATGATAGCAAGTGTAATTATTGAATATTCAGTTAAATCACTTAATAAAGTATTTGATTATATGATTCCTAATCATTTAAAAGAAAGTATTAAAGTTGGTAATAAAGTAATAGTTCCTTTTGGTAAAACTAATGTTGAAGGTTTTGTACTTAAAATACACGATGATGTAGATGAAAAATTAGAATATAGAGAAATAATTGAAATAAAAGAAAGTGATTTTTATTTAAATGATGAATTACTCAAATTAGGTAAATATATGAGTGAGTTTTTATTATGTAATTTAATATCTTGCTATCAAGTTATGCTTCCTAAGGCATTAAAAGCATCTTTAAAAACTAAAATTAATAGAAAATATGAAACAAAAGTATATTTAAATAAAGAAGTTAATATTGATGAATATATTCTTGAACACAAAAGAAATACTAAAGAGATTGAAATATTAAATATACTTAAGAGTGGAGAACATTTAAGGAAAGAGTTTACTAGTACAATAAACAAATTAATTGAAAAGAATTTAGTTATTGTTGAAAAGAATGAAATAAATAGAGAAGTTGATTTTGACTTTGATAAAAAAGAAATAGTTCTTACTGATTCACAAAAGAAAGCGGTTAATGAAATATTAAAAAGTAAAGATGATAAATATTTATTATATGGAGTTACTGGTAGTGGAAAAACAGAAGTATATATTGAACTATTAAAAAGTATTGTTAAAGATAATAAAACTGGAATAGTTTTAGTTCCTGAGATTTCATTAACACCACAAATAGTTGCTAGATTTAAAGGAGTATTTGGAGATAAAATTGCTGTGTTTCATAGTTCACTTAGTGAAGGCGAAAAGTATGATGAATATAGAAGAATTATGAATGGTGAAGTTTCTTTTGTAGTAGGAGCTCGTAGTGCGATTTTTGCACCTCTTAAAAACATTGGATTAATAATTATTGATGAATGTCAGAGTGGAACATATAAACAAGAAAACACTCCTAAATATAATGCGATAGATATTGCATTTAAAAGAGGAGAATATAATAATGCTAAAGTTATTCTTGGAAGTGCAACTCCTTTACTTGAACAATATGCGCGTGCTAAAAAGGGTGTATTTCATTTAATAAAGTTAGATTCTAGAATAAGTGGTAAATTTCCAACATTTGAAATAGTTGATATGAATAAAGAATCTACTAAACATAATTATATTATTAGTGAGAAGTTAGATCTTGAGATTAATAAGTCATTATCTCGTGGTGAACAAGTTATTCTTTTATTAAATAGAAGAGGTTATTCTACATTTTTAAGTTGTACTAATTGTGGTTATGTTTATAAATGCCCTAACTGTGATATTTCTTTAATATATCATAAGAGTAGTGATTCTTATTCTTGCCATTATTGTGGTTATAAATGTAAAAGTAGTAATATATGTCCTAATTGTCATGAAGATGCTATTAAAGATTTAGGATTAGGAACAGAAAAGTTAGAAGGCATATTAGAGAAGAAATATGGGGTAAAAGTACTTAGAATGGATGCAGATACTACAAGTACCAAAAATGCTCATAAAAAGCTTATAAATGAGTTCTCAAGCGGTAAATATAGTATACTTGTTGGAACTCAAATGATATCTAAAGGACTTAATTTTGAAAATGTTAGTTTAGTTGGAATAATTAATTCAGATGCATCTTTATCTATACCTGACTTTAGAAGTAGTGAAAGAACATATGAATTATTAAGTCAAACATCTGGAAGAGTTGGCAGATTTAATTTACCAGGGCACGTGATAATACAGACATATAATCCAAATAATTATGTTTATAAAAGTGTTATTAAAAATGATTTTGAGTCTTTCTTTAATTATGAAATGAATATAAGACATAAGTTAATGTATCCGCCTTATTATTATATTTGTTCAATTCTAATTACTAGTTTAGACTTTAATACTGCTTCTCTTGGAGCTAATAAAGTAAAAAATTATTTAGATAAATTAATAGATGAGTCTTGTATTGTTTTAGGACCTTCTGTGTCTTCAATAGTAAGGCTTAATAATAAATATAGATTTAATATAATGATAAAGTATAAAGATATTAATAAAATAATTGATGCATTAAGAGATCTAAACACTTTTGATATTAAAGGTGTTAATGTTGATATCAATATAAATATTTAATATAATAGGTGTGTGATTGAAATGAAAGATAAAAAAGTAGTATTTATGGGAACTCCTGAATTTAGTGTGCCTGTTTTAGAAATGTTATATGAGAATACTAATGTTATTTTAGTTGTGACTCAACCTGATAAAGAAGTAGGACGCCATCATGAAATAAAATATTCTCCAATTAAAGAATGTGCGATTAAACATAATATTGAAGTATATCAACCTACTAAAATAAGAAATGAATATGAGTATATTTTGAGTAAAAATCCTGATATTATTATTACTTGTGCTTATGGTCAAATAATACCAGAAATATTGCTTGAGACGCCTAAATTTAAAGCTGTTAATGTACATGCATCATTACTTCCTAAGTTAAGAGGTGGAAGCCCTTTACATCACGCTATAATAGATGGATATGATGAAACTGGAATTACTATTATGTATATGGCTAAAGGAATGGATGATGGAGATATTATCACTCAAGAAAAAATAAAAATTGAAGATAGTGATAATGTTGGAACTATTCATGATAAGTTAAGTATTATGGGAAGAGACTTATTATTAAAAACACTTCCTGATATTTTTAGTGGAAATGTTAACAGAATAAAGCAAAATCCTGATGAAGTAACATTTGCATATAACATTAAAAGTGAAGAAGAAGTAGTAGACTTTAATAAAAGCGCTCGTGAAGTATTTAATCATATAAGAGGATTATATCCTTTTCCAGTAGCAAGTACTACATTAGATGGACAAATCATTAAGATATGTGAATCCAAAATAGGTAATGAAATGAGTGGAAAACCTGGTCAAATAGTTAAAGTATATAAAGATGGAATAGGAGTAATGTGTAAAGATAGAGAAATAATTCTTACAAGAATAAAGCCTAGTGGTAAAAAAGAAATGTCAGTAACTGATTACCTAAATGGAAAAAGAAATGAAAAGTTAGAAGGTAAATTTTTATGTTAAAAGATAAAAAAAACTTATATATTATAATCGCTATTTTTATAGTTGCAGTTTTAGTGTTATATAGAGCTAGTTATAACAGTAATAAACCTATAGATAGTGAAAGCCTTTCTAAAATTACTGCAGATTACCTTGATAAAATTAATGATAATTATACTCTTGATATAATTATGTATAAAAATGAAGAAGAGTATAAACTCAGTTATATGACTGATGGAAATGTTAAAATGTATAGTAGTGACACATTTCCTAAAACAGGCTATTTAGTATATAATGGTAAAAATTATTATATAGAAAACAATAAAATAATGACTTCAAAAGTATTAGATATTAATAGAGTCTTTAATGAAAAATTATATGATATAAAACTTATTAAATCAGTTCTTAATAAATGTTCTTATAATATTAGTAGTTTGATTAATGCAAGTTGTAAAATAAGGGTTAGTGATTTTTTTGAAGAATATAACAAACTATATGATGAAAACATTGTTAGTGACTTAGATAATGAAATTGAAATAGAAGTACTTTATAACAACAATGGAATTGAAGGTGCTAGAATAATATATGATAATGTTGTAGAAGTATTAACTAAAAATAAAGATAATATTGAATATGATATTTTGATAAAAGATGTTAATAAAAATGATTTTTCATTATATATTCCGCTTATAGAAAAGAAAAACTAGTTTTGTCGAAACTAATGAATTATTTATAAATAAGTTGTATCTTTTTAGTAGGAGGTGCATTTATTGAAAATATAAATGATTACTTTAAAAAGATTGATGAAGAATTAAATATGTGTATTTTAAATTATATGGACAAACTATAAAGTTTGTCTTTTATTTGACAAATATACTTAAAATGAGTTAAAATTAGACTGGAAGAGAGGCTAAGAAGATGTACGAAGATAAAAGTTTTCTAACAGCAAGGGAAATACTAGAAAAAGACTTTCCACTTGCACCAAAAGGATATGAACCACAAGAGGTAGATCAATTTCTTGACTTAGTAATTAAAGATTATGTTGATCATGAGAATGTTAAGAAAAGATTACTTAATGAAATTAAAACTTTGGAAAGTGATAATGCTAAATTAAAAGCAGAGATTAGAAATCTAAAAGCGTCTCTTGAAATTGCAAACTCTAATAAGAGTGTCACTAATGTAGACTTATTAAAGAGAATTAGTGATTTAGAAAAAGTTGTTTATGGAGAAGAATAATTTTTTAGACAAACGCTGTTGATAATTGAATACAATTATTAATAGAGGAAAGTCCATGCTCACTCATTCTGTGATGAATGAAAATGTTCGCGCCAGGGGAAAAAATAACCCTGGGTAGTATTTTTTTAATACTAACGGCGGCGAGGTGGTCAAGACCTGACTATAGTAGCCATAAAGTGCCATAGAGACGAGAGGGTTAGGAATAACCTTTGTGGAACGCGGTAAACCCCACGAGTGAGAAACCCAAATTTGGTAGGGGAGCTCTTACGAATGAATCAAGAAAAGAGTAAGGGAAGGGGGAACCCTTAGATAAATGTTTGTCACCTTTTAGGTACAGAACATGGCTTATTAAAAATTATTATTATAGGAGAAAAAAGTGAAAGAAATAGGAGAAAGTTTCAAGAATGCTCGTGAAACGATTGGTATTTCTAAGGAAGAGGTCATAAAAGATTTAAATATTACTGAAAGTCAACTTGATAATTTAGAAGATGGAAATGTTAATGCTTTTAAGGATGTTTTTTTTCTAAAAGATTTAGTTAGAAAATATTCTAGATATTTAAATCTTGATGAAGAAGCAAATATAGATAAATTTAATGATTTTATATTTAGCTATACTTCTAAAATACCTGTTGAAGAAATATTAGAGCAGACAAGAGAAATTAAAATATTACAAGAACAAAACAATGAAAATAAAATAGTGTCACCATATACATTAAAGAAAGAAAAGAAAGTAAATAAAATGAATATTTTATTTGTTGCAGTAGTTGTGATTAGTGTTATTATTTTACTTTTATTAATTAAATATATTACAGATAAAGGAATTATTAATCTTGGTATGATAAGTAGCTTTATTGAAAGGAGAATAATTTAAAATGAATGTTCCAAATAAAATAACTATATGTAGAATATTATTATCTATTGTATTATTACTATTAATGGTTTTTCCAATAGATAAATTAGGTATCAATTTTCCGGAGTTTCAACTTGCTGGTAAAATGATAATTGATAGTAAATATTTAATATGCGGTGTTATATTTTTAATAGCATCACTTACTGACTTTTTAGATGGCCATCTTGCTCGTAAATATAATATGGTTACTGATATGGGTAAAGTATTAGATGCAATAGCTGATAAAATACTTGTAAATGGTGTATTAATTATTTTAGCAGTTCAAGGATTTATTCCTGCGATTATTCCTGTAATAATTGTTTCTAGAGATATAATTGTTGATTCAATCAAAATGGTTGCTGGTCGTAAATCTTCAGCAGTTGGAGCATCAAAAGCAGGTAAAATTAAAACTGCTTGTATGTTAACTGGAATTGTTATTTTATTCTTCTATGATTTACCATTCTCATTATTTAATGTTCATATCTCTAAGTTTATAATTATGTTTGCTACTATAATGTCAATCATAAGTGGAATTCAATATTATGTTAAGAATAAAAAGTTCCTAACTGATGATATGTAAAAAAACTTAAAATTTAATTTTAGTTAAATAAAATGTACTATTTTTAAAGAATAAATAGTACTTTTTTATTGAAAAAATCATTATCAAAATAAGTGAAAATGTATAATTAAATTATTAGCAAACTTTTGTTTGTAAAAAAGTATTGACAAAGCATTTCATTTGTTTTAAAATTAAATTGTTGAAGGAGAAAACTTATGAAAAAAGACAAAGACAAAACATTAGATCAAGTCCTTGCTGATATAGAAAAACAATTCGGTAAAGGCGCAATTATGAAATTAGGAGAAAAAGGTGTTAGAAATATAGATGTTGTTTCAAGTGGATCACTTGCTCTTGACCAGGCATTAGGTGTTGGGGGTTATCCAAAAGGAAGAATAATTGAAATATTCGGACCTGAATCAAGTGGTAAAACTACTATTGCTTTACATGCTATTGCTGAAGTTCAAAAGATAGGTGGAAGAGCTGCTTTTATAGATGCAGAACATGCTCTTGATCCAGTATATGCTAAAAAATTAGGTGTTGATACTGATGAATTATTATTAAGTCAACCTGACACTGGTGAACAAGCACTTGAAATAGTTGAAGCACTTGTTAGAAGCGGTGCGATGAGCATTATAGTAGTTGACTCAGTTGCAGCATTAGTTCCTCAAGCAGAGATTGAAGGAGAAATGGGCGATTCTCATGTTGGACTTCAAGCAAGATTAATGTCTCAAGCTCTTAGAAAATTAGGTGGAATTGTTAATAAAACAAATACTATTTGTATATTTATTAATCAATTGAGAGAAAAAGTAGGAATTATGTTTGGAAATCCTGAAACAACTCCAGGAGGAAGAGCACTTAAATTCTATTCAACTGTTAGATTAGATGTTAGACGTGGAGAACAAATTAAAGTTAATGGAGATGTACTTGGTAATAAAACAATTATTAAAGTTGTTAAAAATAAAGTTGCTCCTCCATTCAAAACAGCTGAAGTTGAAATAATGTATGGTGAAGGTATTTCTAAAGAAGGAGAAGTTGTAGATATAGCATCTAACTTAGGAATTATTGATAAGAGTGGTGCTTGGTTTAGTTATAAGGGTGAAAAAATAGGACAAGGTAAAGAAAATGTTAAACTTGTATTTAAGAGTAATCCTGAATTATATAAAGAGATTGAAGAAAAAGTAAGATCTCATATGTTTGATGATAAAAAAGAGGAAAGTAAAGAAGAATAGTAATTCTTCTTTTTTCTATGAATAAAATATGTTAAAATATATCTTGTAAGAGGTGAAAGAGTATGTCATTAAAAGTATACAACACTTTAACTAGAAATAAAGAAGAGTTTATTCCACTTCATGGAAACAATGTTGGTATGTATGTTTGTGGACCTACAGTATATGGAAATCCACATCTAGGACATGCAAAAAGTTATATTAGTTTTGATACTGTTTATAGATATTTAAAATATAAGGGATATAAAGTTAAATATGTACAAAATATTACTGATGTTGGTCACTTGGTAAAAGATGCTGATAGTGGTGAATCTAAAATAGAAAGACAAGCTAAAATAGAAGCACTTGATCCATATGAAATTGCATATAAATATGAACTTTCTTATTTTGAAGATATGGAAAAACTAAATGTATTAAAACCTGATATTTCTTGTAGAGCAACAGGTCATATAATTGAAATAATTGATATGATAAAAACTCTAGTTGATAAGGGATATGCATATGTCACTTCTGATAATAATGTTTATTATGATGTAAGTAAATTTAATAATTATGGACTTCTTTCTAATAGAACACTTGATGATACAGTAAGTGGTGAAAGAATAAATGTTGCTGATGATAAAAGAAGACCAGAAGATTTTGCTTTATGGAAAAGTGCTGATGAAGGCCATTTAATGCATTGGCCAAGTCCATGGGGAGAAGGATATCCTGGATGGCATATAGAATGCTCTGTTATGTCTAAAAAATATTTAGGAGATACTTTTGATATTCATGGTGGTGGTATGGATAATATGTTTCCACATCATGAATGTGAAATCGCACAAAGTGAAGCTGCTAATGGAGTACAATTTGTCAAATATTTTATGCACAATAATTTAGTAACAGTTAATGGTCAAAAGATGGGTAAATCTCTAGGTAATTCAATGTACTTAAAAGATATATTTAAAACAGTCAGTCCATTAGTAATTAGATTTTATACATTACTTTCTCATTATAGAAGACCTACTGATTTTAGTGATGAAAAAATTAGTGAAGCCGCTAAGAGTTATGAATCTATAGTATCAGCTTATAATAAGATTTCTTCACTTGATGATAAATATACAGTAGATTCTGAAATAGAAGAAATTAAAAATAAGTTCTTAGAAGCAATGGATGATGACTTCAATACTGCTCTTGCTATTAGTTATATATATGAACTTGTTAAGATTATTAATACTTCTAATGATGAAAATAAACTTAAAAATGTAAATGCAATGTTTATTAATGTAATAGAGCCAATCTTAGGACTTTCATTTAAATATGAAAGTGACAGTAATAGTCATGAAGATGAACTTATCAAATACATAATTGAACTTAGAAGTGATGCAAGAAGTGAAAAGAGATTTGATATATCAGATAATATAAGAGATAGACTTCTAGAAATGGGTATTACTCTTAAAGATGGAAAAGATGGTACTACATATGAAAAATAGTTCTTAAAAGAACTATTTTTGTTTACATTTGTAGTTTAAAAATATGTTTTATGTAGTAATTTTTGTTGTATAATTAATTTAGGTGAATACTATGGCTACAAGAGTAGTTAGAAAATTTAATTATTATAGACTCTTTGTTGTTGTTTTTGTTTTAGTTGCAATTGTAGTTGGAACTATTATTTTAGTATCTAAAGCAAAATATAAAAAGACATATGATTATAAATTAAGTGTTGTTGGTTATAATGAAAGTGAAATAAAAACTATTAAAGATAGATTGAATGATAAAACAATAAATAAATTATTAAATAGTACATATAATGAAAATATAGTATCTTTTATTAAAGAAAAATATTTTATCGCTAGTAATTTAGACAAATATTTAGAATATAAAAAAGAATATAAATATTCTTCATACGAAGAAATAGTTGCTGTTATAAATACAGAAGCTAATGTTGATTGGATGGAAGAAGAAAAAGAAACAGATACTTCTAAAGGAAGTTTAATGCTTGTAAACAGATTATATGGTTTAAATTCAGAATATGAAGTTGAAGATATAGTAAAAGTACCATCTCAATATGCATATAATGGCATTAAGATTAGCGAAAGTATAATGGATAATATTACTATGATGATAGATGAAGCTAAAGAAGAAGGATATACATTCGTGCTTTCTGATGGTTATAGAAGTTATAAAGAACAAAAATCAATATATGATAAATATAAAAACTCTTATGGAATAAAGGAAGCAGATCAAAATGTAGCAAGACCAGGACATTCTGAATATGAAACAGGATTGTCATTCAATATTGTTCCATATAACAAATCATATAAAAATCCTAAAGAAAGTGAAGAATATAAGTGGTTAAGTGATAATGCATATAGATATGGTTTTATATTTAGATTTCCAGAAGATAAAACTAAATTAACTGGATTTGATGCATATACCTGGAGACTTAGATATGTAGGTGAAGATGCAGCTAATATAATTAAAAGTGAAGGTATTTGTTTTGAAGAATACTATGCATATTTTGTAAGTGGGGGAAATTAAAATGAATAAAAATATAGTAGTACTTGGTGGTGGAACTGGTCTTTCAGTTTTACTTAAAGGTTTAAAAGAATTTCCATGTAATATTTCAGCAGTAGTAAGTGTTGCGGATGATGGAAAAAGCACTGGGAAATTAAGAGAAGAATTTAACATACCAGCAGTAGGTGATATTAGACGTGTTTTAGCGGCTCTTTCTGAAACAGAAGATATAGTTGAAAAACTTGTTAATTATCGTTTCCATACAACCAGTGATTTAGATGGACATACTGTTGGTAATATATTATTAACTGCATTAATAGATATATGTGGTGATTTATCAACCGGTATTAAGCAAGTTAGTAAAACATTAAAATTAAAAGGAAATGTACTTCCATTAACTGATGAATGTGTCACTTTAATGGGAGAAATGGAAGATGGAGAGATTATTGAAGGAGAGCATAATATTACTGAAACTCCTAAAAAAATAAAAAGAGTTTTCTATAAAAATGAACCTAAAGCAAATAAAGAAGTAATAAAAGAAATTAAGAATAGTGATGCAATTATATTAAGTATGGGAAGTATTTATACAAGTGTAATTCCTAATTTACTTTGTAAAGATGTGATTAATGCAATAGATAAATCCAACTCAAAAATAATATATGTTTGTAATTTAGTTACTCAACCTGGTGAAACAGATGATTTTAATGTAAGTGACCATGTTAATTTAATAAACAGTTACTTAGGTAAAAGAAAAGTAGATATTGTTATTACTAATAGTAAACAAATAGATCCAGAAATAGTTAAAAAATATGAAACTACTGAACAAAAATCACTTGTTAAATTAGACAAAGAGAATATTAAAGCTAAAGTTATAAGTAAACCACTTGTTACCATAGAGGATGGAACACTTAGACACGATAACTCAAAACTAGCTTTAGAAATAATAAACATTCTAGCAAAATAATATTTGAAAAAATATTATTTTTTTTATTAAAAAGTAGTGTTTTAATAGTTACACTTCTAATTATATTATTAGGAGGTAATTATGAATCAAAAGCATATTGATACAGAATTAAATGTAAATAATCAAAGAATCAAAGTGTTGTTAATTAGCGGAAAGGAATATATATCATTAACTGATCTTGCTAGGTATGCTGATAATGAGGAACCTAAATATCCAATTCAAAATTGGATGCGAAATAAAGATGTAATATCCTACTTAGGCTTATGGGAAAAGATTAACAATGAAAACTTCAAAGGCGTCGAATTCGACACCTTTGAGAATCAAGCAGGAAGCAATAAATTTAAAATATCTCCACAAAAATGGATTAAGAATACAAATGCTATTGGAATGATTTCTAAATCTGGTAATAACGGTGGCACTTATGCTGTTTGTGACATTGCTTTTGAATTTGCAAGTTGGTTAAGCCCGGAATTTAAACTATATGTTATTCAAGAGTTTCAAAGATTAAAGAAAAAAGAGGATTTGCAACATAAAGTTGATTGGCAAGCCAATAGAATCTTGTCTAAAGTAAATTATTTAGTACATACTGATGCTATTAAAAATATAATTGTTCCAACTTTAACGGAAAAACAAAAGAGGTTTATATATGCAGAGGAAGCAGATGTTTTGAATGTGGCATTATTTGGCATGACTGCTAAAGAGTGGAGAGAACAAAATCCCAAATATTCTGAAACTGGAAATATTAGAGACTACACTGATTTGCTCCATTTAGTAATATTAAACAATTTAGAAAATATTAATGCTGAGTTAATTAAAATGAATATGTCTCAAAATAAAAGATTACTAAAATTAAATGAAATTGCTAGAAATCAAATGACTTTACTTGCAAATAATAGATTGTTTAATGGTTTGGAAGAACAAAATAAATAAAAAAAATAAAAAAGTTTTCAAAAAAAGTAGTGTTTTGATGGTTAAACTTCTAATTATATTATTAGGAGGGTTAAATAGTGAACAAGTATTATGTAAGACAAAATGGTTATAAAGATTGTGGTCCTTCATGTTTATTATCCATAATGAAATACTATGGATGTGAGGCCTCACATGAAGAAGTATCATATATTCTTAAAACCAATCAAGAAGGAACAAATGCGTATAATATTATTAATGGAAGCCGTTCTTTTGGATTTGATGGATATGGAAGCCATATTACCTATGAAGACATTATTAATAAAAAAGTATCTTTTCCAATAATATGTCATGTTAAGATGGGCTCTTTATATCACTTTATAGTAGTATATGGAGCTTTAAAGAACAAATTAATAATAATGGATCCATCATCAAATATAGAAACTATGAAGTTTAATGCTTTTAAAGAAATATACCTTAGTACCTCATTATTCATATATCCTGTTAAGAATGTTAAAAGCAATTTGTCAAATGAAAGTATACTTACATATTTGTTTACATTTATAAGATTAGAGAAAACTAATATTATTAAAACAATTATCTATTCTTTAATATCAATAATACTTGGAATAGCATTAAATCTATATTTTATGATAGTTATAGATTATATTATTCCAAATTATAATGTTAATCATTTAATTAAATTAACTATTCTATTTATAATGATTGTATTTATCAAAAGTATTATTAATTATATTAAAGGGAAACTAATAATTAATATGATAGAAAATATATCTATTAAGTTTAATAATATAGTTATTTATAAATTATTTAATCTTCCATATCAGTTTTTTAAAAATAAATCTTCTGGTGAAGTAATAAGTAGGATAAATGACTTAAAAGAATTTAAAGAAATTGTTTCATCAATAATAATCAATTTACTAGTTGATTTGATTTTAGTTATAGTTAGTATTTCTATATTACTTATAATAAATGTTAAATTATTTATGATTTATGTAGTA
>JAEEGL015104337.1_pt1 | contig 28470 bp, 30 predicted proteins | sample 9134231 | NCBI WGS metagenome assembly JAEEGL01 (sample SAMN16246548, study PRJNA631951) | gut metagenome | biome: gut microbiome; feature: rumen; material: fiber-attached | host: Bos | place: Iran: Karaj | collected 2018-10
ATGGATTTGTAATCAAGGAATCTCTGCTCGGAATTGGACAGAGTATCGATACGGATGCCGGTTCTTGTCTCTATCAGGTCTATAAGGATCTCGGAATTTTCCGTCTCTCTTATGGCAGAAGTTCCGTATGCTTTATAGTACTCACATTTGTACGCTCTCATCACGTCGGAAAAATGGGACAGAACATGGCAGAGCTCTTCTACTTTTTCCTTGGAGATCTTACCGTCGGCATAGGTGTCCGCTCCCAGGGAAAGGCCCGTCACAAGACAGTCGATCTCCTTCATGGGTTTCTTACCGCCGTATTCGAATATCTTCATGGTCAGCTCGAAGCTTCCCACATCTATGGCCGCAAATGTATGTACCATTATCTCCTCCGTAAGATTACAGATCTTAAGATCAGTAGTTACCGAGTATTCTCATGAATCTTGCTTCTTCCCTGAGTCCAGTCAGTGCACATATGACGGATGGATCGGAAAGTTTTCCTTCGAAATCCAGGAAAAATCTGTATTCCCAGTTCTTGCCCTCAATGGGTCTAGATTCGATCTTGGAAATGTTTAACTGGTTGAAAATAAAATGTCCAAGACAGTTATAAAGAGCTCCGCTTTCGTGGGGGAGTTCAAAGGCAATGCTTATCTTGCCCGCATCCTGCCTGTAGATCTTCTTGGAACTTACGACTATGAACCTGGTGGAATTATTCTCTTCGTGGTTCACTCCTCTATCAAGGATATCCAGTCCGTAGGTCTTTGCCGCCAGGTCGCTTGCAATGGCAGCCTGGGTGATATCGCCTTCCTTTGCAACCTTCATTGCGGCAAAGGCATTGTTGGGCATGGCGTTTTGTTTCCAGTCATACTGCTCCAGGTATTTTGAAGACTGCATAAGGGACTGGGGATGTGAAAAAACAGACTTAATGTCAGAGATCTTCGCACCCTTTACGCCCATAAGGCAGTGCTCGATCTTAATGACCTGCTCACCCACGATATAGTTCTCATATTCCGCAAGGAGGTCATATATCTCGCTTACAATTCCTGCGGTGGAATTTTCTATGGGGAGTACAGCGTAATCTGCACTTCCCTCTGCGATGGCGCTCATGGCGGCACGGAAAGAAGGAACGTGGATGGACGAAACATCATCACCGAAGAACTGCTTCATGGCGATCTGTGAATATGCACCCTCATCACCCTGGAACACCACTCTGGGATCACCTTCAGTGATGCTTGCAACGGGGATAAAGGGAATGTTTATATGCCTTCCGCTCTCCTCGAGTTTTCTGTACTGGAATTTGCGGCTCATGCTCATAAGGAGCTTGAACAGTTCCTTTACAAGGCCGCCGTTCTTTTCGTCCTTAACAAGGGATGCAACCTTGGCAAGTTTTTCTCTCTCCCTGTCCTTATCAAGCACGGCCTTGCCGGATTCAAGCTTAGCGGAGGCCACTTCTGAGGACAGTTCCATTCTGGTTTCAAACAGTTCGACGATCTGTTTGTCACAGTCATCAAGTTTTAATCTGATATCGGATAATTCCATAATTTTCTCCTGATTTTGAACCCTTACATTTTACTCCGAAAATACAGATTTTACAATGTTTTCAGACCTTATTAGCCTTGATAAAAAGTGCAAAAAAAAGTAAAATCAGATCAGGATCAAAACCTTACGGAAAGGAAGTGATGGATATGGCTAAAAAGAAACCCGACGACAGAAAAAAACTCCTTATAGCTATAGCAGCGGTCCTTTCAGTTCTGGTCTTTCTTGCTATCTTCACCATATTCTTCTCGAGAGGTGAAAAGGTGCCTTCAAACCCTGCGGGCACCGTGGGAAATCTTTCGGGAAACATCAATAACGGCGGGCTTTTGTGTGAGTCCGGCGGCAGGATCTATTTTTCCAACCCCTACGACGGCGGAGCTCTCTACTCCATGAACGTGGATGAAACAGACTGCAAAAAAGTATCAACGGCAGTTGCAAACAGCATCTGCGTTGCAGGCAATTATATTTACTTTTTCCAGTCTGGAAGTTCGGGAGCATCGGGCCTGGGCGGCGTAAGAACACCCAATTCCTTCATCAGATGTCATCTTGACGGAAGCAAGGGCGTATCAATGTCAAGACAGGTTGTGGTAAGAGCCCAGCTTGTGGGTGACTATGTCTACATGGAAGGCACCGCAGACGATACGCACGACAGACCTTATTTTTTCAGAATGGATACTGCGGGAAAAGAAGAAGAAAACCTGGCAAATTTCGGCATAAATCCCGCATGTGCACAGGGTGATTTTATCTATTACAACGGAACCGTTGCAGACCACTATCTCTATGCATACAACACAATAAACGGTTCAAGTTCTCTTTTGCTTGAGGACGATACCTGGAACCCTGTCATTGACGGGGATTACATCTATTACATGTGTCCGAGTGAGGGATATCAGTTAAGACGCTATTCCATGTCAAGCGGAAGCGTTGAGATCCTGGTAAAAGAAAAAGTAGAATCCTTCAATGTCTACAAAGGATATGTTTATTTCCAGACCTTCGGAGATGATCCCCATCTTGCATTTATGCTTGCAGACGGAAGCACCACTCCCGTGGTTTTGGTTAACGGCGTGTTCAATTCCATATCCATGACCAACGGATATGTCTATTTCAGGGATTACTTCAACGAAGCAGTCCTGTATCACACTTTCCCCGGCAGCCCTTCCTACTCACAGTGCGATGCAGCCAAGGAAGCGGCGATGGAGAACGTTGCCGCCTCTAAATAAATTACAAAGGGACGGTTCTGCCGTTTCACGGGTCCTGCCGCTCCGCGCCACCCCCGGAACAAAAGAACCGTCCTTTTTTATTCTTCGATGTGGTCTATTCCTGTTGAAAGAATGGTGCAGATATGATCATCTGCCAGGGAGTAATAGATGGTCTTGCCGGCACGTCTGGTCTTCACCAGATCCTGCTGTTTCAAGACCTTTAATTGATGGGATATGGCGGACTGGGTCATGGAAAGTGCGTCAGCGATATCCTGTACGCACAGTTCGCTCTGAAGCAGCGCTATCATGATCTTCAGCCTTGTATTATCTCCGAACACCTTGAAAAAATCAGCGATATCTTCAAGCTCCTCATCGGGAGGAGTAGCATCATAAATCTTTTTAAGTATCTCTTCAGTCATCGGTATCCTCTTCTATCCTGAATTCCGGCTTTTCTCCGCCTTTTTCGATTATATCATGAGATGTGATAAATGTGCCATCGCTCATTACATAAATGACATGTGCGTCATACATATCAGCAAGCCCAATCCCTTCATCAGGTCCCAGTACAAAGCATGCCGTGGAAAGCGCATCGGACACAAGTCCGCTTTTTGCAATAACCGTCACCGAAACAGGAACCACTCCCGGGCTTTCACACCACGCCGGATATCCGGTTCCGGGATCTAAAATGTGGTGATATCTGATGCCGTTAAATTCCGCATATCTTTCATAACTTCCGGAAGTGGATATAAAGTATCCGCCGCCTGTAAAGATCGTCCCAACCGAATCACTTTCCCCGGAAGGGTCCTTTATGCCTATGGAAAAATCCTTGCCGTCAGGCTTATTTCCGTATACCAGCACACTTCCACCGGCGCTTATGACGGCACCGTATGCTTTCTTTTCTTCAAGCACTTTTAAGCACAGATCAAGATAAATTCCCTTTCCCACAGCACCGAGATCCAGGATGCTTTTATCGGAAAGTGCTTCTTCAATGGATTCCTTTGAAGGAAGCACGAAATCTTCTTCGCCCTTTGCCGCGGCATCTATATTCCAGAGATCGCACAGTGCACCCAGATGCACATCAAAGGCCCCGCCGGAATCTGCACTTATCCTGTCACATTCGTCTATCAGATCCATCAGGTCTAACGTAACCCCGCACCCCGCAGGATCGATTTCAAATTCATCCATGGAAAGGCCTGCATTTAAGCAGCTAACCATTGTATTATCCCAGAACCTCGAAAGCATTCGGGTATCCAGCGCATCACCGTATTCAATGAGTTCTGCAGGACTGACACTATCTCCATACACGGTTGCATAAAACACGGTATCCATGACAAAACCGCCCTGGGAATAGCTCTTCACAGCGCCGCATCCGTTTAAAGATGTCATGCACAAAATCATGACCACCACTGCAGCAGTCCGGCTTTTAACGGTGGCCATCTTCAATTTTTTTATAAAATGATTGATCATGAAAAAAATGATAAAATACCCTTATGTCAAATGAAGTAAAAAGCAAAAACTTCACACCTGCCGCCATGGTCCTGATCCTGGTACTGATCTGTATCCTGTCGGTGATCTCAATTGCGGTAAACCGCAGCAAAAACAACCTTACGGTAAATGTCTATTCCTGCGGTGAACTAATATATTCAGAGCAGCTTAAAAACATCGACAAAGATATTTATTTGACCATCATCCCCGCTTCCGGAAATGAACCCCCCACAGTCCTGGATGGCTTCAGATCTCCCGAAGGCGACTACAACGTGGTCAGGATCAACGCATCCGGCGCATGTGTCACGGATTATTCCTGTAAAAACGCCGTCTGTTTTAACACAGGAACCATAAACACTCCGGGGATTCCAATAGCTTGTCTTCCCAACAGACTTCTTATCACCATCACAGGAGACAGCGAAGTAGGTAACGATGCATACACATACTGACACATCAAAGAAAACAAAACGCATAGCATTCTGCGGACTTCTTGCAGCTCTTTCTTTGGGCATCTATGCCCTGGAGAGTGCCCTGCCTCCGCTTTTTTTCATACCCGGCATCAAACCCGGACTTTCCAACATCATCACTCTTTATACTTTAAAGAGATTTGGAAAAAAAGAAGCAGGCATAGTCCTGCTTGTAAGAATACTTCTGTCGGGACTGCTGTTTGGAAACGCCATATCCCTTGTCTATTCTCTTGCCGGGGGATTCTCAGCCCTTTGTATCGAGTGTCTGACCGACAGACTCCTGAACAGGAAATTTATCTGCTTAACAGGAGCCTTCGGCGGTCTGTTTCATAATGCCGGGCAAATGGTTTCAGCGGTCATCATCATGAAGACCACTGCGGTACTGGCCTATACTCCATATCTTGCCATAGCAGGCATTCTCACCGGCTTGTTCACCGGTCTTGTTTCTCATTTTCTGCTTAAGATAAAGATTCCTGAAGATAATCTTTGATCTTATTTATCCGCGTCCGAAATCTTCTCTTCAAGTTCAAAAAGAAGTTCCATAACGGTACGGTTCAACAAAGGATGTCTGAAGCCGGGCTCAATCTCTGAAAGAGGCTTCAGCACAAAGTATCTGTTCTGCATATCTATGTGAGGTATCTGAAGAGTACCGTCACCGTAAACAAGATCATCGTAAAATACTATATCGATATCAAGAGTTCTGGGTCCCCAGTGGATCTTTCTTTCCCTGCCGTGCTTTAACTCTATGCCCTGAGTAAAGATCAGAAGATCCTTGGGTGCAAGAAGAGTTGAAACTTCAACGGCACAATTCATGAAATTATCCTGCTCTTTATATCCGTAGGGCTTCGTCTCCATAATTGATGAAACCTTAATGACGTTGGTGGCAGGTTCTGCATCCAGTTCCTCCAGTGCATCCTTTAAATGCTTTTCCCTGTCTTCCATGTTGGAACCAAGGCTTAAAAGAACCTTATGTCTGCTCATTCTTCTCACAACGGAAACATAGCCGAAGGGAAGTTCAATGGGAGCTTCAGGCTTTTTGATCTCAACCTCGACACTATCCATAAGGGAATAGGTCATAAGCAGATTCTTGGCCAGTTCCTCTGCTGCAGTTTCAAGAAGTTTAAATGTATTTTCCGTGAGGAATCTGTCAATGAATTTACAGACTTCACTGTAGTCCGTGGTAAGAAGCAGCTCATCAAAAGTAGCTGCGGAAGAAGTATTCTGATATGCATCAACGCAGATGTAAAAATGCTGACCCTTTTCGGTCTCGTCAGCCAAGACTCCGTGATGGGCAAAGACTTCAAGATCCCTGATCCTGATCAGCGAATAATCTCTCTCATTTCTCTCCTGTACCATACATTATACCCTCCGTCATGCGGATCGCATCGGCATTCATCCCCACATTGTGTACTCTTACAAATCTGGCTCCCGCCTGAGCACTGAGCACGGAAATGGCTGCAGTGGCAGGATCTCCCTCAGGAGGTGTTATTCCCAAAGTCTTACAGATAACTGATTTTCTGCTGGCTCCAACCAGCACAGGATATCCCATGTTGGTAAAATCGGACAGATGTCTTAGGATCTCCATGTTCTGCTCATATGTCTTGCCGAATCCGATACCGGGATCGATGACAATGCGGTCTTTTCTGACACCTGCTCCAAGCGCGATCCTTACGGATTCTCCAAGTTCTCTTGCGACATCCTGAATCAGATCTCCGTAATATGTGTCATCACTGTTGTGTGTTAATACACACATGGCGTTATATTCGGACACAACCTCCGCCATAAGAGGATCCTGTCTGAATCCCCAGATGTCATTTACAATATCCGCTCCCGCTTCAAGTGCAAGACGGGCAACAGAGGATTTATAAGTATCGACGGAGATGGGAATATTGAAATACTTTCGGATCTCTTTTATCACCGGAACAACTCTCTCCGCTTCTTCATCGGAATCCACGGGCTTGTATCCGGGTCTTGTGGATTCGCCTCCAACATCGATGATGTCCGCACCTTCGGATACCATCTTTTCGCAATGTCTTATGGCTGAATCAATATCATTATGAGTTCCGCCGTCAGAGAAAGAATCAGGGGTGACATTGAGTATGCCCATGATATACGTTCTCTTGCTGTCTCCGAAATAGGAAATATCCATTACAAACGCCTCTTTTCTTTATTTCCTTTTACGTTCCGGAGGTCATCAGGTGAAGGAATCTGTCCGCGAGGGCTTCATTATCCTTAAAAACTCCTCTTGCGGCGATGGTCACGGTCTTACTTCCGGGTTTCTTTACCCCTCTCATGGTCATGCAGGTGTGCTCAGCTTCGATGACCACAAGAACTCCCTTTGCAGAAAGAGTATCCATTATGGCATCCGCTATCTGACCTGTCATATGCTCCTGGATCTGGAGCCTTCTTGCAAAGATCTCAACGCATCTTGCAAGTTTGCTTATACCCACAACTTTTCCGTCGGGGATATAGGCAATGTGCGCCTTTCCGAAGAAAGGAAGCATGTGATGTTCGCACATGGAATAAAAGGTTATATCCTTCTCCAGCACGGGCTCATCACTTTCTACGGTAAAAAATGTATTAAGGACATCAGCCGGTTCCTGTGAATAACCGGCCATGATCTCCTCATACATTCTGCCAATTCTGTCAGGCGTGGACTTAAGTCCCTCTCTTTCGGGATCCTCTCCTATCGCCTCGATTATCAAACGTGCAGCTTCGCGTATCTTTTCCTGATCGATCATTTTTTCATACTCTTAATAATATAATTAATTCATGAAGTCGCCGTCATTCAGATCTGCCACATCGCCGGAACCGATGTCGAGCATGTTGACGGTACGTCTCTTGATCCTTGCTTCCTCTGAAGTCTTAAGAAGATAATTCTTGATCTCCTCAGAGTGCTTGATGTGTGAAAGAATCAGCTCCTTGTCGGTAGTATCACCGGTATAGCAGGTGATGGTGCCGAGACCAAAGATCCTCTCGCCAAGGGTCTGGGTAAGCTTAACATCAACGATCTTGTACATATAGCAATCGTTCTGCTCAAGCTTGAAAAAACCGCTCTTTACATTGACCATATCCTCTTTCAGACGGTATACGGTAAATGTCCAGGGAAGTCCAAAAAACACCCAGCGTTTTCTTTCAATGTGATCATATTCTTCAGTCTGCTGCATATCGTCCCTCCTGAAAAAACGTTTTATAAAACTCCGTATATTTTATCAGAAATCGGCTTTCTTTTCCATTAAATGGCAAAAAACTTTTAATGGTCCGGGATATGGAGTAAAATGAAAATTTGGAGGCATAAAATGATCAACGTTATTGTCAACTCATCATCAGGATCCGAAAAAAATGACCTGGTTGAAAAGACCATCAAGCCCTACCTGTCACAGGCAGGCGAAGAATATAAAATTCTGTATTCCGAAAAACCCGGCGACATAGCAAGAATCGCTTCTGAACTGACTTCAGGCGATGAATCCGGAAAAGTAAGGATACTTCTTCTGGGAGGCGACGGCTCCATCAATGAACTTCTCTCAGGTATAAAGGACACTTCAAAAGTGATCTTAAGCCTTATACCCACCGGCTCCGGTAATGATTTTGCAAGAAGTGTGGGCATTCCTACCAAAAACGTAAAGCTTGCCCTGGACATTGCGGTGAAAAGAGGCCGCACAGCGGTCATGGATTTGGGAGAGATCGCATACCCCGAGGGCGATACCAGAAAGTTCATCATCAGTTCCGGAATCGGATTTGATGCGGCAGTCTGTGAAAAAGCCCTTCATTCCGCGTTAAAGAAAAAGCTGAACAAAGTGGGCTTGGGAAAACTCTCCTATGGTCTCATTGCCTTTAAAGAAATCTTCAGTGCAAAAAGGCCAAACGGAACCATTTCCCTCGATGGAGGTGAAGAAATACCTCTCAAAAAGCTTCTCTTCGTGGCATTTATGAATGAACCCTTTGAAGGCGGCGGATTCAAATTTGCTCCCGACGCCTCACACTCCGACGGAATTCTTGATATATGCGTGGTTCACAAGGTGTCAAAGCTCATCATTCCGGTATGCCTTCCCATGGGATTATTCGGTAAACACTATGCCTTTAAGGACATAAACGAATACCATGCTTCAAAGATCCATATCCACACAGATGCTCCCATGTGGGTACATACAGACGGTGAAGTAAAGAGACAGGCTGACGATCTTAACATCAGGGTTATTAAGAGTGCACTTAACATCACTCTCCCTTAAGTAATAATTTTTCACAACCGAATGCCCCATTTTGACACAAAATTCAGTCAACTATCCATTGCGGATGGAATTCACCGGGATTATGATTGTCTGAGTGTGTGGGGTTAATGAAATGAATACTATAAAGAAATTCTACAATAAAACAAATGATTTTGTTCACAGACATAAGGAAGGTATACCTTTTCTTGTGTACACAGTTGCATATCTCACATGGTTTTCCATTCTTGAGAATAAAGTTATAGTTCCCAAATATCTGATCCATCTGTCGGCGGACAATCACATTCCATTTGTACCGGCATTCATTATCCCTTACGAACTGTGGTTTCCGTACGTTTTGGTAACGGTACTGTATTTTCTTTTCACCGCAAAAGAAGAATATAAAAGACTCTTCGTCTTTCTCACAACCGGAATGACCCTGTTTCTCATCGTTTCAACCCTGTGGCCCAACGGCCAGAATCTTCGCCCCAATCTTATCGGAAACGAAGGATTCTTTGAAGGATGGGTGGCTCACCTCTACAGGACTGACACTCCCACCAACATCTGGCCCAGCATCCACGTTTACAATTCACTGGGCATAGAATTTGCCGTTGCAAGAAGTGAAAAACTGAAAAAGTATAAGTTCATCAGGATCTGCAGCTTTATCCTCTGCATTCTGATAATAATGTCCACCATGTTCTTAAAGCAGCATTCCGTATTTGATGTCGGAACCGCCATCATCCTTGGAGTCCTGATGTATTATCTGGTTTACTATGTCGATATAATCAGGGTGATAAGAGAAGCAAGAGAAAAGAAGCGCGTAAAAAAAGAATTTGCGAGAAAAAGATAGGGTATGAAATGAGTGATCCCCGGAGGGCAAGCCTTCCGGGGATTTTTTTGAGTCATGGGGACGGTTCTCAAAATTCTTTATTCTGCATGATGCGGATACTGGTCATGAGTGAAATCGACAGTGCTATGATGCTTACTGCAAATACTGCAATCAGCGCACCGACGGAGTCAAACATACTAAACAGCTTCTGAGCATCGAAATTGATCTTATCCGCAAGGAGTTCAGCAACTGTCTTGCCCGCAAGGACTATCACCATAAAGACTCCGAACAGAATAAACACAACTATCCTTCCCTTTTCAGGGGTATACTTGATATCTATGGGTACCATGAAAGCCAGTATGATCAGGAATATGGGAAGTATCATCAGATCCGACATGATCAGATCCGGGAAATCCAATGTATCCAATTTGTTCTGAAGGATAAGGGACATTAACTGGAGAACTATGGAGAAAGTCCAGATAATGACGGTTCCCATGATAGTAAAGATATATTTTGCAACGGCGTAGTCGCCGGGTTTTACAGGCATGGTCATAATCAACGAAAAACCGTTATCATTATGATCATATGAGATCGTAGATAAAAGCAGAAGCATTCCAACCATGGGCATGTATCCCACGATAAACGCCTGATCCATGGAAAAGCCAAGCATAACTGCTACAAGCGAATAAAGAATAAGAAATTTCTTCTGACTTAAGATGATTCTGTAATCTTTAGTGATCAATCCTTTCATTATTTTCTCCCTCCAAGCATCATGACGATTACATCATCAATGTGCGCATTTTCAATCACAACCTTCGGATAATTTTCTGCATAGAACTGCTTTTCCGAAGTAAGGCAGGTAACACTGAATTTTTCCTTTTTAGTTGCCAGGATGTATTTCTTATCCAGTGCTTCATATTCATTTTCATCCAGCTTGATGATGCCGTAATTTCCGAGTAGTGCATCGGTATCTTCGTGAAGAATGACTTTTCCGTCACTGATCATATAGATATCATCACAGAGTCCCTCAAGATCGGATGAAATGTGGGAACTGATGATGATGCTTCTCTCCGGATCCTCTTCGAGATAAGTCCTGATCATATCGAGCACTTCATTTCTTGCGATGACATCCAGTCCCGCAGTAGGCTCATCAAGAACCAGAAGTTTTGCGGAGTGACACATCGCGGTCAGGACTCTGAGCTTTGCCTTCATACCGCTGGAAAAATCTTTAAGCTGTTTGTCAAAAGGAAGACTCTGGGCTTTGCAAATATTTCTGAAATCCTCTTCATTAAAATCTTCATAGAAAGCTTTGAGAGTTGCTATGACATCCTCAATGGTAAAGATCATGCAAAAGCCTGCCTCGGAAAGAGAAGCTCCTATCATTTTCTTGTCTTCCACGGTAAAATCCGAAGGATTCTTTCCAAAGACCTCTATCTCTCCGCTATCCGGTTTGATAAGACCCAGGATAGCCTTTAAGGTCGTGGTCTTTCCGGCTCCGTTTTTTCCGATGATGCCGGTAACCCTTCCCTCGGGAACATCCATGGTGATATCAAGCTTAAAACCCTTATATTCTTTTTGCAGATTATTCAGTCTGATCATTTTATTGCCTTTCTGTTAATAAGAGATCCACCAGTTCCCTGATCTCTTCTTCCTCCATTCCAACCGAAAGTGCTTTGTTAACGGCTAAGGAAAATTCATCCTCCACAGCTTTCCGTCTGGCCTCGATGGCAAGCTGCTTATCCGTTGCCGCTACATAGCTTCCTTTTCCGTGGACGGTTACGGTAAAACCTTCCTCTTCAAGTTTGTCATAGGCTTTCTTAACAGTCAGTGCACTGATCTTAAGTTCGCCTGCGAGATTTCTGACCGAGGGAAGCGCTTCTCCCTCTTTCAGTTCTCCGTTTATGATCCCCTGCTTGATCTGGTCCATGAGCTGCTCGTAAACAGGGATCATAGAAGCGTTATTAATGATGATCTTCATTAGTTATCTCCTTTACGATAAACAGTGTATAACAGTTTGTAACTGTTGTCAACTGTTTTACACTGTTTATTCTAAAAGATTTTGAGGACGATTCCGACGTATTGGTTTAACGACGGAACCGTCCCCATGTTCCCTATTTATCCTCCTGTTTACGAACACTGTTTCCGATAATGTAATCCAAAGAATCAACAATCGTCATAACAGCACCTCCTTATCAAACATCAAGGTTAATAAGTTCGTTGTAGAGTTTCTCGGTATCTTCGTCAGTTCTTGTCTTTTCGAAAAATATCTTTCCCTTTTTTGTAGGGATGTTGAACTGCAATTCCATATAAAAAGCCAGCTTCTTAAAATCATCCAGAGAAAGATCATACTTTTCCGGAAAATAGGACCTGGAATCACGCACATCCATGAGCATGTCGATCTTTTCAATTTTACTTGCGTATCTGTTCATTACGTATACTCTGGCGAGTTCTTCAAGTGCACCGTCCTGAATCTCCTCCGGAGCATCTATGGAAACGTAATAGCAATACCTGTAAGCCATAAATGTAAGGACCGCACCGATCTTGCCTGTAATGCCATGAGCTTTGCTGTATTCTACGATTCCCTCGGGAGAAACATTGAAATCGTTATAACCCTGAATGAATTTGGCCCAGACTTCCATGGTGTTTACACCAACGAGATCTTCATCAGGCTTAATGCCAAAATGTCCGAATTCAGAGTAGAAGTCACCGATCTCAAAAAGGCTGTCAGCAAAGTGTTTGAATTCCTGAGCTAAAGGTTCTACATCGCCTTCGTTCCAGGTAAGTTCAACACGGTAGATCCTTCCAAGGTCATCGATATCTCCCTTTGATAAAGCAGCATCAAAACCGGGGATCAGGATCACACCGTCATCGAACATATGGAACTTCATACTCCAAATAAGCAGATTTGCAGATTCAAGTAACATGGGCACTCTCCTTTCAAAATCATCACCACAACAGATATTGCGTAAAACAGTATAGAAAGGGCATTTGCAACATTTTGCATATCGTTGCATCGCAATGCAATGCGCTTTATCGTGCCGCCATATTATCAAAACGGTTTCTGTTTGTAAACGGTATTTCTATAAAATTTTTATCAACTTGCTCCCCTACTCATCATCCCTTTCGTACATGCGTAGATATCCGATCTCATCTTCTATTTTTGCGTTTCTAAACAGATCCGCCATCTGCTTACCGGTGATATCATAAGGACCGCTTAAAGCCCTACATACCTGTTCTTCGAAAATTCCTAAAATATCTTCCATTACATTCCACATTTCAAATCTTTGGATATCATGGCCCCCTACCCGGATCCATCCACGATCAAGGATATTCAGTTCAAACTGATAGAAGGTATAATCCAGCCAGCCGCGATACTGAAGTGCAAATCCCTTCGATGAAAAAACAGCCTGTCTTTCCTTCATAGCAACTTTCCAGCTTGTTCTCAGACCGGGAACACTTTTATAGTCTGCTGCGATTTTACATGAATAACCCTTTTCATTAAGAAAATTCTTAATTTTGATCTTTCCTAAAGGCAGTTCATGGAAGATCAATTTGTTTCTTTCGAAAAGTACAAGATGCAGATTCTCATATTCCGTTCTGAAAATCCTGCCATATCCCAAATCCACCAGATGCTCTGATCCACTGTTTCCGGAATTCCCCGATTCAAGAAGATATCCATCGTATCCTTCAATGTGCACCAACATTTTCAGTGAAGATGCAAAGCCTTTAATGATCATTTCCATATTCTTTTCTCCTTCGGCTTTGTTTTCCGGAAGCCGGTCGTCCTGTTCCTCAACGGCCTCAAGTTTAAGGCAGGGCTTACTGTAACAAAAATATTTTCCGCTCTTTACTGCTTCAAATCTCTCTTCGAAAGTACGTGTGCCTTTCAGCCCATAGAAGCAGTCCTCATACCACTGTGCAAAATTGGGGGGACAGATTCCCATGGGCGTAATGGTGTTGCTGAAAATTCCATCCGTGACTCTTGCAATCTCGCTTCCGCCGATCAGTAGTCTGATAATCTTCATAAGCATTTCCTCCTTTTTAAAAAAAACATCATCCGTAATGGATGATGTTTAAGGTAACAATGTTTAGTTTACTTTTCTTCATCGTAGGGTAATACGATCCGATCGCCCGCTTCAGTCACACTGTAGTATTTGTCCTTCTTCGTATCCACCATAAGGATTGGAATGATACCACTGTCCAGAACCGTTCCGTCTATATAATAATGAGACTGCCCATCGTAATAGATATCATGGAAATCGGGATCACCGGATATCTCGGCGGTTCCTATGTGCCCCGCAACAACCTTCATGTCCAGCCCTTCGATCTTGCCGGTTTCCGCCGGATACTTACCGACAAATATCTCTTCACCTGTTCCCCATTCCCAGAGATCCCCTGCTTCCTCATCTATTCCCGCATGTACGAAAATAGTTTTTCCCTCAACATAATATCTGGGGAGCCTCTCCATCCAGGCTATATATCTGTCTTCTTTTCCGTCATCAGTCAGCATATCATCATCAAAAGTCTTTATCATATGGTTGATGGTGGATTCTCCGAGTAACACAAATTCCTCATGATTTCCCATCAGAGCGATAATCTTATCCGGTCCGTATTTATTCTGTAACCGGATTATCTTATCCAGGACTCCGTAATTATCAGGTCCCCCATGGATATAGTCTCCCATGAGCAAAAGTTTCGCATCGGGAGCTTCAATCCTGTCCAGTATAAGAGATAAAGCTTCTTCGAATTCAGCAAGGCAGCCATGAATATCTGACATGCAAAATATTTTCATCCTGTCACCTCACTTTCTATGATATTTCTCTTAATAAATACAAAGAAATATATAAGGCGTATATATACGCCTTATATTACATGGTTTTGAGATTATATTTTGATGTCTTTACAGTGCTCCAAAGAGATCGCCAACGCTGCCTCATCATATTTTTTCAATTTATTCATTACATCCCTGCCATGTCTTGCTTTACGATGGCTGCCTGCAGATCGTCTGGTATAACGACCTGAAATCATAAATTGAGTCATTGTCCAATGGATAGTCTGATCCTCAACATAGGCATCGGATATTTCTTCGATAAGATCGATCCTGTAGGCAGTAAGCAGATCCGTATACCAGGGATATTTGCGGTTCGGATCAGCGCAGGTGTCTGCAGGACGTTCATGTCTGTTTGCTATGAGCCAGTATAGTGAATCCTTATAAACTATTCGGTAGGGGCTTACCTGGTGAAGCTGAGCCTTCTTCTTACTGTTACCTTCTTCAGCGGGCCTGACATAAAATTTTGCCATCAACCCTTTTTTCATATAGTCTCTGAGTTTACTAATATTCTCTTCTATCTTGCTGAAATCTGTCTGTGTAGCCGCAGACTTATCGTCATCCGAAGGATCATCAAGATTTCTGATGATACAGCCTTCAAACTTTTCCGGTCCGTCATAATACTTACTTGCAAGGGATTCTCTGAGCCTTCCTTCAAGTGATTCCTTCTCTTCTTTCGTAAAGTTATGGGTATTTCTTATAAGATCTATCAGAATGCTGAGCTCTTCTTCACTTACGGGATGCGAATAATATACCTTACCGTTTCGCTTACCGCTGTCCTTACTCTTGCCATATCCCGGAAAAACTATCTTCCACTTACCCCCGGGAAGAATCTCTCCGGTATCATCCGTATTATAGGCTTCAGCAAGTTCATTCAGTCTTCTTGCATAGGTACCTTTATCACCCATGATTTCTTTCGCAGAATCTTCTCCCATCAGTTTGCGAAGAGAATCCTGAGTCGCAGGATGATCCTTATCCGTGTTGCGGCGGATAAATTCCAGGAGTTTTATTACATTGCCAAGAGATGATTTAGACATAGTCACTCAGTTAATCACCTTTTCTTCAACACCGATATCGCCGCATAATGCTTAACGTCAAACTCTTCGGGCGCGTTTTCTTCAAGCATATCCCAATGCTCCTTATCCCACTTGATCAGTTCCTCCGGGCTAAGGGATGCCTGCACTCCCCGGCATGCAGTCATTCTTCCGTGCCAGGATTCTCTTGTGAAGTGCACATTCAGATCATATTCTTCATGCTCTTCAAGTTCAAAATCATTAAAGCTCACTTCCGGGATCCATATGGGATGCCTGGTTTCTTTACATCCTGACCACTTCGGATTATATTTCAAAATTATCTCTTCACTCTTTCCTGCAATTTCATCCTCAAAGGGAAGCCATGCCATATACAGGATCACAAGCTTACCGTCCGGCTTCAGCATTTTGGCAAGCTTAGGCATTACCTTTTCGTGATCAAAATACCAGAAACACTGGCATGCGGTTATTACGTCAAAAGTATTAGCGGGAAAATCCACATCCTCTGTAGAAACTGCTTCAAAATCAATATCCATACCAGATTCTTCGGCAAGGCGTTTTGCCTGTTCTATCTGCTCCGGTGAGATATCACGTCCGATCCACCGAGCCCCGTATTTATACATATTTCTCGGAAGCACACCCGTGCCGGTTCCGAGATCAAGGACCTTCTGGCCCTCAACGCAAAGCCCCCGGTCCACTATCTTTTTGTAAAACTCTTCTGGATAGATATCTCTGAATTTTGCATAGTTCTCCGAGGTCCTGCCCCAGTCAAATCCTTTTCCGGAATCTATTCTTTTATCTTCAATGATCATAAGTTTTCCCCTCTCTGTTGAAGCCTATATCTATTAAATTAAATCCCCCGGTTTTCGGGGGATTTGATCAGTTGAATTTAAATATCTTCTGCGCTATCTTATAACACTCCACGGAAACTTTTCTTCCGCCTCTTCCGGGAAGGTTCATGGCATTTCCTGCTATGCCGCTTCTAAGATATGCCCACAGATGTCTGTCTCGGCCCTTGATGTATTTCCAGAGTTTTTCCTTTTCTTCAAGGGAATCCGGAGTATTCTTCTTGATAAGAAGTATGGAGGAAATGGTGGTTATCACCTCCAGATAATTCCTCATATACTTATATGTCTTCTTATTCTTTAACGCTTTGGCCTTATTATCGATGAGATAATCGATCATAAGGTAATTAACTCTCAGCTGCTGATCTATCCTGGAGATCATGATCTCCTCGTTAACGGACTGATCCTCACGTCCTATGAAATATCTGTAGAAATTTACATCCAGATAACACATCTTCTCAACATAGAGAAGAGGATGATATACATAGAGATTATCTACATAGAAAGTATGCTCCGGAAGCACCATTCCCGAATCTCTTAGGAGCTGGGTCCTGTAGATTGCGGCATGCATCAGGATATAATGACCCTTGGAGAAATGATGGCAGTCACTCCAGGAGAAAATCTCATCCTGAGGGAACATCCTGCGATAGTGAATTACTTTCTTACGATTCTCACCCTGCTTCTCATAGACATAATTGCTTATGAGAAGGTCCAGCTTCTCACCGCACATAACGATCTCTTTGAGTTTGCCTAAGATTTTGGCATAAGCACTCTTCTTAACCCAGTCATCTGAATCAACAACCTTGAAGAAAAGTCCGGTGGCATTCTGAATACCGGTATTTACCGCACCTCCATGGCCCTTGTTGGGCTGATCAATGGCACGGACTATACCGGGATATTTCTTCTCATACTCTTTTGCTATCTCAAGGGTGTTGTCCTTGGTGGAGCCGTCATTGACTATGAGAATCTCCACATCATCTCCGCCGGGAAGCAGTGAATCGATGCACCGACCCATATATGCAGCGGAATTATAGCAAGGAACCGTTATGGTAAGTAATTTCATTTCAAAACCGGTTTACGCGCAGAAACCGTCTCCTTTTTATTCTTCGTCTCCGGGCCCGGTGTTTACCTCACCGCTGTATCCGAGATGTCCTCCCTTATAGGGAACCCTGGCTGAGGGAACCTCCTCGGATGCAGGATCCGTATGAACGGACTGATCATCAAAAAATATCTGGGCACCGAAGGCCTTAAGTACTTCTCTCTTCTCAACACCACCCAGGAAGAACGCTTCATCAACTCTGACATTCCATCCTCTGAGGGTCTTGATGACTCTTTCATGGGCAGGTGCGGACCTGCTTGTAACAAGAGCTGTACGGATGGGACACTCCTCCTGACCATACTTCTCCCTGATCCAGGTAAGTTTCTTCAAGAAACCTGCGAAAGGACCTTCTGCAAGAGGATCGTCCGCATTGATCTCCTCGTTTTCTTCAAATGCCTTAAGTCCCTTCTCCTTGTATATAACCTCGGAAGCATCATCAAAGAGAACCGCATCGCCATCGAAGGCGATCCTTATGGAACCGTCCGTAGCTCCCGAATAGGTGTGATCGGTGATTATATAACCTGCAGCGAATCCGCTGTTTATTGCATTCTGTACATCATCTTCATGGGCCGACAGGAACAGATCTGTCTTGAAAGCATGAAGATAGGGGGACAGGGAAGAACCGCTTGCAAGCACCGCACGGGTGATCTTCAGACCGTAATGCTTAATGGAATTGAATACCCTGAGAGAAGTATTTGTGGAGTTTCTTGACATGATGATAACTTCCACAAGAGGATTCTCGGGATCCTTGTCATTAAGAGCAAGCAGGCTCTTGATGAGAGAAAAACCGGGACCGGGAGCAAGAATATCCTTCTCATGCTCAAACTGATAGGACTGATAAGCATCCAGGCCCTCGTTTTCAAATATCTCATTTTCTTTTGTAAGATCAAACAGAGCTCTGGATGAAACTCCGATGACCATTTTATCTTCAAGTTTATACGCCATAAGACCTCCCCGGGGTCTTTAAAGGAAGCGTTACTTTCTTAATCTGTCGCCTTCATACTTACCGAGTATCAGAAGGGATTCTCTTAAGGACAGATACTTGGTACGGATGTCTCCCTCGGGAAGATCCACATCACAGGCAGTTGCCATGGTGATGAGCATTTCATCCGTAAGTCTGTGATTAAGAGAAGCAAGGATGTGAAGCCTGTCTGTGCTGCTCTTGGCATCAAGGAAATCCTCTACTTCAGGATCAAGCTTATCCTCGGAACCGGCAGCTTCTGTAGCACCGGAAGCAGTTGCAGAACCGGCGTTGGATACAGCTGCTGACGTTGCCGCCGACACTGCTGCGGCTGCGGCGACAGGAGCTGCCCCCGTCTGAGAGCCATCGGTAACGGATTTTGCATCAGGATCCACCTTCTCGAATCTCATCTCCTGATCAGCATCGGGATATTTGAATTTATCCACGGGAGACATAAAGCTCACAAGGGGACGTGCCCACACTTTGGAGGGATCTTCCTCGGATCTGTATATTACAAGACCCTCTGAAGTTTCGGTATGCTGTGCGATTGTAACGATCCTGTACAGACCACCTTTAAAATGTCTGTAAAGTTCTCCTTCTGCGGGCTGGGCCATAATGGTCTCCTTATAATTTTATGATTTATGCAGTGCCTGAACACTGATAACCATTATAACCCATTTGCCCGCAAAACAAAATCACGGTTTTTCAGATGATCTCGATGACTATGGTGCATCTGTCATCCGAAAAACCAAGTGCCGTAAGACTTTCTATCACCTCCTCTTTTTCATATTCCGTGATATCATTAAACCTTTTGTGATGGACACTTAAGGTGTAACATCTGTTTAGTTCATCATCCGTGGTATGTGTAAGGGTCACGCCGGAATTTCTGAATCCCTCTTCGTTCAAAAAATGCCTTGCGGCAGAAACAAACTCATCCTCAAGAGGCTTATAGTAGGAATTCAGCACTCCGTTATCAAAACGAGTAACGCTCTTTGCGGTGATGGTAAAGATAAAAAACGCGATCATGATAAGTGCGGCGGTGATAATGCCGAGAACGATATATTCCTTTCTGACGATCTTCCTGAGATAACTGTTCATATTGGCCTCCCTTCGTTTACATCATGAATTGTAAACAAAGTCATGTGTAAAATTTTCCACACAAAAACAGGACCGGCAAATAGCCGATCCTGCGGTGTTTTCCATATTTTCCCTGTTATCAGTTATTGGGTTTTATATCTCCGGTCTTGGGATGCTCCTGGGTCTGCTGCTCGGGTCTTATCTCACCGGTTTTTTGGATCTCTGCAGTCTTCTGAATGGGAGGCATGAGATATGCGGTAACTCTGTTTCTGCCGTTTTCCTTGGAATAATAAACACCCTGGTCCGCATATTTAAATGCATCCGAGAAAGAAGTGGGGTAATTCGCAGTAACTATTCCGCAGCTGAAGGTAACGCTTCTGTCCGTGAACTTATATTTTATCTTGCCGAACTTTTCTCTAAGCTCATCCATATACTTGATATGGTCGTGATAATCTCCGCCGTCGAATACGAAGATGAATTCCTCACCGCCGTATCTTCCGACTACCAGATTATCGATCATGTTCTTATTAACGGTATCTCCGAATTTCCAAAGGACCACATCACCGTTCTTATGGCCGTAGGTATCGTTGATGCTCTTGAAGAAGTCAAGGTCAACGACAGCAAGTGAAACGGGATGTTCATCACTTGCATCAAGCAGAAACAGATCAGCTTTTTCCTGGGCATAGGGTCTTGTATGAAGATAAGTGAGCTGGTCCGTCTCCAGTCTGTGGCGGTAATCATCTCTCTTCTCGTTTGCTTCATAAACGATATTCTGCATTTCCTTGTTGTATTTGATCATGTTGCGGGAAACAATGGCGCCACAGGCAAGAACCATCATTACAACAAGCATGCTCTCGAGGTAATAGGTATACTGCTCGGGATGATCTATCATTTGGTAAAATGCGGAAATTGCAACGGTGATAATGGAAAAAACGGTGATCTTGAAAAGAAGATGCGAATCATGGAAAACGCTGCAGAACATTACCGCAAGGATGGGCAGGCACCAGAGTGCCACATAATAACCGTTCCAGAAAGAAATACTCGCACCTATGGTGGCACATGCGAAGGAACAGATCTCACACTTGGTATCGTTGTCGATATTTTCGGATGAATTACATATCTTGGCTACAAAAGATGCAGCAAAGTTAATTGCCGAAGGGATCACGATCCTGAGAATCACATAAAGGACATAACTGTATGAGATGTTGTCCCTGAGAACTCCAACGCCAAAAAGAACCAGACTGGCAATTAAACCGAGAATGGATAACTGGAAATAGATCCTGATTATTTTATTTCTGGCAAGAGATTCTGCAGAATTCATAGTTATTTAAATTTTAATATTGCAGTAGTAAAATATCAACCGATAATTGTAACTATTTTCAAAGAATGTAAGTATGAAAGACCTGACAAAAGGAAATCCCCTGAAGATCATATGCATTTTCGCACTTCCCATATTCGTGGGAGGGCTTTTTAACCTGTTCTATTCCCTGGCGGACATGAAGATCCTTGGTCTTTTCGTGGGAAATGATGCCCTTGCAGCCGCAGGAAGTATTTCCGGACTCTATGATTTCCTAAACTCATTTATCATCGGACTCTGCAATGGTTTCGGAGTTGTGACTGCCATACATTTCGGCTCCGGAGATATGGAAAAAACAAGAAATACCGTCTCCCGCTCCGTATTTCTTTCATTTGCATCAGCCCTTTCCGTTGCCGCACTGAGTATGCTGGCAATGGATCCCGTTATTAAGCTTCTGAAGATCCCGGAAGAAGTGATCTCCGACTCAAAAGCTTATATTTCCATAATGATCTCCGGACTTGTTTTTTCTGCAGTGTATAACTGCCTTGCTGCAGCCTTAAGGGCGGTGGGGGACTCTTTCACTCCGCTTATATTCCTTATAGTCTCAACCATCCTGAATACAGGCCTTGATGTCCTCTTTGTTGGTGGTCTTGATCTGGGTGTCAGAGGTGCCGCTTCAGCTACTGTATTAAGTCAGTTCATTTGCTGCGCAGCCTGTTTTTTCTATACATATTTAAGATACAAGGAGCTCAGGTTCACCCCGGGAGAAATGATACCGAAGCGCGGCTCCGGTGTTTTAAACCTGCTTTCATCCGGAATATCCATGGCTCTAATGAGTTCCATGGTGGCATTCGGTACACTTTCGCTGCAAAGTGCCATCAACCGCCTGGGTCCCGATATAGTCATAGCTCACGCAGCCACCAGAAAGCTTTCCGGAATATACATGCTTCCCTTCGGAGTATTCGGAACCGCCATGGCAACCTACAGCGGCCAGAATTACGGGGCAGGAAAAAAAGACCGTATCATCCGGGGCTTAAAGAGCACCGTTTTTATTTCCTTTGTTTACAGCCTGGGCTGCGTGCTGGTAAGTTATACCGTCTGTCCCTCCATAATCCGGGCCATCACCAGCACTTCCAAGCCTGTCATCATCGAAAATGCCGTTCTTTACCAGAAAATAGATACTCTCTTCTATCTGGTGCCCGCGGTGATCTCCATATTCAGAAATTCACTCCAGGGCATGGGTGAACACACAATCCCCGTGGTTTCCAGTTTTTCCGAACTTCTGGGAAAGCTGCTGATAGCTCTTTTCCTGGCACCCATCATCGGATATATGGGCATAATCATGGCCGAACCCATAGTCTGGATCATTATGGTGATCCCCCTGTTAATCGGGATGAAAAAGAAAATAAAAGAATTGGACAAAGATGTGATATAATCATTGTTTGTCCGAAAAAATTATGAGGGTTCACTACAGTCATGAAACGCACGGGTAAATTTATTACAGTTTTTTTGATAGTCACCGGATTAGCATTGCTTCTTGCAGAGGGAGCATATGCATATCTTAAATACACCCGTTTCGAACTGTTCGGTCATCCCTGCGACATCTACATGGAAAATATCAGTTTCGAAGGCAGCGAGATAACCGATATCTACCGCCTCGAAAACGGACTCTCCAGATTTACCAATCTTAAAAGCGTGGACCTGGGTACATATCACGTTTACGCAGAACAGGCTCCCCAGCTTCAGAGTGTTTTTCCCGGAGTACTGTTTAAATACAGCACCTGGGTTCAGATTGAGGGCGTAGATTATCCCGTGGAAACGGAAAGCATAAGCCTTTCCGATCACGGATATGAAAACGTGGACACTCTTATAGAGAAACTCTCCCTTCTTCCCAACTTAAAGACAGTCACTTTCGGTGAAAATCACATCACTGCTTTTGATAAAAATCTCTTATCCGGAACTTTCCCTAATGTGGATTTCGAAGTGGTGGAGGTTTACGACTTATGCGGACTTACAATACCCGCCGACGTGGAATCCATCGATCTTTCTTCGAAAAGATTTGTCATAACCCCGGATAATATCGAGTCACTTAAGAATGATCTTAAACTCTTCCCCGACCTTAAATACGTGGATTTCCATGATCAGAGACTAACCTGGGATGAGAGGATGGAATTTGTCCGTGCTTACCCCGACCTTGATTTCGGATGGACCGTAACCTACAGGGATGTGGAATATGATTCTATGGAAACCACTGAGATTGACCTGTCCAAACAGTATATATCCATCAACGAACTTCCAATACTGAAGGAGCTGACTGAGCAGATGCACGGCCTTGAAAAACTCATTGTCTGTGACTGCGGCCTCGATAACGAAACCCTGGGCGAATTCAGAAATGAAATTCCTAACGTAAAACTGGTGTGGCGTATCCGCATGGGTAAATGGTCCCTGCGCACGGATCAGGTCACTTTCTCCGTTCTTATTTACCATTACGATTACGAAAGATTAAGAAGCAAGGATATAGAAGTGCTTAAGTACTGCACCGACTTAAGATGCCTGGATCTGGGCCACCAGTCCATAGTAGACATCTCCGTCATCGGCGAATACCTTCCCGAACTGAGACTTCTCATAATGGCGGACAATTGGATCAACGACCTGACCCCTCTGGCAAAGTGCAAGCACCTGCACTACCTGGAGCTCTTTGTTAATAACCTTACGGATATATCACCTCTTGCGGAACTTCACGAGCTGGTGGATGTAAATATCAGTTACAACAGACGACTCAGTGATATCACTCCTCTCCTTAACTCACCCATGATGGAAAGAGTCTGGCTCGAGAGCACTTCTGTTTCCAGCGAGGATTTTGATCTTCTTGAAGCGACTTATCCCAATGCAAAGGTTGTCAGAGTCGTCCGCGGAAGGCCCTCCGTAGACCAGGGCTGGAGAGACGGATCTGCAAGGTACGCCCAGATGATGGATATGTGGTTCAACAACTATTACGGCGACGAATTTTCGAAATATGATTACCTGGCCATAGAACTTGGACTAAGGGACGATGAGCCGGAAGAAACCCGATATATCGCGTTTTAAAGCCGGTTGAAAAAACATTAAATTTTCTCTTGCATTTGTTTTTTTCATATGATATTATTATCAAGCTGTTTGAAAAACGGGGTGTGGCTCAGCTTGGTTAGAGCGCCGTCTTAGGGAGGCGGAGGTCGCGAGTTCGAATCCCGCCACTCCGACTAAAAAAACCTTTCACGTTAAGCGTGAAAGGTTTTTTTGTGTTATAATGATATATCTGAAATATTTAAGCGGAGTCTTATTCTTTATGAGGGTGAAGATATGAGCAAAAAAGGCAGACCGATACTGATGCTTATAGCGGGTATCGTTCTGACTTTTTTTATAGCCACAGGCGCAACCTACTGCAGCCTTCAGGAAATGAAGAACGGCTATTCTTCCACCCCGGATTATTCATCCGAGAAGTACTGGGCTTATTTTGCCGAAGGAAAAGTTGGAGATGCAGACGTCTTCCTTATAGCTCCCACGGTTTATACAGGCAGCGAATTCAACATGCCCCTGACGGAAGCTTCTTCCAGAAAGAACTTCCTCTCAGCCCTCAATATGGAGCGGGGCATATATGAAGATAATGCAAGGCTCTATGCTCCCTACTACAGACAGGCTGCAATGAAGATCTATTACATGTCCGAATTCGAAAGGGAGCAGTATCTGGATAAGGCATATCAGGATATCTCCGCAGCATTTCAGTGGTATCTTGAAAACGAGAACGAAGGAAGACCCATTATCCTTGCGGGATTCTCCCAGGGAGCTGACATGTGCTACAGACTCCTTCAGGAATTTTTTGATGATGAAGACTTAAGAAGCCGTCTGGTGGCCGTATATGCCATAGGATGGACCTTTACGGAAGCAGATACGATCAGATATCCCCAGATGGTTCCCGCCGAAGGTGAGGCGGATACAGGAGTTATAGTAAGTTTTGAATGCGAGGCGGATACTGTAAAGGACTCACTTGTCATCCCAATAGGGACACGTGCTCTTTCCATCAATCCCCTGAACTGGAGAACTGATGATGAACCGGCGGACTCTTCTCTCAACCCCGGTGCATGTTTTCCGGACGGAGAAGGAAAGATCACTTACGAGATTCCGGAGTTTTGCGGCTGCTATATCGATCCTTCAAGAGGATCACTTATAGTAACGGGCATCGATCCTTCAGGCTATAAAAACACCTTAAGCTGTATGCCCGACGGTACATATCACGTTTACGATTATCAGTTTTTCTACAGAGCTCTTCAGAAAAATGTAAGCACCAGGATTCAGGCTTACATGGACTGACGGATCAGGAGAAACCAATATGGAGAATAAAGAAAAGAAAAGCGCCTGGAAAAGATTTCTTGAAATCCTTGGATTATCCAGGATAAGCGAGGAAGAACTGCAGTTCCACAGGGATGCGAATGTCAGATCCACCATCTATATGGCGGGGGTAATAGTCATCCTTGAGATCTGGATGATAGCCCGCTTCATAAAGAAATACGTGGTCACGGGAATCTTCGCCACTTTCCCGCTCTTCATGGAAAAAAGCCAGTCTTACTGGATACTTCTTTCCTCCGGCGTTATCATGATGATCTACTCAATTCTCTATACGAGAAAAAAGATCAGAAGATCTCCCGTGGTAAGCAATTTCCTGATCATTGTTTTCACCGGAATCTGCATGTACTTCGGATGGAAAGTCTCCGCTTCCGATTTCGGCAAGGGCAGAATGATCATATGCTTTATGACCATGGCGCTCTATGTGGCATGTCTCCTAATATGGCGTCCCTTTGTATCCATGATAATGCTCTCCGTCCTGAGTATCTCATATGTATGGTATCTGGATAATTTTGCACCGAATGCAGCCGGAGAACTCCATTCCGTACTTGAAGCAGACAAGATAAACTACGCAACCTTCTTTATTTCACTTATCACCGTTGTGGTAAGTATCTATAACCAGAGACATTCGGAGGCCAAAAAGTCAGCAAAGCTCACCAGATCCTCCGTTACCGACGATCTTACCGGTCTTTCCAACATGAGAGGCTTTGCGGAAAAAGCAGGAAAGCTTCTTGCGGAAACCGACAGAGATAAGCTTGTATATCTGTTTTTCAATGTTGAAAATTTCAAGATCTACAACGATCACATGGGATTTGCAAAGGGAAATGAACTGCTTGAGTTCCTGGCAGTTCTCCTGACCAGGGAATTCCCCGGAGATATTCATTCAAGACCCGCGGATGATCATTTTATAGTCCTTACACGTTCACCCAATTATATTGAGATAATCAAAAAGATCCAGAATGCCTTAAGAAACGAAACCCCCGATGAGATGTACTTAAATCTGAAAGTCGGAATATACCGCCCGAGCAAGGAAGATACCGATCCGCGTCTTGAGATCGACAGGGCCAGATATGCAGCCAACTTCATCAGCAACAAGGCAGACAAGACCTGGTGCGAATACGATACGAAGATGGATGATCAGTTTAAGTTACGAAACTACATCATCAATAACATCGATAAAGCGGTTCGTAAAGGATACATTCAGGTTTATTACCAGCCCGTTGTATGGTCAAAGGATAAGAAGCTCTGTGGCTGTGAAGCTCTTGCAAGATGGATAGATCCCAAGATGGGATTCATGTCACCCGGAGCCTTTATCCCGGTACTGGAAGAAACCCGTCAGATCAATAAACTTGACCTTTGCATTTACGAAACGGTATGCAGGGATCTCAGAGCCAAGCTCGATGCCGGCAAGAAGATATTCCCCATATCCCTTAACTTCTCCCGTCTGGACTTTGAGCTGATGGATGCGGTGGCAGAACTTGAGAGGCTGGTAAAAAAATACAGCATCCCCAAGGATTATCTCCACGTTGAGATCACCGAAAGTGCCCTGACCAATGATACTGAAGGCCTGAAGAAGACCATAAAGCTGCTCCACAGCCTGGGCTACAGCGTATGGCTTGATGACTTCGGATCCGGTTATTCTTCACTCAATGTCCTGAAGGATTTCAACTTCGATGTATTGAAGGTTGATATGGTATTCCTTAAGAACTTTGGCAAAGAAGGATTTGAGGAAAATACCGAGAATACAAAAAAGATCATCTGTACAGTCCTTGACCTTGCAGACAACCTGGGAATGAGGTCCCTGACGGAAGGTGTCGAGGATGAAGCCTGTGTAGAATTCCTTACAAGTGTCGGATGTGAAAGACTTCAGGGATACTTCTACAGCAAGCCCGTTCCCATGGAAGATATCTACAAGATGATCGATGAGAAAAAATTCGAGATAGCCGATTCATTTGAATAAAAATTTGAAGCATAAAAATATCCCACGGCATTCACTGCCGTGGGATTTTCTTTTCCAAAGATCATTATCTCCTGCGGGATGATCCGCCTTTGCTACCGAGGATCCTCAGGATTCTTAAGAACAGGTTAATGATATCAAGATAGATATCCACGGCACTGTCTATGGCATTATCAAGGGTCTTGGGATACTGCTGTGCTCTATAGTAATCATATCCGATATAGAGTGAAAACACACCCGCTCCTGCCCATGCAAGACCGTTCTGTGCCCCGGGGAAGAAAAACAGTGCAAGAAGCTCTGCAATAACAAGTCCGATAAGTGCACCGAAGATCAGTCCACCGATCTTAGCGAAGAAATCGGGAAACATTATTGAAAGGGCGATCATTACAGCGGTGGTAACAGTTGTATATACAACTGCCTGGAATACGATATCTCCCGCTCCGGCTCTTACATAGCTTGAGATCGTAATGGACAGTACAAGTCCAACGGGAACAACGATTAAATTGTATCCGATGAAGCTGATGACGGGATTATCCGATTTGGAGGAAAGAAGAACTCCCACGATGCAGCTTATAAAATATCCGATGATAAGCATCAGGGGATTTACATATGCCATGCGATTTCCAAGGGTGGCACACATAACGATATTAAGGATCAGTCCGTACATTACGGTGCCGCCAAGGGCAAGGTTATAGGTTCTTTCATCAAGGATCTCCGCAGTGGGATCCATCATCATTCTTTTTTCACGTCTGCTTTCGGTTAAGCTCATATTAACTCCTTTGTTCAAATCTTTTAAAACACCCCGCAAACGTCTGTGTTTACGGGGCACTAAGCAGCTAACGGGAGTCGGACCCGCCTCCTCAGCTTGGGAAGCTGATGTACTACCGATATACTATAGCTGCAAACATCTGAAATTATAACTCATTTTGCGAGCTTTATCAAACGAACACATAGAACTTAAGCAGGGCCAGTACCAGCAGGTGCAGGGGATAGAAAATATAGAAGAACCACTTATGAAATGCATTCCTGCTGCCGGATTCTCCGTTGTACAGATATTTAAGAATGACCGGTACAAGAAACGCTCCGAACTGGAAGAACTGCATAAAGGGCGTATCTGTCGTTAAGAAAAGAAAATTAGTAATGCTTACCATAATAATGATTATTATGATAAAGGATCTCCACTGCTCTTTAGGATCATCCCTGTAAATAAACAGGAAGAAAGGCCACAATACGTCAAAGACAGGCCAGTCTCCGAATATGGATATGATGCAGAGCAGGACTACGAAAAACAC
>JAEEGL013854024.1_pt1 | contig 28469 bp, 20 predicted proteins | sample 9134231 | NCBI WGS metagenome assembly JAEEGL01 (sample SAMN16246548, study PRJNA631951) | gut metagenome | biome: gut microbiome; feature: rumen; material: fiber-attached | host: Bos | place: Iran: Karaj | collected 2018-10
CAGATCTCAATAGTCCAACTTACAAGGCTTTACATCAAAAAGACAGGCCCAAGCTCCTTATTATGTCATGTAGGTCCAATTTAGAGGCCGCCATGCTCGAGTTGATTATATTTTAATATAAAAAGCGGGATATGCCAAACTTAACGTTAAGTATATCCCGCAATAATCCTGAAGATCTTTTAGTGTCCTAGTATCAGACTTTTAGCTCCACTTCACTTACTTCGAGATCACTCTTATGTGCTTCGATCAAAGGTCTTACACACTCGTTAAGGAATGTGTCGACCTGCTCGGGACATCGGCCGATATAGAGCTTGGGATCTCTGAGTTTTACAAGTTCGTCCATTGTCATGCCGAACTTCGGGTCAGCTGCGATCCTCTCGAGAAGATCATTGGGCTTGCCTTCGTTCTTAACAACAGAACCAGCCTGCATGGAAAGCTGACGGATCTCCTCATGGAGTTCCTGACGGTTTCCGCCCTTCTTGGTTGCTTCCATCATGATATTTTCTGTCATCATGAAAGGAAGTTCATCAAGGATATGCTTTTCGATCATCTTCGGATAAACAACAAGTCCTGAAACAACGTTCGTGTAGATACCGAGGATGGCATCAACAGCAAGGAATGCCTCCGGCACCGAGATCCTCTTGTTGGCAGAATCATCCAATGTCCTCTCAAACCACTGCTCGGAAGATGTCATAGCAGGATTTAAGACGTCAGCGATCACATATCTGGAAAGAGATGCAATCCTCTCGGATCTCATCGGGTTTCTCTTATAAGCCATAGCGGAAGATCCGATCTGGTTCTTCTCAAAAGGCTCCTCGATCTCCTTTAAGTGCTGGAGAAGTCTGATATCGTTAGAGAACTTGTGAGCGCTCTGTGCGATGGCTGCAAGCGCTGAAAGCACCGTGAAATCTATCTTTCTGGAATAAGTCTGACCGGATACATAGTAAGATGACTCGAAGCCCATCTTCCGGCAGATCTTCCTGTCGAGCTCGACGCACTTTGCGTGGTCGCCGTCGAAAAGATCATAGAATGAAGCCTGTGTGCCTGTTGTTCCTTTGCATCCGAGGAGCTTTAAAGAAGCAATCGCATTTTCTACCGTCTCAAGATCGAAAACCAGATCCTGGAGCCAGAGTGTCGCCCTCTTACCTACCGTTACGAGCTGTGCGGGCTGGAAATGAGTGAATCCCAAAGTCGGCATAGCCTTGTATTCATCGGCAAAATCAGCGAGCTTTGCGATGACGACAACAAGTCTCTTCTTAATGAGCTCTAAAGCTTCCCTCATAATGATGATGTCAGTATTATCGCCGACATAGCAGGATGTGGCACCAAGGTGGATGATCCTGTCTGCGCCGGAACCTGATACCTGCTTACCGTACGAATGAACATGAGCCATTACGTCGTGTCTGCGGATCTTCTCCTCAGCTGCGGCATCCTCATAATCGATGTCATCCTTGTGAGCCTTAAGATCAGCTATCTGCTCATCGGTAATATCAAGACCTAATTCCTTTTCTGCCTCAGCTAATGCGATCCAAAGAAGTCTCCAGGTGCGGAACTTCTTATCAGGAGAGAAAATGTACTGCATCTCGCGACTGGCATAGCGGGAGTTCAAAGGGCTCTCGTATGTATCTTTATTCATTATCAAAGATCCTCCAATAATTTATCCACTGCTGTGATTTTAGCACAGATCGAGAGGATTCTGACTGCCTTCTCGATATCTTCAACAACAGGGAATGAAGGAGCAAGTCTTATGTTTGAATCAGAAGGATCCTTGCCGTAAGGATAGCTTGCACCTGCAGGAGTAAGAGCAACACCTGCTTCCTTACACATGGAAACGATCTTCGTTGCAGTGCCGGGCATGGCATAAAAGCTTACAAAATAACCGCCCTTGGGATCTGTCCAGTGGAAAAGCTCATCGGAACCGAGCTCTTCATTAAGGACTTTCTGACATGCTTCAAACTTCGGACGGAGAATGGATGCATGCTTCATCATGTGTGAATAAACAGCTTCAGCATCAGGAAGGAATCTTGCATGGGCAAGCTGATTGACTTTGTTGGTGCAGATAGCCTGAGCGTTGAGGTATTTCTTTGCCCAGGTCATATTGTCCTTATTGGCTGCAAAGCATGAGATACCGCCGCCGGCAAATGTGATCTTTGAAGAGGATGCGAACTCATATACCCTGTTTGCATGGCCATAACTCTCGCAAAGAGAGAGCATATCAGGAAGCTTTCCCCACTCGTTCCTGTCTTCTGAAAGATGATGAACTACATAAGCGTTGTCCCAGAAGATACGGAAATCCGGTGCGGCAGTCTCCATCCTGGCAAGGCGCTCGCAAACCTCTGCGGAATAAACGACTCCGTCAGGATTGCTGTAGCATGGAACGCACCATATACCTTTAACGTTCTCATCCTTAACGAGTTCTTCCACCATATCCATGTCAGGGCCGTTCTCCGTCATGGGAACTGCTATGAGCTCAAAGCCCATTGTCTCTGTAACTCTGAAGTGTCTGTCGTATCCGGGTGCCGGGCAGAGCCACTTTCTTCCCTCAACCTGTGACCAGGGCTTAGGAGAATCAACTTCACCGAATACCATGGAACGCATGATCGCATCATACATCTGGTTCAAAGATGATGAATTGCCCATGAAGATATTGTCTTTGTCGGTTCCCATAATATCAGCAAAGATCTTTCTGATCTCTTCGATACCGGGAGCTATACCGTAGTTTCTTGAATCCTCATTTTTGGCAGTCTTAAAACCGTCTTTAAGTGTGTCATATATATCGTTGGAAAGATCCAGCTGTTCAGGCGAAGGCTTTCCGCGTGTCATGTCGAGAGAAAGTCCCATTGCCTTGCACTTCTCATAGCGTTCAACCAACGCGCTTCTCTCCGAAACGAGTTCTTCTTTTGTCATCTCACGGTAACCCTTCATGATCGGCCAACCTTCCTTAAAATGAAATTTTGCAAATCTAATCTTGCATTTTGAATGAGGGGGCTCCCCTCAAAACCTCAACAATTATATTCTATTGCGTTATTAAAGCAATAAATAAAACTTGTTAAAATGGCATTTCTTCTTAACGAAAATGCATTTTCTTATAAATTCGGCACGTTGCACAAGCAACAAACAGGATAGCGCAAATAAATCGGGCAGATCAAAAAGGTTAACAAAAGGTTAAATCGTATTGTTTGCGGGCTTTCAGGTACGATTTATATTGTAAATGTCACGGATAATTGATAAAATTTTAACCGGAATAAGAATTGGAATAAGGGAGGTACAATTATATGCCACATGTATCAGGCGGCGGCGGTTTTAGCGGCGGCACACACGGTTTTTATGGTTTTTTACACAACTCGCGCAATGGGGCGATACGTTATTTCCCAGGCTCGAAAATACATAAAAGGAATGTAAACGACGGAAGTGACTGGTATCTTAACGGCAGGACAACAAAGAAATCATCGATCTTATCGATAGTCGCTGTTTCCATACTGGCGGTTTTTGTAACCTTTGTCGTAAGTCTTACAGTCGATATTCAGACCCCGGTAAGACTCGCTTCATCTTACACGGATTCTCCTAAGGTTGATGACGATGCATTGCTCATTTATGACGATGAGTCTCTGATGTATACATTAAAAGAGTATCAGGAGCTTACCGGTATCTGCCCTGTCATCTATACGGTTTATGAAGAGACATGGAAAGCTACGAATTCAAAGCTTTCCGATTATGCCTATTATCTTTATGTCAGTAATTACAAAGACGAAGAGCATTTCGTTGTAGTCTGCTCAGTACCAAAAGCAGATGCAGGATCTGAGAAACCAAGCGTCACGATCGAAGCAGTTCAGGGCGACCTGACAGATCCATTCATTACGGGCACATCGTTCATGAAGTTTAATAACATTGTCCGTAAAGACATCAAAAGAGGTGAAGATCCGGGAGTTGCTCTGGATAATGCTTTCAGATACGGGATCGAAGATACAGCAAAGAGGATGAATCCGACAACTTCTCAGAGAGCATCTTATCTGTTAACATCCCTCCTGCCTGTGATCATATCTTCAGCAATCTTCATTACTGTCATCACAGTCATGATCGTAAGGTTCGTCAAAGCAAAGAAGAACCGTGAATTCGAGGTCTTGCGCGAAAACGATCCAAAGATGGCATAATCACTGCAGGTATCTTTAAAAGCAGACATGGCCTCAAACGCTGTTCATAACAATCAACCAAACGCCCTATTATCGGACTTGGTTTAGATTCTGAGTTTTTATCAACCAAACGGTTCCTTTTCAAGTCCGTTTGGTTGATTTTTATTTATGACTTAATCAGTCAAATCATCCGTTACACATCAAAACGGGACAAAGTCTATATTCAGGATGTTCCCATGCCTGTCATGCGTAACCTTTATCACTTCGAAAACAACATTCCTGTCATAAAGCCTGTTTTCCTGAATATAATGCTCTGCAGTCTTTATCACCTTCATTCTTTTCGAATACATCACTGACTCGGCAGAATCCGGATATGTTCCGGCATTTAATCTGGTCCTTACTTCGAAAATGTGAATATCGTCATCTTTTCCAGCGATTATGTCTATCTCTCCCGTATTATGAACGGTGTAATTTCGCTCGAGGATCACATATCCTTTGGACTTTAGTGCCTCGGCTGCAGCATCTTCTCCTTTTAGTCCGATATACTGCCTGAATGTTTTTTCGTTATGTTTTCTCAGGTCATATTTCATAATTGCCTCATTATCTATTTTATTTGATATTTTGTTTAATTATTGTTTTATATATGTTCCTGTCTTAAAATTTAGGATATCAAAGCAAAGGATGAATCTATGAATTCTGCTGCTCCTAACATTAAGAGCTTTTTTGAGACTCTCGATGAATGTGTCGAGTGCAGGTTCAACGAAAACTTTTCGAGATACGCCAACTATCTTTCGATCGCGAAGATCGACGATACCCAATTCATCAGCGGCAAAACCGTAGCAAAGAATGTTGACTACCTTACCGATAATGTCGGTCAGGAATATTTTGAGATCTCTTTAGGCACACCTGACAGTGTGACTACCGTCGTCAGGTTCACATATACGCAATTCCCTCCCCAGCTCACAGAGGAGCAGAAGGAATTCATGAACATATTCAGGAACAGTGTCGCAAACAAGATCTCCGTATACCGTCTAAGTGCACAGTACGCATATCTTTACAACAACGACATTGAATTCGGAATGCATAACGTCAACTATCTGTTCAATAAATTTGAAGAGATGTTCGCTTCCGGCATTGCCACCCAGTATTCAGTTGCTTTTATCAACATAAAACATGTTAACCAGTTAAACAGATACTTCGGTTCTGATATTGCAGGTTCAGCCATCAAAACGTTCGGTGCCAAGCTCAATACTTTCCCGGACGATACAAAGGGTGAGTTCGCCGTTCATCTCGGCGGCGATAACTTCGTTGTGGTACTGACCACATCAAGACTTCCCGAGCTTGAACAATTCATATCTGCCGTACCGGTGGTCCTCACTTATGGCGGTGACAGATTCGAGCACGTCTTCAACTGCAGAGCCGGAATAACAACGATCCGCCACAATCACCGCTTCGGAAACCATGTTATGGGCGAGTGTTCACAGGCATTCAGCTATTCAAAGAAGAATAATGTCGACATCGTATACTATTCCGAGGAGATCAATGAATCCAACCACAACAATACTGAGACTTTGACTCGCGCTCTCAACGAGAACAAATTCCTTATCTACTATCAGCCTGTCATAAATCTCGAGGACAAACCGGTTTTACATGCTGCTGAAGCTCTTGCAAGATGGCCCTTGGACGGCAAGATCATATCGCCTAAAGAATTCATCACCCTCGCAACCGACTCCGGCATTGTTACCAAGATAGACTTTTATGTTCTCGAGAACGTATGCCGCAACATAATGTCGTGGAAAGCCCAGGGCATCTCGCTTGTTCCGATCACTGTCAATTTCTCCGGACGCAACCTTTTTAATTCCGCTATTGCTGACGATATCCTCAAGGTCATCGATAAATACGGTGTCGACCACCATCTCATAGGGATCGAGTTTTCAGAGCCTGACTTCACTCAGAGAATGCCTGTCTTAAAAGATGTAAGCCATGCACTCTGTGAAGCCGGTGTGCTTGTTACTTTAGATAAATTCAGTACAGGTCAGTCAACGCTTACGATGCTTCACGACATTGACGCAAGCTACGTTAAGACAAACGCTGACAGATTTGACCCTGAAGATCCGAAGGGCCGTATTATTGCTAACAATATGATCAACCTTGCAGGAATGCTGGGATACAAAGTCATCTGCGAGGGCATCGAATCTCAAAAGCAGGCCGACGATCTGATTATGTGCGGCTGTAATCTTTTCCAGTCATTCCTCTACGACAAGCCTTTATCAGAAAGGTTCTTCGTACAAAGACTTCAGAATCCCTATTACGATATCGAGATCACGGCAAAAGAAACCGCAGCGCAGGTATGATTCTTCCGTCATCATTAACTGATATTTATTATTTGTGCTATATTATTCCTAATTTTTATATCAAAGAGGTATTACTATGATTTCCAGGAAAATGCAGGAAGCACTGAAAGGCGGTTCCGAGATCCGCAAGATGTTCGAAGAAGGCGGAAGGCTTAAGGCTATCTACGGAGCAGACAATGTTTATGATTTCTCTATCGGCAACCCCGACTTGGAGCCTCCGAAGGAAGTTTTCGACGCGCTTAAGGAACTGGCTGATAATCCCACACCCGGTATGCACGGCTATATGCCTAACAGCGGTTATCCGAGCACCCGCAAGATCGTAGCTGATAAGCGCGGAGCTGAAGCCGGAATGGAAATCGGTGCGGATGCGGTATGCATGACTGTCGGCGCTGCTTCTGCTATGAATGACGTTCTTCACTCGATCCTCGATGCGGACGACGAGGTCATTCTTCTTGCTCCCTACTTCATGGAATATAACGGCTATGTGGCTAACCACAACGGCAAGGTAGTCATTGTCCAGACAGACGACAGCTTCATGCCCGTGATCGCAGATATCGAAAAGGCTATCAATTCAAAGACCAAGGCGATCATCGTCAACTCCCCAAATAACCCTTCCGGCGTTGTATATCCGGCAGAACTCCTTACTGAACTTAACGACATGCTTAAAAAGCAGGATCACACGATCTATGTCATCAGCGATGAGCCTTATATCGACCTTGCATATGACGGCGCATCTGTTCCCTGTGCATTAAAATATATCGACAACCTCATCGTATGCTTCTCATGGAGCAAATCACTTTCACTTCCGGGCGAGAGGATCGGTTACACACTGGTCTCGCCCAGATGTGCTGATTACAACGAACTTACTGCAGCGATCGTGCTTTCCAACAGAACACTCGGCAGCGTGAATGCACCTGCTATCTGGCAGAAAGTCATCGAGAAAGCTATAAATGCCAAGGTCGATGTTGCAAACTACGAGAACCGCCGCAATCTTTTATATTCCAATATCATTGATGCCGGATTTGATGCTGTTAAACCCAACGGCGCTCTGTATATCTTCATGAATACACCTAAAGGTCTTGAAGATGATGAATTTGCCGGGATCTGTGCCAAGCATAATCTCCTTCTGGTCAAGGGCTCGAGTTTTGCCCGCCCCGGTTATTGCCGCCTTGCTTTCTGCGTTTCCGAGACATCTATCAGGAATTCAAGAAAAGCATTCTTTGCTATTGCAGAGGAATTGGGCTTAAGCCACAGAAAAGAACTGTAACCGGTCAACAGTAATAACACCACATAAATGCACGACAGAGTACGGTTTTTGCCCGAAAACCGTACTCTGAAGTGCAAATATATACCAAAGTGACATTTTCAGTACGTTTTTTCGCGTTTTTCCGTACTCCTGAGTGCACATCTCTGAAAACATGTCATTCTATCCTATGAGTTAACGGTTCTAATCTGTTAAAGCAGTTTATCTCTTCCCGGTCCTTCTCCTGTTATCAGTTATGACCACACCGCCTGACATACACACAGCAATAATAACCAGTGCCATGCCCAGATACATTGCGGCGCTTTCCTGCTCACCCGTTTTAGGAATGTTGGTAACGGTAAGGCTCTGATCCATATTGTTCAGATCCTCATGGGATAAGACATGGACATCCTCAGTCTGAATACCAAGTGACATCTCCTCTTCGGTCAGCATATCGTAGATATTCTCTATTACAACTACACGGTCACCGCTCTTAAGAGATGACGAATCGAATCTCAAGGTAACCTCGACCGTACCTGAACTCTCAACCGGTTCAAATACTTCTATAGACATAACCTCCTGACCTTTACTCACTACATTGGTACCGTCACTGTTCAGGAGCGCTGCTTTGGCATAATACTTATGCCCGGCAGCAAGGTCCTGATAACAGATCCTGTCGATGACCGTCACTTCAGTATTCTCAAGAAACATCTTTGCGCCTTTTTCCGTCGTAGCAATTGTCGAACACGACGGTCTTCTCACAGTCTGGAAGTCATCATTTATATCCTCATGAACGGCTATTATTTTTTGAGATGAATCAACACTTAACCTTTCGAAAACGACTAACTCTGCATTGTCCAACGGTACATACACATCTTCAAAAAAGACATTCACATATCCGTAGGACGAGTTCGGAACAAAGCGGACTTCTCTCGTATAAGTATTTCCGTCAGGGTCTAAATAGACTTTTCCGGTCGATCTGTCCATGAGTGTTCCGGTAACTTTATAAATCTCACCCGGTACAAGGCCTGTAAAACTTACTTTATCACAGACAACCAGGCTGTCAGAGAGTGTCATTATATTTGTGCAGGTTCCGGTATCATATGCCGATGTTGATATTTCCGGAGACACTCTTACTGTCTGGAAACCGTCATTAAGATCGTTATGAACGGCAAGATCGATCTCCTTATAAGACAACTTCTCAAAACAGACTATATACAAGGTATCCTCACCCTGCTCAAATACCTGAGCGAAAAGATCTGCGGTATCAACCTTAAACATTACGTCTATATAACCTTTAACGACCTGCCTTCCCTGTTCATCTTCAGATATCTCGCCTGATGAACCGTCTGCTGTAAAAACGATACTTGAAGCATATTCTTTTCCGTCTTTCCTTTTTAATGTTTCACCTGTCCTGCTGTCCACAAGATTCCCGCTTATTACGTATTCATAACCCAATAGAAGGTTTTCGTACGATACTCTGTCTTTCAGAAAGACTTCCGTCCCGCATAGAACATCATGCGAAAGATCTTTACCGGTCAGCTCCGTAGAAATTGCAGGGGTCATGTCTAATTTGTTATCTGCTTTTACGGTCAGTGTCCTGTTATCGTCTTTTTCGGTGATCCTTATAACCCTGGACCGTCCCTTTGTACCGTCATCCCAGGTAACCGTATATTCGGGAGATACCTGTTCGTCTATCCGATACCAGCCTGTAGGAAGATGTTCGAAAACAAGTACTCCTTCACTGTCAGTCGAACCCATGGCAAGGCTTGCGCTCTCCCAAACAGGCTGATCCCCTTTGCCTCCGAAAAACACTGCAAAGCCAATATCTTCTATCTTTCCGTCTTCAGAAGACTTCATTACCTTTAAGCATGCTTCACTCCTGTCATTCGTGACTTCTTCGGTACGGTCTTCAGAAGTTATCGTTATCTCCTTATACCATTTGCCGTCACCTTCATCTTTGAAACCGTCGGGGGAAACATAGGTGTATTCTCCCGAGGCACCGTCATAAAACTTCGAAGGAGATACCTCGGCAAGATAATAAGTTCCAGATGGCAATTCAAAAGAGGCAAGATTCTTACCTGAACCGGTTTCCCAATAGACATTACCATCATCAGCCGATCTTCCGACGGCTGCGAGTTTGGTCCTATCCTGATTCCAAAGTTCGAAAACAAATCCTCCGGGCGTATCGTCTCCGTCAGTAACCTTCTTTGTAACCCTTATCTTTCCGGAATCCATATTATTCTCACAGGTCAGCACATACACATTTCCAGGTTCATTCGGCATTGTGGCAAATCCCGTTTTATATGTTGTATCACTCACTTTGGTCCATCCAGAATCATTTCTGATCTCATAGTCGATAGTGCTTCCGTCATAACATTTGAAAGGCTCACCTTTGGAAAACTCTTCTCTGATAATGTATTCATGCCCGATCTTAACCGGGAAGGCGGCAATTCTGTCCCACTTATTACCGTTGGCATCAAACCAGTTCCAGACCATTCCGGTAAATTTATAGACAGCAACAACGGTTCCGTCCTCTTCTTCAACAGTAAAAACAGTTGAGGAGGTATCAACTGCCGAAGATGTTGTCTTTTCAAGTCTGATACCGGCAGCATCGGCAAATATACCGGTTTCTGCGGAAGATCCGGTCGTGTGTACATTAGTGATCAATATCTCATCTTTACCTTCTGTATATGGATAAGCATTATTTACATCGCTGTTAAACTCTTCCCCGTCGGTACTTTTGATCGAATATTCAAGTCTTGCTTTTACGCCGTCGCAATCAGATATGCTTATAAGAGCTGCATAAACCGTATCATCAACATAGTTATATTTATCAGGCACTTTGCCGTCTGAATCTTTAAGACTGACCTTTGTTCCGTCAGGAAGGATAACACCAGACGGACCGGTGGTCTCTTTGAAATAAAGAGAATCCTGAAAACTTAAAGGAGAATCGCTTTTCCTGCTCATCTCATATCTTTGCTTAACATAACTTCCGTTCTTTAAGATATAAAGGTCGTTGTAGATACCGTCTCCGTCGTCATCTCTTAACTCTCCAGTCTTGTTATTAAGCGACGGATCACCGTATATAGAAAATATACATCCGGTATAATTGATCCCTTCCCGGTCTCTTTTGTCGATAACAAAACCCGCATAAGCGGAATCCGGAACAGTCGTACCCTTAACCCCCATGAATCCGGAGAAATAGCCTTTGCCGGCTTCCTGCGTACTGTCAGCCAGCGGCTTTTTGCAGAAATATCCTGCTGTGGAACTTGCAGTCCAATGCATCGGGACTCCGCCCTCTGTTCCTGCATATATTGTAATATGCTGGGCATTGACACTGTCATTACTGTCATTCCACCACATGATCGCATCACCGGGCTGGAAACCGTATGTCTTGATGATGGTTATCCACTCATCATTTTGGATCCCGCTTTCTCCGTTGGTCTCAAAATCAGAGAAATGGTTTTCTGAAGGAGTGATATTCCTGATCTTGAAAAGGCCGTTGGTAAAGCTTGATCTGATGCCTGCAAACCCGGGTTTGTCAAAGCCGTATTTGTCAGGTGTCCCGCCCCCCGAAAAAGACAGAGTCTTATTTCCGTAAGTTCCCGGAGTCGCGGTTATAGTTACCGTACCCATGGCAACACCGTATGCTATACTTACTGATCCCGCGCAGTCGATACCGTTATATCCTCCGCCGCCCCACTGATACTTTACTCCGTCCATCCTGCGGCAGGCATCGATGACAGCATCTCTGAAAGCTTTAGAAGACATATATCCGGCCTCTTTAACATCTTCATCCGAGACCATCGCATTGGAACTTATAACTGCTGCCTCGAGATGCTTTGGAGAAATAAAAAACGGCAACGTGCATATCGCTATCGTTGCCGCTATAAAACCTGAGATCAGTCTCAGCTTGTTTTTCACAGGTATCCTCATACTACGACACCTCCTCTGCCGGCTCTGATACCAGGTTGATGGACTTGTTATCAACGCTGTACAGATAGATGCTGTCCGACAATCTGTCAGACACCCTCACGTGCTCGCTGTTAGTCTCTTTGACCAGATTGATCAGTTTCGCGCTTTCGTTGAACACATCAGTAGACAGCACGACAAGATCATGGACAGAAGACGGAAGTACATAACAGTCTGTTCCGATATTTTTCGCGACCTTTCCGATCACTTCGCGGTAAAGGAGAGCATTGGCGCCGAAGAACTCATATTTGTTGCTGATCACATATACTCTTTCTTTATCCGGAGTGTCGTCCATCCCGCAGAAAGCTGATTCAATATCATCATCCTCTGCCCCGTATCTTCTCATCATACGCATCATAGTCTGTTCGATCCTCTCTATCCTGAACGGGAAAAGCTTTCTGGTGTTCTTCCTGGCAAGGCTGTACAAAAGAGGCTCGGTCAGATCTTCAGCTCTTGCAATATCATTTGTTATCAGAAAACCGGATACACCCTCACTGTCAACGTTTACTATGACCCTGTAGACAACGGAAAGATCCATTATATTTCTGTGCGGGCAGAGATTTATCATCTCACTGTTATCCCTGGTATTGACCACCTGGAACACGATCTTGTCCTTCATGCCTGCAATATCAAGGTTCATGATATCCTTCGGCAGATACTTCAGTGATTCTTCAAGATAGATCGCCTGATTTGCCATGACTTTCTCGAAAGATCCGCATTGTCTGTACTGATCGTACATCCGCTCAAGATAGAACGTGGGACCACAAAAAGAACCTTTCTTCTTAGGCTTGATCACAATACCTGTAAGACAGCTGTTAACTTTGGGAACTCTTCTGATCTCAAGCTCGCAATCAGCGTAACGTTCAGGCATGTAGTCGAGAAACTCACTCAGCACCCTCGTCTTGAAACTCTCATAACTTAACATAGGCTCTTCCTCCGTAAAAAATATTTGCATAAAAAAACGCACCCTCAAAAAAGGATGCGTTCATTTATTTGCAGTATAAGTTTATACGGTTTTTCAGTCTCATTCAATAGAAAACCAGTCTCAACTTTTTAACGCTATTTTGCCTCCGTAACCACTACGAGCATAAGTCCTGACTTTATTGATACAGTAAATCTTTTCGCTCCGGACAAAGGACAGTTCGAAAAAGAAAAAGTCGATCCGGCAGCAAGGTCATGATCTTCCAGAGGATAATACAGTCCTTTTGTCGAGACACCTTTAACAGGAGACGAAAAATCCCACGGGATGAGCGATACTGCCACAGGTCCCTTAACGGGATCAAGTTCCACCGTTACATCATCTTCACCGTACAAGGGATAACAGGAGGTTATACCGTCAGTTATCTTTATCTTTCTTCCCGAAACCCTGAAATTAAGAACTAACTGAAGATTTGCAATAACATGATCGATCCTTCCTGTCACGGGAGCTACGAGAATGATATCGTCATCATCTTCAGCCTTCCCCAATGCGATCTCGGTATCAGTCCAGTCCTTCTCGGCAGGATATCTTTCAGTAAAGACGTTGTTTAACTCAAGGAATCCCAATCCGTCCTGAGAGATCGAATCCATATCCCCCACTGCCATGTCAGGAACTATACCGTGCGATGCTAAGAAATCACAGCCGCCGTCACAGCCTATGATCACAGTTCCGGAAACAAGTTCAGATGCTTCTGTTATTACCTGTGAAGCTTCATCAGGCAAAGGGCCGCCTGTTACGATCAGGTACAGCATTTTTTAAGATCTTCAACGGCTTTAGCCGGGTCATCTGCATGGAAAACAGCGCTGCCGGCAACAAAAAGTCTCGCACCGGCATCATATATCTTTCCGATAGTTGATCTGGAAACGCCTCCGTCAACCGAAATAACTGTATCAGCTCCGGCATCATCAATAGCTTTCTTAAGCTTTCTGATCCTTTCATCAGACGACTCAAGATAACCCTGTCCGCCGAATCCGGGATAGACAGTCATAATAAGGATGATTGCCACCTTACCGATATAAGGGAACACTTTCTCGACCGGAGTGTCGGGATGAACGGCAATTCCTGCAGTAAGCCCGTAGGACTCGATCTCCTTTATGAGACGGTCGGGATCATCAGTACACTCAATATGGAATGTGATATTGTCAGAACCCGCATCAGCAAATGCTTTAATATACTTCTCAGGTTCGGTGATCATCAGATGTGTGTAGAACTTGATATCAGTGTATTTCCTTATAGATTCAATAACCGGTATGCCGAATGAGATATTATTGACGTAATGTCCGTCCATCACATCTATGTGAAGATACTCACAACAACCCTCGACAGCCTTTATATCTCTCATAAGGTATCCGAAATCAGCTGCGAGTATGGAAGGCGCTATCTCAATATCGTTCATTGTTTTCTCCTGTGTTTATAATTGTTCCTATTATCATAGAGTTCAGTATAAAAACTGCTGTATCTCTCGTATCGTCCCGGATCGATCGTTCCGTCAGACAGAGCATTCCTGACCACGCATCCGTCTTCTTTACGGTGAGAGCAGTCATCGAACCTGCAGCCTGTAGCGATCTTCGTTATCTCGGGAAATCCGTATAAGACATCCCTGTAATCAACACCCTGATCTTCCAAAGAAAGTGATGTAAAACCAGGTGTATCGCAGATAAAGCCGTCGAAAAACTCGTGAAGTTCGACATGCCTCGTCGTATGCCTGCCGCGTCTGATCTTCGCGCTCACCTCTCCGGTCCTCATAACGTCAAATCCGAGAAGGGAATTGCACAGCGTACTCTTTCCGACTCCGGAAGGACCCGCAAAAGCCGCAATTCCATCACCTATTATATCCTTAAGATCATTTTTGGTAAGACTCTTTTGGGGGGAAGATACGAGAACTTCGTAGCCGGCCTTAGTGTAAACTGAACAAAGCCTTTCAGAGTCATCCGTATTCAGATCGCTCTTGGTAAAAATGATCACTGGTCTTATGTTGCTTAATGAACAGATAAGCAGCATCTTATCGAGCAAAGTAAGATCCGGAGCAGGATCTGAAACGGAAAACGTGAGAAGCATTACCGAAAGATTTGCGACAGGCGGTCTTGCGATAAAGCTTTTCCTGTCATCGATATCCGTTATGACATATTCAACATCCGGATCACCCGAAGGAACGATCGTCACGGCATCGCCGATCGCAGGCTTGATACCTTTAAGCCTGAATGTTCCCCTTGCGGCACACAGCGCATAATCCATCCTGCCGGATGATTCAAAGCGGACGGTATAGACACCGCCAACGCCTTTTGTAATTACTCCCCGAAAAGAACTGTCTCCTGACATCTGATATTATCCGTTAACCGGGATTCTGGGGCGTATCACCGCCGGGATTCTCCCCTCCTCCGGGATTCTCATTGCCGCCCGGATTATCCGGCGGAGGCGGTACCGGCGTAGGTGTCGGTGTATCCGTCGGCGGAGGCGGAACAGGTGTAGGCGTCGGCGTCGGAGTAGGTGTTGAAGAAGGGAGCGGCGCAAATACCGCAGTAAACTTCGTGCTTTCCTTGACTACAAATGTATATGTGTTCGACAGGCAGATAGCATTGCCGTAAGCATCAAGCCAGCAATCGAACATGAAGCCCGTAGCAGGTGTGGCTGTAAGCGTAACCTGGGTATTGAGTTCATACTGACCGCCGCCGGTTACGGTTCCGCTTCCGCTGAAATCAACCTCAATAACAGCCTGCGGAGGTGTGGGCGTAGGAGTACCGCCGTTCTGATAATCCTCATATGTGCCGACATAAAGCTTTACTGTGGATTTCCTTGCAACAGTGGATCCCGACACGGGATTTGTAAGGATTACATACTGCTGGCTCGCAGGAAGAGCGAGGACTTCGGGAGAACCCTCGACCACATAATTAAGATTGCTCTCGCCGAGCTTGGCTGCAGCATCAGAAACGCTGCTGCCTACAACGTTAGGCACAACGCTCGAAGTAGGCTCGATAGCGTAGATGATTACGACATTATCGCCTCTTAACAGCTGTGTATTGGCTTCCGGTTCTGTTCTGATGACCATTCCCGGTTCCAAAGAATCGGAAGGTTCAGGACGGAGTACAGGTACAAGTCCGAGGTTTTGCAATGACTTATAGCAATCCTCATAATCGACATTCGCATAATTCTGCAGAACGATCGATTGGTCAGCGGAAGAAACCGTAATAACAAGATTGCTCAGTTTGCTTGTTGTGGAGATAACTATGCCTTCGGCAATACTCTGCTCGATAACGATTCCGGGCTCATAAGCATCAGTCTGCTGATATACGACAGAGAAATTAACACCTGCGAGATCAAGCTTTTTAATTACTTCATCCGCAGTCAGACCCACATAGTTCTCGACTGTATAATCCGTGTTTTCCTCTATCTTGGTGGCATTATCGACAGCCTTGATCACAAGGATACCTATACCGATAAGAACACCTACGATAACTACAATGATCAGAGCAAGCAATACATTATCCCTGAATCGGGAAATACGTCTGGACTCGGCACTTTTTTCGATCTCGGAGATCTTCTCATATTCAGGATCCTGTCTGAATGAGATATTCGTATCCGTATTCGTGTTCTTGTCGGGAACATTATTGATAACACCGTAAACACCGTTAGGGTCGACAAGGAGGGAATCAAGCTCTGTAACGAGCTGACGCATCGTCTGATAACGTCTCTCGGGTGATTTCTGCATACATTTAATAATGATCGAATCAAGGCCCTTCGGAATGCCCTGCATAAGAGATGACGGTACCGGAGGTGTCTCCTGCAGATGCTTAACTGCGATGGCAACATTTGAATCGCCGTCGAACGGAAGTCTTCCGGTTACCATCTCGAAAAGAGAAACACCGAGTGAATAGATATCCGACTGGGGTCCGACATTGCCGCCTCTGGCCTGCTCAGGTGAAAAATAGTGAACAGAACCCATCTGAACACCTGTCATGGTAATAGTTGTGGATGATGCGGCACGCGCAATACCGAAGTCGGTTATTTTCGCGACACGGTCACGGGAAATAAGGATATTCTGGGGCTTGATGTCTCTGTGAACTATGCCGTTCTGATGAGCATAATCGAGAGCAAGACCGATCTGGATAACGATCGGGACAGCATTGCGCCAGTCCAGGTGTCCGTTCTGATTGATGAGATCCTTTACGGTAATACCTTCAATATATTCCTGAACGATATATCTGAAATTACCTTCGTGCCCAACGCCGAATACTTTAACGATATTAGCATGATTCAGTGAAGCAACTGATTTTGCTTCTGTATCAAATCTTCTGATGAACTCCTCATCAGATGAAAACTCGGGCTTTAATATCTTGATCGCAACGTTCACACCGGTATTCATGTCGATACCGAGATAAACATTAGCCATACCGCCTGAGCCTATAAGCTTGACGATCCTGTACTTATTCGCAAAGATCATGCCCTCCGGGCCGTGTACCTGATTTGCCATGTTTCCCCCTATGCTTCACAGACGGGCTTTTCAGCCCTGCCTGCTATTACCGTTATATTGTCATTGCTCCCGCCTTCAACCGCTTTGGTTATAAGTCTTGAGCATACATCTTCAAGGTTGCCTCTGTTACGCGCGCAGTCCTTAAACTGTTCATCAGACATGAAAGAATATAACCCGTCCGAGCACAGAAAGACAATATCGCCGTAACTTATATTATAACTGTAAATATCAGGATTGAGATACTGATTCTCTCCGACTACCATATGGAGCCTGCATCTTCCGGGATGGTATTTTGCCTCCTCTTCGGTAATCCTGCCCTGTTTTACAAGTCTTGCAGCTTCATTGTGATCCTCTGTCAGTTTGATCAGTTCACTTCCATGGAGCAGATAACCCCTTGTATCGCCTATATGCGCGATAGTCAGTTCCGTACCGTTCAAAAGAGCAGCGGTCAGGGTCGTGCACATACCCATGCGTTCCCGGTGCTCAAGACAATCGAGCAGTATCTTGATATTTGCTTTGTTGAAAATATTCTTAAGATATGCCGGAAGAGAATCCTTGTCTTTTACAAAAGGAAGGGTCTCTTTAAAAGCCTCAAGGATGTAGTCGACTGCGATCCGGCTCGCGATCTCGCCGAACGACTCGCCGCCGACACCGTCAGCCACAGCCATGCAAAGGATATTTCCCACGGTCACACTGCCGTAGGAATCCTCATTCATGTCCCTTACAGGGCCTTTTTCAGACATCCCGAATGTTCTCATGATCTTCCCTCTATCGTTCCTCTCCGAAGCTGTCCGCAGGCAGCCATTATATCCGATCCCATCTCACGTCTTACAGTGGCATTGATCCCGCCGGACTCAAGGATATCCCTGAACTGCTTTACTTTTGCAGGTGATGCAGAGGTAAATACTGTGCCTGGCACTTTATTGGCCGCAATTAGATTTACATGGTAAAGACCGCCCTTCAGGAGTTTTACCAGCTCTGTAGCACATGCGGGAGTATCGTTTACACCCGCAAAGAGGCTGTATTCGAATGTTATTCTCCTGCCTGTAGCCTTTGTGTATTCCCTGCATGCATTCATGAGCTGCTCTATGGAATAAGCCTTTGCAACCGGCATGAGCTTCTTTCTCAATTCATCATTCGGAGCGTGAAGAGATACGGCAAGATTGACCTGCAGCCCCTCTTTAGTGAACTCTTCGATCTTCGGAACAAGACCGCATGTTGAAAGCGTTATATGTCTGGCTCCGAGGTTAAGACCTTCAGGATCGTTTGCAAGCTTTATAAATCCCAACACGTTATTATAGTTGTCAAAAGGCTCACCTATGCCCATTATCACAACACTGCGGACTCTCTCCCCGAGCATTTTCTGGGTTACGCTGACCTGGGCAAGAAGCTCTCCTGCGGAAAGATCCCTTCCGAAACCGATCTTTGCTGAAGCACAGAAAGCACATCCCATTTTGCAGCCTGCCTGTGATGAGATACAGACAGATATCCCCGTCTTATATCTCATTGCAACTGTCTCTATAATGTTGCCGTCATGAAGCGCAAATACAAACTTCTCGGTGCCGTCGAGCTCGGACACAAGGTGCTGGAGCAGAGTAAACCCTCCGAAAATGAAGTCCTCTTCAAGCATTGCCCTGACTTTTTTCGGGACATTGGTCATTTCATCTGTCGTCACACAGCCTGATGAAAGCCAATTATATATCTGCGAAGCGCGGTACTTCGGAATTCCGTGTTCTTCACACCAACAGGTAAGATCATTAAGGTTTAAATCAAGACAGAACTTCTCTTTCAAGATCAATCTTCCTTTCTGTCTCTTTCCATACGGCAAATGAAGAAACCCTCACACTTATCGATATGAGGAAGAAGCGTGATCATACCGTTCGCGGCCTTTTCCTGTCTTTCCTCATCCATATGGAGTCCTTCGGGAAGATATTTGTCAATCGGAACAGTATGGAACCTCTTATGTTCGGACAGGAATGTTTCCACCTGATTCTCATTCTCATCAGTATTAAGCGTGCATGTGCAGTAGATCAGAGTACCGCCGGGACGGACCATCTTCGAAGCATGCTCAAGTATCGAATACTGCAAAGGAAGAAGCTCATCCAATTCATCGAAAGTAAACTTATCCCTGATATCGGGCTTTCTTCCGAGGAGGCCTAATCCGCTGCACGGGACGTCACACAATACGATATCGTAAGATCTCCTGGAATCTTTATCATCCTTGTTGATCTTTGAAGCATCGGCACAGAAAGTCTCGATCGAAGTTAGACCCAGCCTCTTGCAGTTATCCCTAACGAGCTTAAGCCTTGCCTCATTGATATCAACGGCAATTATGCTCAGGTCGTCACGGCACATCTGTGCCATATGGGTAGATTTGCCGCCCGGAGCAGCACAGCAGTCAAGGATCTTGTCAGCGACTCTCGGATGGGCAATGTGTGATGCGAGCATTGCTCCCTGTCCCTGAACGAACATTCCGTACTTATTAAAGCATTCGGAATTCTCAAGGCCGTTAAGTCCGCCCGTTATCTCAACACAATCAGGAATAAAGCTGCCCTTTACGGCCGTTATCCCTTCTTTTTTGAGTTCTGCTATGATGCCTTTCTGATCTATCTTATGAAGGTCGAACCTTACTGTCAGCTTTGCAGGTTCAAGGAATGCCTTTCCTATCTCAAGCGCTTCCTGTTTCCCGTAGTCCTTTTTTAATATGCCGTATATCTCGGGCTTTAACGATACTCTGATACCGGGTTTAAACTGTTCGAGATATCTCTTGGCCTCAGGACAATCCGTAAACTTTCTAAGCACAGCGTTTACGTAGCCTGCTGCTTTCTGATTGTACTTTTTAGTGATCTCCACAGAAGAATCAACGACAGCATAATCAGGGATATTATTGCCGAACTGGATCTGCCAGACGGCCATCCTAATAACTGTCCTGGCAACGGGATCCATTGACTCAGTCTCTTCTTTGGTAAGATGCCTTACGAGAAAATCGATCGTGAATGTATATGTTAAGGTTCCGTAGAGCATTGCTCTGGCAAAATCGATCTTCTTTCCGGCAGATGATGCTATCTTATCAGCCTTTTTGATGACAAGATTGGAATATGCATCTTTCTCATAAACCCAATAGAGCATGAGAAAACATAATTCTCTCTCATTATCATCTGAAATGATCTTGATCAGTTCTTTCTTCTTATACCGGATATCATCAGACATAGTTATGCTCCTATATTACAGGGCTTCCCACCGTGAAATTATGGGCACAGTCACGGCTTGAGAGTTTCTTGCCGCCCGGAACCTGAAGTTCTTTGATATTAAGATAGCCCACACCGCACTTGATTATCAGATTCTCACCTTTTGCTTTTACGACAGTCCCCGGTTCAGAGTTCTTCCACTCCTCAGGGATAAGCGGATCATCATCAGATAAAACTCCCGAATCCAGCACTTTCAGCTTGTTTTCGCCTGACATGACAAAAGCTCCGGGCCAGGAACTTAATGCTCTAACCCTGTTATGTATATCACAGGCATCCTGTGTCCAGAAAAACTCTCCTTCTTCAGGTCTTATCGGAGGACAGGATGTAGCAATCGACTCATCCTGCTTTGTGGCAGTGAGTTTTCCCTCAGTCCAGTCATCGATGATGCCGGGAAGTGCTTTTGCACTGACTTCGGCAATGGCATTCATCAGAGTATCAGTGTGCCAGTCAGGATCGATATCGACCTTGATCTCTTTAATGATATCGCCTGTATCCATACCGACATCCATCTTCATAAAAGTAATCCCGGTAACTTTATCGCCCTCAAGGATCGCACGCTGCACAGGTGCTGCGCCTCTTCTTGCGGGCAGAAGGCTTCCGTGACAGTTGATGCAGCCGAATACCGGAAGATCGAGCACAGCCTTTGGAAGGATCTTTCCGTAAGCAGCAGTCACTATAAGATCAGCTTCATAAGATCTGATCTTTTCGACAGCTTCATCATTCTTAAGTGAGTCCGGCTGATAAACCTCGATACCGTTTTCCAGCGCAATAACCTTGACCGGAGGCGCCGTAAGTATATGTTTGCGTCCTACGGGTTTATCAGGCTGGCAGAGACAGAGGACCACATTAAAACCGCCGTCGATAAGCGCCTTGAGATTCGTTCCTGCGAATTCAGGCGTTCCCATGAATATTATCTTAAGATCACGCCTGTCCAATCCTCAGTCCTCTTCTTCCTCGTCGATACGGTATACCTTACCGTCAACGGATTTGTCGATAAAAAGGATCCCGTCAAGATGATCATTCTCATGACAAATACATCTTGCGAGAAGATCGTCTGCCTCAAGAACGAATTCATTCCCTTCGCGGTCTAAAGCTTTTACCTTGACATGGGAAGGTCTTTCAACCCCGCAAGTCTTCCCGGGAACAGAAAGGCATCCTTCATTATCTGTCTGGGACCCGGACATCTCCAATATCTCGGGATTGATGAATTCGATCTTGCCGTGATCGTCACCTACGTCGATTACGAAAACTCTTCTTAATACACCCACCTGGGGAGCAGCGATACCGATACCTCTGCCTTCGAAATACATGGTGTCAGCCATGTCATCCAACAGTTTTATTATCCTCGGAGTGATCTCATCCACGGGACGTGATGTCTTGCGCAGAAGCGGATCACCTTCCAAAACCAGATTTCTTAAAGCCATATCAGGCCTCCATTCATAATTTTACCCATATATTATAATTTGCTAAATAATAACAAACAAGTGCCGGAGTATTTCTCCGACACCTGCTTGGTTTATTGGTCAATTATTATTCAGATCAAAGATCCCAGGAACTGATGTATTTCTTCTGTTCTTCCGTGAGTTCGTCGATAGTAATGCCCTTTGTCTTAAGAAGGATCTCGGCGACACGGTCATCTATTACTTCGGGAGTCTGATATACATCTACAGGGAGCCTTTCGGGATTATTGGCAATAAACATTGCAGACTGCGCCTGAAGAGCAAAACTCATATCCATGATCTCCACCGGATGTCCGTCACCGGATGCAAGATTAACAAGTCTTCCTTCGGCGATAACACAGACAGTATTACCGTTTTTCAGCTTATATCCGATGATGTTGTTACGGAGCTCGTCTTTACTAACGCAAATGTCATTAAGATCCTTAACGCTCACTTCACAGTCGAAATGGCCGGCATTGCAGCACACGGCTCCATCCTTCATAGCTTCAAAATGTCTTGCGGTGATAACATCCTTGCAGCCGGTAACGGTAACAAAGAAATCTCCCAATGGAGCAGCATCGTCCATTGTCATTACCTGATAGCCTTCCATTATGGCCTCACAAGCCTTTACCGGATCTATCTCGGTAACTATAACCTTAGCGCCAAGCCCCTTAGCCCTCATGGCGACACCTCTGCCGCACATTCCGTATCCTGCGACTACAACGGTCTTTCCGGCAACAACAAGGTTTGTAGTGGCCATTATGGCAGTCCAAACGGATTGTCCCGTTCCGAACCTGTTATCGAAAAGATGCTTGCATCTTGCATCGTTTACGGCAATTACAGGATAAAGGAGCTTATCCTCGTTCTTTAATATCTCAAGTCTGTGAACGCCCGTAGTCGTCTCTTCGCAGCCGCCTCTCACATTGGCAGCCATGTCCTTTAATTCGGAATGAAGGAGCAGCGCAAAATCTCCGCCGTCATCTATAACGATGTCAGGCTTAAAGCTCAGAGCCTTCTTAAGTCTTCCCCAGTATTCCTCTTCGGAATCGCCGTGGACTGCGTATACATTCATTATGTCCATCGAAGCAAGTGCTGCTGCCACGTCATCTTGTGTGGACAACGGATTGCATCCTGTAAGAGCGACTTCCGCGCCGCCTCTGGCAAGCGCTCTTGCAAGGCAGGCGGTCTTCGCTTCGACGTGAACGGATACCGATATCTTAAGGCCCTTGAAAGGCTGCTTTTCTATGAGCTCGCTCTCAATGGCACGGAGCACGGGCATATTGCGGTATGCCCATTCTATCTTCTCAATGCCTGATGGTGCCAAAGCGATATCCTTTACTTCGTAATTAAATGTTCCCATCTAAAATACCTCTTCCTAAACTACTCAAACTTCAAGTCTTTTTACAAATTCTTTTACAAGTGCACAGCTGTTATCTGATGCGAGTCTCGCATTATCAAGAACTTCCTGTTCCGAGAGCGGATTTCCGGTCATTCCGGCAGCCATATTGGTTATGCAAGACATAGCGGCTACCCTTATACCCATATGCGAAGCAGCTATTGCTTCAGGAACGGTAGACATGCCGACACAGTCAGCACCCATGATCCTTAATGCCCTGATCTCAGCAGGTGTCTCATACTGCGGACCCTTGGAATAAGCATATAAGCCTCTGCTGATCCTTATCTTAAGATCTCTTGCGCAGTTAACGAGAAGGTCAGTAAGTCCGGGATCGTATACATGGCACTGATCGGGAAATCTCGTACCGAATTCCGTGATATTCGGACCTCTTAAAACAGGTTCGGCATTAAATGAAAGATGATCAGTGATGGCGACAAGCTCAGGAACTTTATAATCAGGGTTGATACCGCCTGATGCATTGGTAAGGAAGAGAGCCTTTACTCCGAGTCTTCCCATTACTCTCACATAGAAAGTAACGGTCTCCATCGGATATCCTTCATAGTAGTGAAATCTTCCGTTCATCATGAAAACGGGGCGGCCTGACAGAGTCCCTGCCAAAAGGCAGCCCTTGTGTCCGGGAGCCGTTGATACCGGAAAACCGGGGATATCCTTATAAGGTATCTCCATGGCATCTTCAGCCATAGATGACAAAGGGCCTAATCCCGAACCCAGGACTATGCATACGGAAGGCAGTTCCCTTCCTGACAGCGCATCTCTGATATAAGAAGCCGCGCCGTCGACACGTTTAACAAATTCAGCTGTATCGGTGATCATAAGCAATTCCTTCTAATCGTTGTATTATTCCCGTTTTCGAACACAGACATTATTCTATCATAGATAAAAGAACTAAGGCTGCCTATGAAGCAGCCTTAATTCAATTAATCATCATGTCAAGTCAGCGTTCAGTTCATTCATAAACGGTATCATCGACAATTGCAACACAAGGATCATCAGGATTCAAACACTTGCCGTTCTCATCAAAATTATATCCTCTGCCGTTGATTACATAGTTATAAGCAGTTGACATACAAGCAAATCCATCTTCGAAATAATACCAGGAACCCCTGTACTTCAGCCACTCACCCTCTGCAACGCGGCCGTCCGGTTTTGCATAGAACCATTGATCCCAGTACTGGAACCAGCCGGTTACCATCTTGCAATCCTCGTCAAAAAAGTACTGTATGTTCGGATCATCATACATTGACCAGAAATTGTTTGGATACGTACTACCGTCCCATTCATTAAAATAGTACCAGTTTCCGTTGATCTTCTTCCAGCCTGTATAGTATTTTCCGTCGGAACCTATATAGGCCCATCCAGAATCTAATTCTACCCAGCCGGCCTTATCCTTGCCATATTGAGTAACTCTTCCGGAAGCATCGACCTTATAGAGCTTACCTTCAAGAGGGAAGCCATCATAATCAGAGACCATATGCCCCTGTTCATCGAAATAGTAGGTGGAGCTGCCCTGGGTAAGCCATTTGTCGCGGTAGAGTTCACCCTTACTATCTGCATATGCCCAACGGGTAACGGGACCATCCATGTATAAGACCGATATCTGCTGCCAGCCTTTTACCGTCCTTCCGGAATCCGGATTAGAACATACGCCGTTAGAATCAAAGTCGTAGAGCTTATCATTGATTAGAACATTCTTGCAGCCGGATACCATCTGTCCGAAATGGTCGAAATAATACCATTTATTACCGACTTTAAGCCACTCTGACTGATATCCCTTACCGCCGGATTTAAGATAGCAATAAAAACCTGTAGAAGGATCCTTATGCCAGCCCGGTGTTGTGTTCAATGCACCTGACGGATCAAGGAACCATACAGATCCATCATTCTCCCAATCGAAAAGGATACCTGTCTTCATCGCATAAAAATAATCAAAGAAATACCATTTATTGCTGATCTTATGCCAGCCTTTATATGCACGGCCGTCGGAACCGTAAAAACCCCAACTGCCATACTGATTCTGAACCCAACTATTAGTGACCATCTTGCCATTGTCAGCAAAATAGTACTCAAAACGTTCTTGCTTACCGTTATCTACGAAATACGGCTGTCCGGTAGCCATGATGCCGTAATCGTTATAAACGGAACCGGTCTTTTCATCTCCGAAAAAATACCAGCTGCCATTGATCTTTTTCCAGCCGGAATATACCTTTCCGTCGGCTCCGACATAACGCCACTGCGAACGTGATTTATCGTAGATCGGGTGACCTTCGTCATTGTAACCTGTTATGAAATACCGGCACGGAATCCACTTATTCTTGTCCATATGACCTTTTGCATCGAAATGATACATATCACCGTCAATCCAGGCAAAGGTATCAACAAGAACGTAACCGTCTTCATAGAAATAGTACCAGTTGCCGTCAATCTGCTTCCAGGTGTTAATGTAATACTCACTCTCTGATGTGTAGTATTTCCATCCCCATTCTTCCTCTTTCCAGCCGGACGAATCCGCCATAGATGCAGAAGGAATAAATGACAGCATCATTCCCGCAGTCAATGCAGCCGCCATTAGTTTCTTAAATCTCATCTAACTTTCCCCCTTTTTAAAAAGATAATTAATTTTATCAAAAACGTAAAACAAATTTGAACAACAGAAGATTGTTCAGTTGCAAAAGAAAAACTGCCCCGTTTGAGGCAGTTTTACTAATAAAGCTTGTTAATTAACCTTTAATTGCGCTTTCCGCAGCAGTTCTTGTACTTCTTGCCGGAACCGCAAGGGCACGGGTCATTAGGTCCGACCTTCTTGGGATCGCGCTTTGCAGGTGTCCTGGGAGAATTATCACCTGAAGAACCTTCGATCGGCTTAGAGGCCGATTTGGGTGTAACCTGCGGAGCCTGAGCGTGATTCTCGGACATCTCTCTTACCTGGGGTTTTGCTTCGATATGAGTCTCAGGAGTGAAATTTGCTCTCATTATGAACTTAACGGCATCGTTCTGGATGCTCTCATTCATCTCTTCGAACATTGCAGAACCTTCGAGCTTATACTCGACAACAGGATCGTGCTGACCGATACTTCTCATTCTGATCGAACTTGAGAGCTGGTCTAAAGCATCGATATGATCCATCCACTTAAGGTCTACTGTTCGAAGCAGGATCTGACGCTCAACGTCACGGAATATCTCGGTAGAGATCTCCTCTTCTTTCTTTGCGATAAGCTCTTTAGCTTCATCTGTGATCATTGCCGCAAGCTCGTCACATTCGGGAATATCCTTTTCGACATTCTGGACAAGGAGCACTGAAGGAAGCTGACCGAAGATATCTTCGAGCATTCTGCCCAATGAATATCTTTCAGTTGTAGTGATAACACCGTCTAATGCAAACTGATTGCAGACTCTGGAAGCTACACGCTCGATCATCTGCAGATAGATGCCGTGTACGTCTTCACCCATGATGACCTGTCTTCTCTGGTCGTATGTGATAGTTCTCTGAACGTTGTTGACGTCGTCGTATTCGAGGACGCTCTTACGTGCCGAGAAGTGCATTGCTTCGAGCTTCTTCTGCGAACTGTCGATAACCTTGGTAAGAGATCTGACCTGAAGTTCCATATCATCTTCGATACCCAGACCTTCATAAATAGCGGATACTCTGTCACCTCCGAAGATCCTCAAAAGGTCATCTTCCAAAGACAGGAAGAACTTGGATCTTCCGGGGTCACCCTGACGTCCGCTTCTACCCTTAAGCTGGTTATCGATTCGTCTTGATTCATGACGCTCGGTACCGATAACGAAAAGTCCGCCGAGTTCTCTGACCTCATTAGCTTCGACTTCGAACTCCTGCTTATACTTATCGACTAAAGCCCTGAATCTTTCCCTTGCTTCGATAATAAGCTCGTCTTCAGTCTCGTAATAGCTGTTTGCCGCATCAACAAGATCATCGGTATAGCCTAATCTTCTCATTTCCTGGAGAGCCATATATTCGGCATTACCGCCTAACAGGATATCGGTACCACGGCCCGCCATGTTTGTAGCGATCGTAACTGAACCCTTACGTCCTGCCTGGGCAATGATCTCGGCTTCTCTCATATGGTTCTTGGCGTTCAAAACGTTATGCTTGATGCCGTATTTGGTGAAGATCCTTGAAAGGAGCTCGGATTTATCAACGCTTACCGTACCTACAAGAACAGGCTGGCCTTTGTCGTTGGCTTCCTTAACAGTCTTAAGGATTGCCGCATACTTACCGTTCTCTGTCTTAAATACGCCGTCATTCTCATCGATCCTGATAACAGGGTTGTTTGTAGGAATCTGGATAACGTCAAGATTATAGATCTGTCTGAATTCAGCTTCTTCCGTATAAGCCGTACCGGTCATGCCCGAAAGCTTTGTGTACATACGGAAGAAATTCTGGAATGTTATGGTTGCAAGAGTCTTATTCTCGTTTGCGACCTTAACGTTCTCTTTTGCCTCGATAGCCTGATGGAGACCGTCACTGTAACGTCTTCCCGGCATAAGTCTTCCCGTAAAGTCATCTACGATAACGACTTCGCCGTCCTGAACGATGTACTGCTGGTCCTTTTTGAAATTACCGTTAGCTTTCAGAGCATTGTTAATATAGTGCTGAAGGTCAAAGTTGTCAGGATCTGAAAGGTTCTCGATATTAAAGAACTTCTCTGCTTTTGCAATACCGTTTGCGGTAAGGACTGAAGTCTTTGCCTTCTCGTCCGTAACATAATCGGCATCTCCTACAAGTTCATCCATATCGACTTTGTCATCAGTCTCGACAACCGTATACTGCTTCAGCGTCTTAACAAAAGTATCTGCTTTTTTGTAAAGATCAGAAGATTCCGTACCTCTGCCTGAAATGATGAGCGGTGTTCTTGCCTCATCGATAAGGATAGAGTCGACCTCGTCGACAATGGCATAGTTAAGATCTCTCTGGGCGATCTGCTCCTTCTGGACTACCATGTTGTCACGGAGATAATCGAAACCGAACTCGTTATTGGTTCCGTAAACGATATCTCTTGAATACATATCCTTACGGTCCTTCATAGGAATGTCGTGAATAATAAGACCAACGCTCATATTGAGGTACTTATAGATCTTGCCCATCCACTCGGAGTCACGCTTTGCAAGATAATCGTTTACCGTTACTACATGAACACCTTTTCCGGTAAGAGCATTGAGGTAAACAGGCATCGTAGCCACAAGGGTCTTACCTTCAC
>JAEEGL017297378.1_pt1 | contig 28469 bp, 23 predicted proteins | sample 9134231 | NCBI WGS metagenome assembly JAEEGL01 (sample SAMN16246548, study PRJNA631951) | gut metagenome | biome: gut microbiome; feature: rumen; material: fiber-attached | host: Bos | place: Iran: Karaj | collected 2018-10
ATCGTGTATCTTTTCAAAACTCCAATTGGGGTCATCCGGATAGGTGATTGCAGACACAAGTCCTGATTGCACCGATCTATCAAGCGCCTCTCTAAAACCAAGCCGGTCAATTCCTGCCCTAATCGCACTCATCACTCTTTGGTGGCGAGCCCACTTTTTTTCTTCTCCTTCTGCCCAGTATTCACTTATTGCCTGCTTTGCAGCATAAATAGTCTGTACCGGAGGAGTAAAGTGCATTTCCCCAGTACGCTCAAAATAATCATACTGCATGAACAGATTACAGTAATAGGATCGCACGGGGTAGTTTTTTGATTCTTCTATAATGCTTTTCCGCCCTATCACAAAAGAGAGTCCTGTCATTCCCTGAATTCCCTTTTGCGCTGATGCCATACAGAAATCGATATTATCATCGTAAACATTAATCGGTATCATGGCATAAGCAGAAGTTGTATCCGTAATCAAAAATGCACCATACTTATGAGCCAATGCCCCTATCGCTTTCACCGGATTTAGCAATCCGGTTCCGGTTTCATGGAAAGTGACATAGACATATCCAATGTCAGTGTTTTCTTTCAGTACACTCTCAATTGCAGATAAATCAGGAGCATTATCTATAGGCTGTTTAAGCTCTATCAGAGGAAGATGATAAGCTTTGCAAACATCCACTGCTCTCTGACTATAAGAACCATTGTTTATTACGAATGCTTTTTTATCCGCAGCCAACAATGAATTCAGTGTAATATCAATACATATCGTTCCTGAACCACAAAAAAGAACGGATGTATAATCATCACCACCATGAACAATCCTAACCAGATTTTCCCTCATCGGAGCCATAATTGTCTGAAATTCCTTCTCACGAGGACAGATATCTGGAACGACTTGCGCAAGTTTGACTGTATCTGTTGTGGTAGACGGCCCTGGATTCAACAAAACATTTCGTTTAATATTCAATCAACACAACTCCTTCTCAAATCTCATCAATCAGCGTTATTATTTCTTTTATTGGCATTAGCCTATCATCTACTTCCTTTGCCCTATGATATTTTAAAATATCCTGAGCTGTTTGCTGCATAGCCGGAAAAGCAGCGCGCGTCAGCTGATTAGCATAAATTACTATATTTACACCATGTAAAGAAAGCTCATCCTCTGTAATAGAATTAAAGCTACTTGGTACCACAACCAATGGAGTACCTTTATTATCTTTTCTAAATCTGTCACAGAATTCTATAATTTCAGACGGATCTTTTTTTCGGCTATGGATCATTATTCCATCTGCTCCGGCCTTAACAAAAGCAAACGCCCTCGCCAGAGCATCGTCCATCCCCTTTTCGAGAATCAGGCTCTCAATCCTGGCAATAATCATGAAGTCATCTGTTAACTGTGCCTTCTTACCGGCAGCAATCTTGGTGCTCATCTCTTCAATTGTCGCCTGTGTCTGTTCAACTTCCGTTCCGAAAAGTGAATTCTTTTTAAGGCCCTTCTTATCCTCGATAATAACAGCAGAGACGCCTAAACGTTCAAGGGTTCTCACGGTATATACGAAGTGTTCAGTGAGTCCGCCTGTGTCTCCGTCGAAAATAATAGGCTTAGTAGTTACTTCCGTAATATCCTCAATGGTACGAAAACGGCTTGTCATATCAACCAATTCTATATCCGGCTTACCCTTAGCTGTAGAATCGCAGAGACTGCTTATCCACATCGCATCGAACTGATCAAGCTTTCCGTTGTCACCTTCAATTACCGTCTTCTCCACAATGAGTCCTGTCAATCCACTGTGAGCTTCCATAACTTTTACTATTGGAGTCATTTCAATTAGCTGACGGAGACGTTTTCTTCTGTACTCGGGCATAGAAAGACGTTCTTTCAATTGAAGATCAATTTTTCTTACATTTTCATTATACGTATATGGAACATCTATTATTATTCCGCCATAAGTATCCAATAATTCCTTCACATGCTCTCGAATTGCAGATTCTACTCCTTTTGTCCAATTATCGCCATGTATTACATAATCAGGATGTAATTCTTTGATTACATCATCATAAAGCATATCATTTTGAAGAATTACCGAGTCAACGCCTTCGATGGCTTTATATCTGGCAATTCGTTCCTCCTCTGAAACAGTCGGAAACCTATTATATCGAATAGATGCCCTATCGCTAAGGCATCCTACAACAACACGTCCGTATTCTCGAGCTTTTTCGATAATATTAAGATGTCCCTCGTGAATTACGTCTGTACAAAAGCAAGTATATATAGTCTTCATAGGTATTTCCTGATCCTCCCGTCATCAACTACATCTCATACTTTTTCTTATCTTCAACTTTAATATCAGTACCAATCTGTACTTCAATCAACTGTAGTCCATTCTTCCCAGCCACTACAGTATGTTTACTTCCCATCGGTAAGTTAATTACATCTCCGATTTTCACGGTATGTGTTTTCCCATCTACGGTTGCCTGCCCATCGCCATCTATTACAGCCCATACCTCATCACGTCTTTCGTGACTATGATAATTCATTTTATGGCCAGGATTCAAAGTAACTTTTACAGTCAGCGACTGACTCCCGATATCCAAAACCCGATAACTCCCCCATGATTTTTCCGCAAACATGATCTGATGGTCAAACGCATCAACAAACGGCTTAATAAAGCTACTTTGCTTTTTGTCTGATATCAATATCCCATCCGGAGAAGCACCAATAACTACATCTTTCAGCCCCATTCCGAGAATTGGCACATCAAGTTCGTTTATTACATGCACGTTCTCGCAGGTTTCATCAAGCACTCCTTCACCGATTACATGTTCGTCCATCGCTTCAGTAAGCGTATTCCACGTACCGAGATCTTTCCAAGTCCCGGAATAACGCAAAACATCAATACTGGTCTCATTTTCGACCACAGCATAGTCAAAACTAATCTTCTTCAAATTTTCATAATTTGAAAAAAGCTCTGAATAATCAGAAGTCCCTAACAACTCCTTACTCTTATCCAAAACATAAGAAAGCTTATATGCGAAAACACCGCCATTCCATAATGCGCCTTCTGAAATATACTTTGCCGCCGTAACTGCATCCGGCTTTTCTGTAAAAGTATATGAAACGGAGCCATCTGCATCATAAGCCGGTTTAATATATCCGTATTTTTCACTCGGATATGTTGGCTCAATCCCCATCAGCACCAATTTCTTCTCACCATTTTGCGCAGCATTAAACAAACCCTCAATACATTCAAAATATCCTTCCTCCACATATGGATCAACCGGACATACAACGACCGCTTCAGAAACAGGAACTCGCTTTATATCATGCAGATAAGCAGTTGCCAAGGCTATTGCTGCAAATGTATCTCTGCGGCATGGTTCTAGTGATATAGCAACGTCTGTTCCAAGCTGATTATGTATAGCTGATATTTGCGCCTTACTGGTAGCAATGGTAATTTGTGCATCGGGAATAACGGACTTAATCTGTCCGTAAATCCTCTGAACCATTGATTCATAATCAATAGTTCCTACCGCGCCTTGCTTCCTAAACAATTTTATAAACTGCTTAGATCTAACATCGTTGCTAAGCGGCCACAAGCGTTTTCCGGAACCTCCGGACAAAAGAATAATATTCATTCTATAATACTTCCGTCCATCTGATTATTTGTTTGCCTATAAATATACGGATTTTAGAACATCAATTAACAGATTAATATTACTGTCCATTTCAACTGAATGATTACCTACAAAGAACCCATTCTCATGAATATAATCTGCATTTCTTAGTTCCCCACTAATACTATAATCCAAGTATTTTAATGCTTGTTGACGTGCAAAGTTCCCTGCCACTATAGGTCGAACTTCAATACCATTCTCGGTTAAAGCCCTAATAGTTACGTCTCTTTTTCCAGAGAATTCTACCGGAAGGATAATCGCAAAGCCAAACCATGATGACATTCCGATTTCCTTTTGCGTTAAAAAAATGGTTTCCTCCATGATACGCTTTTTAAACAGCTTTGCGTTGGCTCGTCTCTGCGCAACAAAAGAATCCAATTTCTTTAACTGCTCAATACCTGTCGCAGCTTCAATTTCAAGAGGTCTTACATTAAATCCCGGCATAATAAAATTGAAACTTTCATAAAACGAGTCTTCACTTTTTTTATACAACAACGAATTATCCGGCAAATGCCGTGTCCATCCGTGTGATCGAATAGAAAGCATATAATGGTAAAGTTCCTCATCATCTGTAACACTCATTCCACCTTCCATCGTACACAGATGATGAGAAAAATAAGTTGAAAAAGAACCGATAAGACCAAACGTCCCGGTACTCTTTCCTTTATATGTCGCTCCCATAGATTCACAATTGTCTTCCAATAGAATTAATCCATAAGCTTCGCAAATCCTTTGTATATGTTCAAACTCATTGGGGTTACCTAGAAGATTAACCGCCATAATTGCCTTTGTCGATGGCGTTATTGCCTTTTCCAATGCATCAAGATCTATGTTTAGTGTATCAAGAGCTATGTCAACAAATCGTAGTTTAAACCCCATTTGGCAAATTGGGAAATAAGTAGTACTCCAAGATACTGCTGTTACAAGAACCTCATCACCGCGCTCTAATCTCCCCGAGTATAGCAATGATGCCATCATAATAAGATTCGCTGATGAACCTGAATTAGACATTACGGCATACTTTACCCCAAACTTTTTGGCAAATTCTATTTCATATTCCTTCACATACGCGCCCATAGTAAAGAACCTTGAATCAATAACGTTATGCGCCGCGTCAAGTTCCTTAGAATCCCAAGTATCATTTGAAAGACTATATCGCATTAATGCTCCTCCAACACACTTTGTTCTTAACCAATACCGTTTTTCATTTATTCCTGCTCTGCTGGTAATACGACATCAAGGAAATACTTATATGTTTTCTCAATACCTTCCTTGAGACTCGTTTTCGCATTCCACCCGGCCGCGGACATTTTAGATACATCCATCAGTTTCTGGGGCATACCATCTGGTTTGCTTGAATCAAAAATCAAATCTGCATGATATCCAATAACTTCCATTATTAACTCAACCAGTTCTTTTATGCTAACATCCGATCCTGTCCCGACATTAAAGAAATCGTTTCCGGAATAGTTGTTCATCATAAAAAAACATGCATCAGCAAGATCGTCCACAAACATTAATTCTCGTCGGGCAACACCGGTTCCCCACATGGGAATACTGGTCGCTCTATTTTTTTTTGCATCGTGAACTTTACGAATAAGGGCTGCAACTACATGAGATCTCATTGGCGAAAAGTTATCGCCATATCCATAAATATTACACGGCATAACCGAAATAAAATCCGTACCATACTGCAAATTATAGTATTGGCACATTTTTAATCCTGCAATTTTAGCTATAGCATACCCCTCATTAGTTGGTTCCAATTTTCCATCCAGCAGATACTCTTCCTTCATTGGTTGCGGAGCCAATCTCGGATATATACATGATGACGCTAAGAATAATAATTTCTTAACACCATACACTCTGGAAAATTCGATAATATTATTCTGAATTGCAAGATTATCATAAAGAAATTCAGCCGGAGCTTGTATATTGGCCATAATTCCGCCAACTCTTGCAGCCGCTAAAATAACATATTCCGGTTTTTCTTTATCAAAAAAAGCACGCACCTCATTTTGATCACGTAAGTCAAGTTCTCGTGATCGGAGGCCCACAATATTATTATACCCTTCTTCACGAAATTTTCTTTCTATCGCAGAACCAACCTGTCCGCCTCTGCCTGCAATAAAAATCTTACCATCCTTATTCATTACTTCACTTCCCCGTGCTCCAGATATTCAGCAAGATTAGTCCTTATATGCTCTTCTGCTCTCTCAACCGCAACTTTCTTCATGTCATGCTCAACCATGATCTTAACCAATTCCTCAAAGGAAGTCTTTGTTGGATTCCACCCCAACTCTCGTCTTGCCTTTTCAGGATTCCCCCATAAATTAACAACATCAGTCGGTCGATAAAAATCAGGCGATACCTCAACTATAGTACGTCCGTTTTTTTCATCAATTCCTTTTTCATTCATCCCTTCGCCTTTCCATTCAAGTTCAATCCCAACGTAATGAAAAGCCAAGGTGGCAAATTCACGTACCGAATGTTGAACTCCGGTTGCAATAACAAAATCATCCGGCTTGTCGTTTTGCAGTATTAACCACATGCATTCAACATAATCTTTGGCATATCCCCAATCGCGAAGAGACGAAAGGTTTCCCAGATACAGTTTATCCTGCTTTCCCTGCGCAATTCGGGCTGCGGCTAATGTAATCTTTCTTGTTACAAAGGTCTCACCCCTTCTCTCAGACTCATGATTAAATAGAATTCCCGAACAACAAAACATATTATATGCCTCTCGGTATTCTTTAGTAATCCAAAAGCCGTATTGCTTTGCCACTGCATAAGGACTATACGGATGGAAAGGAGTGTTTTCGTTTTGGGGTACTTCCTCAACTTTCCCATACAGCTCAGAAGTAGACGCTTGATAAATCCTACAAGTATCAGCCAGACCGCACACTCGTACAGCCTCCAGAACTCGTATAACCCCCAGAGCATCCACATCAGCAGTAGACTCCGGAACATCAAACGAAACCTGAACATGACTCTGTGCCGCCAAATTATATATTTCATCAGGCTGAACCGCTGATATAATCTTAACCAGACTTAAGGAATCGGCCATATCTCCATAATGCAGATGAAAACTGGGATTGCCTTCCAGATGAGCTATTCTCTCACGAAAGTCAACCGAGCTCCTTCGAATAACGCCATGAACATCATACCCTTTCTCGAGAAGGAATTCTGATAAATAACTGCCATCCTGTCCTGTCACTCCTGTTATTAAAGCTTTTTTCTTCATAATCCCCCTTTGAAAACTATGTTTATCAAGTTAATCACGTAGTCACTAGAATACTTATTTATGCAAGCATAATACTTTCACCAATACTCCTTTAGCTAGCAAAAAGAAGCGCTTTCTAAAAAACGGTTTTTTCATCCTGCTACCGTCGGAATATGTATTGTCTATTACTTTATTCCCATCATATATATGCAACGCTTCCCATAATTTTCGATTACGGTCATAGTCATCCATCTTTTCACGGATAAATGTTTCATATTGCGATAAATCAGCCTCATCTTTTATGCATCTATCCCATTCTCCTGAGCACTCTAGCCAATACTTATTATTCTTTGTAAAGACCGCCCAATGCTCTATCGATTGGCTCAATCTCACCGAAAAGTCATCATGATCCTCTATATAAACGCAATCACGGCCACTTCCCAAAAGAGTTTTCCCGTCTATATCATCCGGTACTTGTGCGTTTATCATATTTAATACTGTAGGGAATATATCCATAACAGATCTCAGTTCTTTATCAATGGCAAGCCCTCTATCTCCTTTTTTTCGTATATACATAAATGTCTTAACGCGATCATCGTCTATCAAATGCTCCCTTTTTACCCCTTCATATCGAAAACCATGGTCTGAATAAAGCATTATATAATCAAATGAATCAATATCATACCTCGTAAATAATTTCTTCAGCAATCTTACGATTAACTCCACACCGCTATTGAATCTTTTTTCCGAATAACCCATATTGTCTAAATAGCTGTGCAGGTCATGAAGATAGAAGAAAGAAAAGGAATTCTCTGCAGGCTGCCATTTTTCAACAAACTTATCAAGAACTTTTTCTGTACTTACTACGTCTTGAAAGCCATCCGGAAGCATACCTATCAAATTGTCCGTTTGCCGCATAAAAGCATTTAACTCATACCCAGCATCCTTTAGGGCCTGCCAAACATTATCGCAATTACTTGTATGTAAAAAACGCTGCGGATACTTCAAGCGATTGTTACAACCATTTGCACGAGGGTATAAGCCGGTCCACATACACGCTGTACTTCTTGGTGTGTCAGGCGCTGGTGTAAAACAATTTGCGAAAACAGTACCACCTATTTCTCTTAAAAAATCATCAAAAGCAGTTTGTTGGTGCTTCTCATTTATAACGTGCAGATAGTCTCCGCCCAGCATATCAATAAAAACGCTTAGAATCCGCATAACTCTCAGCTCCACTATTTTCAGTAATCATTCCTTATTCAAGGCAAGTAACACACTTATTCTCCTAAGATTAAGCGATTTAACCTAATGCTTACCTCTTCAGCAGTCATTCTTTCCGGTATATCAACATACTTGATTTCTCGAATATTAGAAAAAGCTTTCTTAATAATCTCATGTTGCCTCAATGCACGTAGTGCGTAACTTTCTTCCATATGAGCAAAGCAATTATACTCAAGTCTCAATCCCACACTCCATTCATGTTGAATGACATTATGTGTAAAATTAACCACTTTCTCTACATCATTAGCAGTAGTTGTTTCAATTTCTGTAATCCCTTTTTTTCTCCTCATTACATATAATACCTTAATCGGTACCTTCTCAACTTGTAGTTTTTCCTTTGGAAATAAATGAATAGGCGATACAGGAAGGTAATCATAAACAGCACGATCTCTTATGTTTAACTTATGTTTTATATGCCGCTTTATTCTCAAAAAATATTTATCCGGACGGTAAGACACATAATGCACTTTATTCTTTTCGAAATACTGGGGAAATAATTTTTTATGATATTCATAAAGGCAAAAAGGTCTAGGATACGAAAAACAGTAACCGTTTGAATCTACTATTATAAGATCATCACCCAATAGTTTTACGCCGGTCTTTTTAATCGCTTTTGCGATAAAACAAGTTTTCCCTATCCCTCCAAATGCACTGATAAGTATTCCCTCATTGTTCACAGCCACACCGGCTCCATGAATAAAGGTTTTTCCCTCATCTTCCAAAAGTAATTGTAAAATGTATGGAAGATACCAAGCATTCTCATATGCCCAAAATTCCATCCCATCCTCAATAAACCGGAATGCTATTCGCGCTTCTAAACTATAGAAAATGCCATTGAAAAAATAGGCATTATCGGGTACTACAATAGCATTATCAGGAACGTCCAATTCATTAATGTCCCTAACAATAAGCTTCTTATCAGTTTTCGAATCAGCATAATACTCTGAGAACCCATCAATGCATATATATAAATGCTCAAGAAATTTCTCTACTCGATTTTCATCTTCCACAATCAAATCAATTGATACATTATGTATATTGCATAAGTGCTTTTTCATCTCATCACCTCAGAAAAGAATATTACATTTATTTATTTATTACCTTCGCCCAAAATAATAATAGTGTCCCAATCATTATTCTGTTCAATTTCCAGAACCATCTCAATTAATCACCAGCCACGAGTCCGGGAATATATCTTTATTCGAGATATTATTGTATCGGCTCGGTCTAATAATTATTTTTTGTTCATTGGGATTGAGATAAGCGCCCCACCATGAGAAAGTCGAATTAGCAACTATATTGTGCTTGCATCTGGACATATAATACATATCATAATAGCTTTTCTCCCCAGTATTCCCTTCTACTACTGTTATATCTCCATCGGTAAAGAACTCTTGTGCATATGCTTTATCATCACTAAATATATAAAACTTTGCATTAGGAACTTTTTCTCTTATATAATTCATTGACCTACGGTAATAATCATCATCGCATATTCCGCCATATTTGTCTTTGAACTTTAGGTAATCTCCTCGTCGTATATGCACACTCACCGATTCATTGCTATCAATCTCATCTTCTATATCACTATGATCAATCCCCTGAAATGTAAAAATCTCTCTTATCCTATCTCTGATTTCAAAGAAGTACCTTTCATTCTGCCAATAACCCATGAGGTATCCCTCATTCACTTTAAGTACATCTTCTTTACAGGTAAAATCCGTTTCATTTAGATAGGTACTTTTTTGCCCCCAAATATGTCTAAACAATTTATCCTTAAACGAGGCTGAAACATATGCATATCTAGAAATCTCATTAGCAGCGGCAATTTCATAACGAAGTCCAAACACCCTATCGAGCTCATAACCATTATGATGACTGACATTATCCTTTTCCCAATTACTGATATCTATAAATACTCTCTTTCCGCTTTTTTTTAACGCTTCGACTAAGGCAGCTTGAAACATCTGGTTGCCAAGCCCCCCCATTATTCTAACAACAATATACTCACTTGCTCTAATTTCCATCTTTCTCCTTACATAATAAATACTCTCAGAAACCAAACAAATCGACAGAATACCCTTTTTATCTTACCGCATTCGAAATGGCTATTCAATACGTTTTACTATGCTGATCACGATACCATAAAGCTTTTACTTAACCCTCTTTTGCAGCACTTTTTTTATCGCTTCAGTTGCAAGCGCTTTAACTCCGCAAAATTCCTCCGTTTTATAAAAGATAGCCGCCAGCCAGCTCATAGTTATAGCACATGATAAAAATAAGTATATAATGAACGATAGCCATCCTTGTTCCGGCTTAATCCACAGTGCGAGCATATTTAAGACAACAACTGGAACGACCAAAACACAAACTTGTATTATTCTTTTAAGATAATAAAGCTTTAAACTACTAGCAGTTATCTTTTCATATGCCAATCGTAAAGTTCTTATATTCGAATAAGTAAATGCTATGCAAGTGCCAATATATATCCCTGGTAAGCCAACCGTAATAACTCCAATAATCGAGATTCCAAGATTTAACGCAACGCAAACTATACTTGTTACCTTAACATCATAAAAAATCCCAAATGCCGTTTTATAGTTCGAAAAAGAATGACTCCTTCCCGCAATATAGAAAGAAGCACAAAGAAGTACCATGGATGCAGTATCAATAAGCTTTTCCTGTCCGGCCCAAAGGGAAATAAACGGCTGATAAAGCGATATAAGCATAACAGTACAAAATCCATAAATCAAATAATCTATAAAATCATATATTTTGAAAACTCTATAGCATTTTTCGATATCTTCAGTAGCTGCCATATTTCCCAAGCTCGGAACAACACTTGTTAATAATGCCAATACGATTTTTTTTATGTAGTTTGCAATTAAGCAGTAATTATCCGCATAACCAACCGCAAAAATATCCAGCCCCAATGCAATAATAATATTATCTGTTTGATGAGTGAGTACATCAGAAAATTTACTTACTATAAGCCCTCCCATATTCTTTTTTATATGGTTATTAGTTGCTTCGTCGAGCTTTTGTGGCTTAATAATATACAGATATGCATACTTGTGCTTAAAATATATTCTGATTGCGATTTGGTTTCCTATAACAACAATAAACTGAATTATGAGATATACCAAAAAAGACTTGTAAATAAGCAAAAAGATGATTTGCAAAAAATTAATGGTCACTGCAGCACAGAGAGAAAAAACTGATGATATATACTCTTTCTGCTCCGCATTTGTTAGGCAAAAGAGATAAGAAGAAAAATAGCCCGCAACAGTCATGCCCAAATACAGAAAATAATATACATAGATATTTCCTACATCTCCCGGATCCTTTACCAGAAAAGACATGAATGGAACAATAGCCAATCCCGCCACTAAAACTACTATAGCTATTATATGATACACTTTACGATAAACATAAAGTAAAGATACTATTTTTTCCTTGTCGTTTTCTGCAACCGGTTTGTACATCTCAAAGTTCATTGCTATTCCAAACCCAAGTTCCGCCAAAGCAAGGAGCCCCAAAACATTTGAAAACAGACCATTTACGCCGAGGTATGCCGCCGCTAACTCTTTAATAAAAATAGTTCTGCAAACAAACGATGTTAGAGCAGCAATTATTTGTGATACATAGCTAGCAAATATATTCTTTTTCACAAACCCTAATCTTGTCATATTCCCTTTTTCCTATTAATCATTGAATCGATCTGTTAACCCATTCTTCGTTCATTTTCTCACCACTTTTTTAGCCAAAGAAATAACCCCGCGAGAAACAAACATACTGTAATAATATAAACTTGGAGAAAGACGATTAATAAGGTCTTGAAACTTCAAAAGACTACACGAATTCATATTTCTTAAATGCCCATCTCTATAGCACTTATTACGATATTCTATTATTAGCTGTTTTGCTCCTTTGTCCTTAGAATAGACAACCGATGCCGAAAGTTCTCGCAAAAAATTATTTCGAAGACGCAGTGCCAGTTCCATCTTCCTATTCATTAAATAATTAACAGCTTGCTCCGTCAGAGATATTCTGTCGCTTACATTTTTGTACGAAAACACTTTTTCCGATATTCTGCCCGTACGTAAGACTCTATATGCATATCCTTTACAGTTAACAAAGACGGCACGTTTTGATTCACAAAATGTTCGTATAGTAAAAAAAATGTCTTCGTGTACACATCCTTTAGGAAAAAGGATATCCTCAACTATACTCTTTCTATACAATTTATTCCATACAGATGTCGAGATATTTAAATTTCTTTGAGGTTCCAGGTATTCGGTTATAAGCTCATAGTCTTCAAAGACAGCAACTTCTTCGCTTTTAGTATCCAAAAAAGTATACGAGTCATCACTAACCATCTCATAGTCACATAGGCTAATATCAGCATTATATTTAGAAATATAATGATATAAAAGAGAATACATGTTGGGCGAGATATAGTCATCACCATCAACAAATCCTATATAATCACCTGACGCTTTTTTTATCCCTGTATTTCTCGCTTCAGACAAGCCCTCATTTTTTTTATGGATAACGATTATTCTGTTATCAGTAGCGGCTAATTCATCACATATTATTCCAGATCGGTCAGTAGATCCGTCATCTACAAGTATTATTTCAATACAATGATACTTTTGCATTAATAGTGAAGCGACACACTTTGTAATATACTTTTCAATATTATAGACCGGAACTATTATAGATATTAATTTCTCTCTAACAATATCATTACCTTCATAATGTAGCGTTTCCATATCCGAATACGTCACTTTCTCGCTTGTTTTTCATTTTAAACATCAGCCTAAATTAAACATTTCTCATACAATAATCATTTTACGCAATATATCACTATCCAAGGCATAGGTTTCTTTATCCGTGTTATTTTTAACCCACATCTTTCCATCATATCACATAGACTTTTCACTGAAAAATGTTGTATATGTCCCGGTGTATTGCCTAAGTTCCTTATATACTTTCCCCTCATGAAGTTTAAGATGCGCCATATAGGCTCGCGCGGAACGCTAATAATAAAGTTATTTCCGTAATGCAGAAGGTTCATGATAGCCTGTTCCGGCTTTTTTAAATGTTCCAAAACTTCACTGCAAATAATTAAATCAGGCTCATCCTTCAACGTAATAGCGCTTTCATTAATGGGCTCATAAATATCATTTATAAAGAAATCAATCTTCGGATATTTACTGCTGTTTTCTTTAATGAGTTTTTCTGATATATCAAAAGCACTATACTTGATCATTCCTGTTTGAGACAGATAATTAGATACATGATTAATAATGTTACCTTCACCGCATCCTGCTTCTAAGATATGCCCACCACTAGTAATCCCCGAAAAATCAAGCATCTCATCTAATACGCCAAAAAAGCCCTTCATTAACCATCTTACGATAATATTACTTGATGAATATTTGTCGAAATAATTGCCTTCAGGTTGAGCAATTTCATTCTTACTATGTTTCTTCATTTTATAACTCCGGAGTCCTCTTCTACTCACATAATACCGCAAACGTATACTTAGCTCTACTATCCTCATATTGCTCTTGAATATTATAAATATGATTTAAATAACTAAATTGTTCAGTATATGAGAATGCTGGTTCTATAATAATCACTGCTTCAGGAATATAACTTGTATCGGCATATTTAATAAATGCCTTATGATCATCATCAGGTTCTGAGATATAAACATTCTCTATATGTACCTCAGGATTCATAGCCCAAACCGGATACTCATACAATCCAGGTGTGACATACAATCCTATATTTTTAAAGCTTCCTATATCAATCAGATTACTCAAAGTAATATATGATAAACAACTATCTTTAGAATAAGACGCAAAATACCCATCTGGGCGCATACCACCGTTCTGATTGTCACGGATCCAATAAAACTGCCAACTGCACAGGCTGAGAAACTCAAAAAGGCACAATGATACTACCACAGATTGAATAGCTAGTTTAGCAGCACTTTTTTCTATCTTCTTCTCAATTACAAACACACAAGCAGGACAAAGAATAGCCCAGAATGGCAGTTCGTATCTTGTTCGATACGGAGTCGATTTCATTAATGTTAAAAGGATCAGCATAGATAGTACGGCGAATACTACATATTTATCATACTGGTCTTTTTTCTTTCTTTTAAAAATAAATACAATTAAAGCAATAACCATTAATACTGCCGGAATATAACCACCCGCCCGATCACACGAATAGGTGAACGCACCGCCTATCCACCGCTCTTCAGAGCCAATTCTGGCATCGTTAAATACAACACCCATTAATCTTGCGATTTTTACGCCAGCATAATCTATAATCGTGTTAGAGTTATAAATATAATGACTGGAAAAGTTAAGTGTGTAGTTACGCCAAAAATTAACAAACAGCAGTCGTGGATCCATAGTGTTCACAAGCATACCTGATGCTGTTACTCCACTTCCATATCCGCCATATGTGTTTGTCAGTCTGATCCATTCTGGCAAATAAAACAAAAAGGCTATACCCCCTACAAGTACAACTGTTATAATTATATCTTTAATGCATATTTTATTCCTTATATAATAAAAGAATATTACGCCAGCCATAACAACTATCGGAAACGCAACGTAATATTTTGTTAAAAAAGCAATACCCGATGCGGCACCAAGAAAAAGAACATTCGTAATATAATCAGCATCAATTACCCTACGGTTATGATTATCAGGGAAGGGTTGTAAATGATATAGCGAAAAATAAACAAAACAGAGCAAAAACAACGTAGTGATCATATCATTTTGCGTTGTAAAAGCTTCCGCAAAAGCAATTGGCATCGATAGAAAAACTATTACCGCAACAACCGCCCATTTCGAGGAGCATTTAATTCTTATACTTATATGATATATCATAACAGCACTGAGCAAAAATGCCGAGCACTGCATAAAATTCAAATAGCGATCTTGTCCTCCTGCAAGCAGATACACATTCAATTGGATATACTCTGCAAAAACCGGTGCCTTAATCTGCATATAAAAATCCGTTGCAAAATGAGACACTGATTTATTTTGTGCCCAATGAGCTACTCTAGGAAGGTGATAAGTCATCGAATCCCAATTATAGAGTACCGTTCTATATGCAAAATAGAACGTAATTGCTATTATTACGCAAATCACCACATACAATAAAACTTCTTTTTTATTGTTCACTATTAACCGGAACTTCATGCCGATCCACTTCAGTTTCTTTCGCCTTATCAGACAAACCAGAAGATTAGTTATGATAAACAGTGACCAAACTATAAGCAAACTATTTGTAGAGAGTCCAGAAAAAAGTGACAAAACCTCCGTTTCCACAAAAAGGAATGTGTAAAAAATAATAACCGAATACGGAAGAATAACTCTATCCTCCAGCTTTTTAATTCCTTCTGTTGAATAAATCCAAGTCGAGACGTTAATATATAATACTGCAAATGCCATTATCAATAATACTACTTTCATTTCCTGTTTCTCCCTTTTGTCGTCATATTAAGATCTCGACAGAACAAATAATATTGCATTTATTCCAGATTGAATTCTTTTGTACCGCTTCTATAAACATCTATATAATCTTGATATTTCTTTTCTTGCACAAAATCAAGCGCCCTTTTTCGGCAAGAGTCTTCTGTAAACATCTTTTTCTCAATTACACTATCTATTGTAAGTATAAGTTCATCAATGCTACTAGTTGGCTCTACTATTATCCCACAACTATCATCGATACATTCAGGACTTCCACCGCTATTAAATGTTATTACAGGCGTTCCACATGCCAGTGCTTCAATGTTGACTAATCCCAGTACTTCCTCTCTTGTCGGGTTTAAAAAAACATCCGCCGCAGAATAAATACTTGCCAACGTTTCAATATCTCTTATCTGATGGATAGAAATAACCTCTTCAGGTAATTCGCGGTCAACACTTTCATTCGTTCCAACTAAAACAATGGAGTATTTATCCTGCCTCTGCGCTAATTTAATAAAAATATCCAACCCTTTTGAATAATTCCAAATAGATGACACTCCCAATACCATTTTTTTAGCAATATGATTTTTTTCTTTGAAATCACTTTCAATAGGGCGAAAAGAATCAGTATCTATTCCATTATTAATCACCTTGCATGGATATGCCTTTAGAAACGATTTTTCAACCTGATGTTTTAGCCATAAGGATGGAACTATGATTGTGAGATCACCAACACCCAAAAACCATCTCATTTTTCTTCTGTACATAAACGATGCATTATCCAACATGCTCACAGGGTATTCTCTATACTTGGGGCAGTCATAACATCTTGTTTTCCATTTCTCGCAGCCACTTATTGTATAATGCGGGCAGTGCCCGGTAAACGCCCAACAATCATGCAGCGTCCACACGACTTTTATATTATGCTTTTTTATATACCGAAATAATAGCGGTAAATTAATGTAGCTATTATGAAGATTATGAAGCTGAATAATATCCGGCGAAAATTTCCGGATTTTTCTAAGCAACATCAGAGTAGGTATTATCGAATACTCCCCGGTCATACCCGTTATATAACCAAGCAGAAGGTGTAAATTATTTGTAAATCGATTACCTATAAATATCTGTCTTCTATCCTGATAAACGGCATTGCTTCTACTGTACGGACAGCATAACCTGCTTTCAAAAGAAGCTGCTTCAGCCGCATTAGCAATTCCTATCATTATCTTTCCGGTACTTCCAAAATTACAGCTATTAATCTCTAATAATCGCATTTTCTTTCCATTCATACAGGAATCTCGATTCTTTATTAATGCACAAGGCAACTATTCCATAGACAATAAACACCGACGCAAAAAGATAGTTTAAGTAGTTCTCTGATATTATTGCTACCATAACCATTCCCCAAAGAAGTATTTGGTGAATTTTAAATTGACAAACGTATTTGCACAACCCAGCCCAACCGCACATAACGATAACGCCGTAAACAGCACCTTTATACGCAAAATAATTTAATGGCGTGCAAGTATACATTCTGCCATCATTATCCATTCCGCGAAATCCTTTTCCAACAAGCGGATTATTTATAAATGATTTGATTGCATAATAGATAGAGTCAAAACGTACACTTGCCGAATCATATGTACCTCTCGCTTCAGTTGTCCCTTGAAGAAATTCTTTTATTTTATAAAAACCAAAACTTACACCTTTAATCGAAACGGGCACGATTGGATATAAAACAATTAAAGCGCCGACTAGGCCAAGGCCAATAAAAATAATCCGTCCAAATATCCTGCACTCCTTCCTTTGTGCTTTTGTAAGAAACAAGATCAGATTAATTATTCCTGCAATATAACCTGTAGTAGAAAACGTTAAAAGTAACGCCACAAATAGTATTATAAGTTTTCTTCTATAATTGCTAATTTGAGGAACAAAAATCAAAAGACCAATTGCAATATTTAGTAACGTTTGAAAGGCTCCCGGTTCCCAACAAAAACCATGAAGCCTATGCATTCCTTCATCTATACGTTCAACACAAAAAAATAAGTTATAAACCTTTACTGTAGGATCATTGCGAACCAAAGGAAAAATTGCAAGTATTTTAGGTGCATATGCACCTATAAACCATGTAATCACCGAAAAAAACGAAGTAAGACAAATACAATTTACAAATGCTTCACAATAATCCCTAATGGAAACAATCCCAACAACTATAATTGCTATTGCATATATCAAAATTTCGTAAATAGTATTCTTGGGTACATCTATCTTAATAACACAAGCGCAAAGCGATATCATCATAAGAGATAGTATTATCTGAATCGCCTTTAAATGCACAACGAAATAACGCTTTCTATTCCCGATAATGGTAAACACTAGTATTATTCCTACCAAAAACAAATTAGCGGATTCTGACAGTATATTTTTTGCGTACCAGCTTGTTGAGAAGTATAAAATACTAAACACAAGTAAATAGTATCTATTTATTATTCCTTTACTCATTAATCCCTTCCAATTTTGACAATAAACTATCTACAACATATTCCGGCGTGTATTCCCTACACCTGTCAATTACGTCATCCTGATCTACATTAAGTATAGCCCCAGACTTAATAAACTCTGCAACTATTTCTGCGCCATTTTCAACATCGTCAACATTAAAACTCAGCGAATGACCATTAAAGAACTTTAGTGACCCATCATCTCCGTTTGTTATACTATTTAAAATATATTTTCCCGTCGCAATCAGCTCAAATGTTTTACTGGGAACAATTCCTTTATAATCATTGGATATATTTACTAAAAAATCAGCCTCAGTCTCCTTTTGCTCAATAATCTCTTTACCAACAAGGCCATGCATATTTATCACAAAATTCGCATTTCTATCAAAGCCTGAAATAATAGCTTCGCAATTACTCCTTCCATATATATCAAATATTATCGTTTGGGACGGTAAACGCTTCGCTAAATTATTTAATATAAAAAGCGTTTTTTCCGGATTCCTAAAGTTCTTGTCCAGTGTACCTGCGAAAAGGAACCGTATTATCTCCTTTTCCCTTAGGCTAACATTACACATCGCTTTCTCTTTTTTAAAAACTGCAGTAGGGAAATTCAAGTATACAATTTTATCCTTCGCCGAAACAAAACTCTGAAAGCCTCCATTTTCAGCAGCCTTCGGCAATACAACCACATCACTTGCTTGTACAGTCTTATTATCGAATTCATAAATCTTCCGTCTAAATAACTGAAAGGGCATAAACCGGGGACAATCTCTTTCTTCAACGAGATCCAAATAATAGGGAATAAAAACGTTTATAATCCCCTCTCTTTTCAATTTATACCCTACATCTAAGGCTGAATACGGCCTAAAAAAAGCTATTACACAATCATAGTGATTATTAGCTGTTATACTCTTAGCCCTTTTGATCCATCTGGTTGTTGCTCTTGGTTCAGAGTTAGGAAATGCACATAAATTAAATGCCAACCATATTTTTCTAAGATATGTCAGAATGCAATAAGCACCTCGTTCTGCCAAGCATAATTCGTTGGAGAGATGCTTTCTATGAATTCTTTCCCAACCTCCGTATGCACAATAATATACTCTTTCCCCTCTGACGCCTTCATTAATTTCTTCTTTCCCATTTTTTCTAGAAAGAATATCCGCAGTATGTCCACGATCAATAAGCTGGTGGCATATTGTTTCCACTATTTTTCCTGTTGCTCCCGGAGTAGGAGGGTAAGTATCAGTTATTAAAAGGAACTTCAAAGTATTCATTGCAAAAAATCAATCCTGTATTCTTGACAAACTCTTCCACGCATAAGCGATTTACTGAATCACTTATTATTCCATCCACCAGAACAGGGTGTGCCATTATTTCATACACTCCATTTGTTCTCTTCATATCCCTTTGAAAATCCGTCTGTGTACCAAATCTTTCAACGTTTGCAGCTATACCATTTCCATTTTTTTCATTAAACCGAACAAATCTATTGTTCATATATTCTTTATAAATTCTTTTTATGCCGGAAATCTCTTGGCTGGGAATATTTCTACACAACCTTATGCTTTTAAACTTATAGCTTTTTAGAAGTGGCATCAAAACCTTCATTATTGAAAGATCGTTATGAACATGTTGATGCGAGTCCAAATGCTTCATTGTAAATCCCAAAGCATTATACTTTTCAATTTGTGCAATTATCTCCTCTTTAACAGCTGCCTTAAGATCACTATTCAGTAGCAGTCTATACCTAGTTGACTGTGAAAGAGTTCTTTTTAAATATCCCCTTTCATCGCACAATACACTTGCCCTCATCCGTTTTCCCAACGGGCATCCTTCTACCAGGTTCAAATGCAGTCCGACATTATTGAAAAATCCCTTTTCCTTCGCAATAGCAGCTGCTTCTTCCGCATATGGCATATTCACCATTATTGTCGTCTGATTGATTAAATGCTTTTCAAAACATAACGCAATCGCCTCATTTGCTTCATGCGATATACCAAAATCATCCGCATTAATTATTATTCGCGTTTTCACGAGTCTTTCTCCTAACAAGAAATGTATAAAGTCTCCCCACCAATGAATTCGGAATTATATAATTATTATATTGAACAATCCTCCCGCCAAACTCCATCTTGAACCGATCTATTCCGTTGGGGTTGTCTTTGCTTGATATGCCTCCCCATTCATATCTCCTTAGTCCGCTTTCTTTAAAGCACTGAATATCTTTCCAATGGAGGAATTTATTCATTCTGCCTATTTCATTTGCTTTTTCTTTATCATCATTTCCCCATAGCGATGATGCCGAGTACATCAAGACACAACTATCATCATCACATAAATATGCGTGAAACAATTCCACGTCTCCTCGGGAATTGGAAGAAAAAGATATCACTAAATTATCAGTTTCCAACGCTTTCTCAACCAGATTTCGATTAAACCTATATCCCTCTAAGCCTTTCGCCTTAAACATTTGATTATAAGTCCACTCAAATCGATCCACTATACTCGGTTCATCACTTAATTGCTTTCCTCTATAGAAAAAAGCTTGTACTTCTTCTCTTTCAGATCTTCGGATTTCATATCGGCATGTTTTCTTTATCTCTGACCAAAGGTCCTCTTCTGTCATTTGCAAGTCAGTAAGTAGTGTATATTGTTTATGCAAAATGGTTCCTTGTGGAACGCTTCTCTCTCCGGTATCAGAGCTATGTAAATATATAACATCTGCGCTACTGTTATCCAATGAGTCTATACTACAAAACATACACTCTCTGATTCGGAAAACTTTTCGCTTAAAAATAAAATCAATCAATTTTGTTCCCTCTTTTTATCTTTTCTCTTAAATAATCACTCCGTCCTGATTCCATAATCTTTATTCGCTTTAAAACAGATAAGGATTTATCAAACAGATTTCGTTTTCTGATCGCAAACTGGAGAATAAGAAAATGAGACACCCGCGCACCCATTGCCGCAAAAGCTGCCCCTCGTCCAAATAAATACTGCTCATCAGAAACACCTCTCCATGACGAACCAATTATATGCAAATTACTGATAATTTCTGGGTAGAAGTATATTTTAAGTCCTTTTTTAAGGCATTTTGTCAAAAACTCATTCTCTTCTCCCATGTAATATTTTGCCCCCGCTCCAAGCAACTCATCAAAGTGATTTCCTTCAATACTTGTCTTTCGAAAAGCTATTTCCACAGAAGAAATCTTCAAAGATTTTATATACCCTATTCGTTCACCTTTATTGGGATAATTTTTAAAGCTCTTTTCTATCCCTTGCACCTTGAATCTTATTATTGATGCGTCTTTATTTCTGGAAAAAGCCGCTTTTACAATATCCGCATACCCGTCAACATACTCCAAATCATCATCTGCAATCAGACAAATATCTCCACTGGCTTCTGACAGACATATGTTTCTGCTAACACTCAGACCTTTGGTTGTTGTATTAATCCATTTAATTCTATTTCCATTTGCATAATACTCTGTAACACTGTCTTCCTGGCACTGATTTACAACTACTGCACCAGTCTGAATCCTCATTCTTTCCACTAACGAGTAGTCTTTTTGATTCATAGTTGAGACTAAGACTTCTATTTCCATAATAACCCCTTCAACATTATCATTATCTTGTGCTGTTTGCCTTGTCCCATATCGGTTTCGTTTTACCACTCACGCTGTTTATTACACCTTGCCATTGTGCAACTATCGTCATACTGTAATATACAATCAATCGGATTATTATATTGTTACTTTTCATTATTTTACCCACAATGGCAATAAAATAAAACAAAATTTGAAGACATAGTACTACTTTCCAAAAATAGCCTTCATTTAGTGCCAAAGGTATATTGAGCATAAATACAATAAGGTGCATTATCCATAGTAAATATCTGCATGTTCTATGTCCAAAATAGAAGATTGAAAACCAGCCGTATTTAAAGATGTTCCATGTTTTGTAGCTATCCATAATGCTCCGTAAGATAATACGATTCATTCTTACTTTTCGCTGATACTCGTCTTTATCATTTTCTCCGGCTTTTTCGTATGCAATGGCACAAGGGTTATAAATGGCACGCTTATTTTCAAGCCCATATATAACCGGAAAGCTTGAGTCATGGCATTCTATTGCGGGAATATGCCTATACTCCTTGTTTCGAACTGCGTAAATCGCCCCATTTCCTGCTGTTATTGTCTTTATTCTACTCTCGGTATCACGGCACATAAGGTCCATCTTCCAATAAAAACTTTCAGAATTTGCCGTGCTATTATTCTCTGAATTCACATATTTTAGTTGACCGGCTACATAAACGATAGACGGATCAGAAAATGATGCCACCAATTCTTTTACTGCACTATCCTCAAACATCGAATTTGCATCAGACATTACAAGTATTTCTGACGAGCATAGCCTCTGGGCTTCGTTTTGAGCATTCGTTTTGCCATAATGGTTTACAGTTTTATGTATTCTTATTCGCTTTTCCGGATGAGATTTTATAAAAGCTTCAACAATTTCATTCGTTTTATCAGTTGAATAATCAGAAGCTATTATATAATCTATTTTATCATCCGGATAATCTATGCTAAGAAGATTATTCAGTTTCTCTCTAATGACTTTCTCTTCGTTATGCGCAACTACCATTAATGTAACTGTTGGCTTAAAAGAATAGTCTTTAACGTTATTCTTTTTAATAACTTTACTTAAAAGGAACAAGAAGCTTGGATAGCCAACCATCGCCCAATATATGACAAATAGTGCAATCCACCAAATAATAGCCAATAAATCCATATTTCCTCTCTCTGAACTGTTCGATCACAAAAGATCATTTTAACCCGGCTTCTTTGTCGCAGGGATTCCAATATAAGTCCCCTTATCCATGATGTCTTTTATAGCGACTGCTCCAGCCCCTAAGGTAACTTCAGAACATATTTCAATATTGTTAGATACTATTGCCCCAGCTCCTATCCAGCAATGCCTTCCCAAAGTTACAGTCCCTGCCAGATGTGCTCCCACAGATATATGACAGTAATCTGCAACTATACAATCATGATCTACAGAACTAGAGGTATTAACTATACACCCAGTTCCAATTCTAGCTCCGGGATTTATAACAGCTCCCGCCATGACTACACTGCCTTTCCCTATATCGGTATCTCTGGCGATCACGGCAGACGGATGAATCAAGGTCGGAAAGAATCTCTCGGTATACTTGTCAATAATGCTTTGCCTTATATGTGAATTTCCAATGGCAACAACTATATCACCATCTGTTTTATCTATCATTTCTACCGGACCTAGTATCAAGCATCCTTCATCTGTGTTTCCCTTTACACTATCGTCAAGAAAAACGATGTCCTTATATCCATTCAGTCTGCCTATATCAGCTATAACCCTTCCATGCCCTCCGGCCCCTATTATTATTAGCTTTCTTTGTCCGGATATCTCCATTTAGATTCCACCCCTTCCGGCGTTCCCCAAAACTCTTCCATTGTAACCGATGAACCAGAACTGATTCCTTCACGCTTTATTGATGTTTTTATCGTATCAATAATTATTTTTACGTCATTCAGAAAGGTTACATTCTTTGTATACCATATGTCCATGGCAAATCGATCTTCCCAAGAAAGGCTGTTTCTTCCATGCGCCTGAGCATATCCTGTAAGCCCCGGTTTAACATCATGCCTGTGATGCTGGATTTCATTATACCTTTCTAAATAACTAACCAAAAGCGGTCTGGGTCCTACCCATGACATCGAGCCACCAAGAATATTGAAAAATATCTCTGGCAGTTCATCGAGCGATGTCGCTCTTAATGTTTTTCCAAACTTTGTAAGTCTCACATCATCCGGTAGTAGATTCCCACTTGCATCTCTCTTATCCGTCATGGAACGAAACTTATACAACTTGAAAATCCGCTCTTTTCCTGTCTTCGGATCAAGTTTTCCCGGACGGTTCTGAACAAAAAGAACCGGAGAACCCAATTTTAGCCTCACCAGTATTGCAAGTATGATATACACCCACCAAAACAAAAGTACAAATATCAGCGCCAGAACTCTGTCCAAAACAGGTTTAACAACGTTCTTATACATTCACGTCATCCTTTATCAATGCCTATCTAAAGCATCTTCTTACTATCTCAATCACAATCTCCTGCTCTTCCACAGTCATCTTATTATCGCTGGGCAGACATAGTCCCCTTCTGAACACATCTGCGCCGACATCCTCGCACTTTCCGCCTGTTATGTATGCGTTCGTTTGCCCTCGTCCATTTCCCTCTTTTATAACGAATGCATTATTTCTATATATAGGCTGCATATGCATCGGCTTCCAGATTGGTCTTCCTTCGGCATTGAACGCACCAAGTGCAGCAAGGATTTCTCCGGGCGAGCTCTTTCCGGCCTCATGAATCCATAGCTCATCTTTCTCGCCTCTTACAAACGGGGCCATCGCATCCTCGTTTATAGTCATGCACGAAAGCCAAAAATTAGGTTTTGAATTCTTCTCGTCCCAGGGATTCATCTTCACAGGAAGGTCTTTGAAGCCTTCCTTGTACCGCTCCCAAATCGCCTTTTTCTGCGATATGTGCTCCTCAAGATGAGGCATCTGCCCCCTGACCACGCCAGCCACAATATTGCTCATTCGATAATTATAACCGATTTCTTCGTGCTGATACCAAGGTGCTGCCTCACGGCTCTGTGTAGACCATTTTCGAACTTTGTCTGCATCGTCTTTGCTATTTGTCAAGAACATGCCGCCTGCCGAACCGGTTATGATCTTGTTTCCATTAAAGCTTATGCAGTTATAATCGCCCAGAGTTCCCGTTTCTACCCATTTACCATCTAATCTATACTTTGCACCCAATGATTCGGCAGCATCCTCAACAATCAGTGCGCTATGCGCATCGCAGATTCTCTTTATCTCTGACATTTTTGCAGGTGTACCATACAAATGTGCTACAACCACCAACTTCACATCAGGATATATTTCAAACGCTTTCTCAAGAGCCTCGGGATCCATGTTCCAGGTATCTTGCTCTGTATCTATAAAAACAGCTTCACCGTTCTCGTATGCTACAGGATTAATAGATGCGTCGAAGGTCATGTCGGAGCAGAAAACCTTCTTGCTCTCGAGCGTACCTCGATTCGCTCTTGCCTGTCCGTAAAGTTGTTCCCCAGCCAATTTTGTTGCAAGATGAAGAGCTGCAGTTCCGGTGCTTAAAGCCACTGCATACTCACAGCCAATATAATTCGCTATTCCTTTTTCAGTTTCATTTATGTTCGTGCCAACCGTACTTACCCAATTTGTCTTTATGGCTTCATTTACCCATTTCTGTTCTTCGCCATGCATAGTCGGGCTCGAAAGCCATATCTTTTTTTCAAAAGGCTTAATTCCATCAAATAATGCATTATTTGTAAGATTATCAATCATTTTTCTGCCTTTCTGAATATCTATATTTCTTCTATCATAAAAATATTAACATACTCGCCTTACCAATGCAATCAGACATAAAAAACCCATCCCGGATAACCGGGATGGGTTTTGAAATTTGTCTTAAACAACCTTATCAGTCATTCTTGAACAGCTTATTAATAGTAATATCCTGACTGAATGTATATGTCGTGGAATTGCTATTAAGTACAAGATCTACAGTAATCTTCTTGCAGTAGTAAGCACCTGACTGTGCATCATAGGTGTAGTTAGTAGTTAATGCAAGAGGCTTAATTGATACTCTGCCGCTCTCATCTGCCGAATTATTATCAGCCCATGTTACCTTGAATATCTTTTCAGGAGCACCGCTCTTGTTTGTATCAAAGTTAGTAGCTGTACCATCAATGATAGCTGCCGTTGCAAGAACGTCAGATCTTGATACAACAACGCTCTGTGAACCAAGAGAACTACGAACGCCCTTCTTATCAGCACCAAACTCTACATGATATCCAGTAAAGGTGTAAGTACCAGGCTGTGTTCTGCCAGGTGCAGCTGTAAATGCCACAATCTTAATATCTGAACTATCAGCAGTAGTAGTGGTATCCTGATCCTTGGTCAGAGTTGTAATACCGGAAACGCCATCAACGTTTGTACCACTAACTGTAGGGAACGATCTGATTACATAGTTAAGAGATGTTCCTGATGCAGCTGTAACAGGGATATTATTTACAGATGCAACTACTGCGAAATTCTCCTTTGCAACAAAGAAGTCACCATAAGATGTAGTCTTAACAGCATTTACACTAATGGTTGCATCCTTCTTAGAAAGATCATCCTTGCCCCAGTTCTTCATCGAGTTGTCAAGAGCATTAGCCGTAGCAACAATCTTTCTGCTGTTAGCCTGAGCCTGCTTAGAAACAACAAAGCTTACTGTCTTAGATAATACGGTCTCATAAGCCGTGTTCTTAACAGTTACAACAAGACGAACAGTTGCAAACTGGGTCTTATCTGCTCTGTTATCCTTAGCGTCAATAAGGGTATTGGTGATATCATAAGCAAGTGTCTTGCCATCACCGTTCAGATCATACAGATTAGCGTCAGTAATCTTAGTGAAGCTAATCTTTGTAGCTACATCATTGTTGTCAAGCTGCTTAACTTCAACAGTATAGCCACCAACGGTTGCCTGATTATCAAGATCAAGACCCTGAATCTTAAGAATAGTCTTGTCTGTTACAGCTGTATTAAGTGTTTCCTTGCTGAGTGTAGCAGTTGCAGAACCAACCTTGTTCTCTGCAAGCACGGTGATCGGGAACGCATCAAGAACCGTATCCTTATCATCGTAGAGAACGATAGTCGCGTTACCAGCGTTAACACCATAAACGGTATTAGTTCCGGCACCGATCATTGCTACAGTCTCATCTGTGGACTTAAGATAGTAACCACCAACAGTCGAATCAACGGTTGTTGTATTGCCATCGCTGAGGGTGTACTTAATCATAAGCTTAACAGGAGCAGCAGGATTGGTAACACGAATCTGATGCTTAGCATCATCAACATTATTACTGAATGAATATACCTTGCCGGTCTGGGTAGTAGTCTTCTTCACGCCCTTTACTGTAAGGGTATCAGTAAGAGTAATAGCTGCATTTGTCTCATCATCGTAACCTGTTACGATGCTAGCCTTAATGGTAGCTTCACCTTCTGTGTGGAAATAGATGTTTGTTCCAATGCCGTAAGCGTAATCGGAAACAACCTCAAGAGCAGGAACATCAGCAATGCTAAGCTCAACGCCGTCTGCATTGTAGAACTTATACTCAATAGCTGTATCCTGACCTACATAGTAAGCCTTCGCCTCAACAAGTTTAAGGCTTGTAGCATACTTAATGTCGTTCTTAGCGGTGTGGAACTTAATAGGCTCAACATCGCCATAAGCGAAATAGTAGTCTGTATCGCTATTGAAGTTAGCGAACATGGTAACGGTAACAACCTTATCCTTAACTTCTACAGCCTTAACAACACCGGTAACAACAGGGGTATTAGCAATAAGGTAATAGATCATCTGGTTGGTGATGTCATCCTTAGAGATAAGACCTTCCATGTTGCCTTCGAACTCTACAGCAAAGCTAGCTGCAGAAACCTGCTTCGCAGATACGGGCTTAGGCATAACAGCCTTAACAGTGATTTCCTTAGCGGGAGTTGTAACAGCATCAAGCTCAGCGCTCTGGAAAGCTTCAAATCTTACCTTGTGCTCGCCGGCCTTTGTGAAGGTAACCTCATAAACACGTGCCTGACCTTCAACTTCTGCTACTTCCTTGTCATCAACAAAGAGTCTTCTCTCATCGGTGTCAACACCCTTACGAGGAAGAGTAACAGTGGTCTTAACGCCGCAAACTACCTCTGCGCCATCCTCAAGACCGGTAAGGGTAAGAGTATCAGCAGTAGCGTTCTTCTTAACAGTAATTACAGATGTTCCGAGGGACTCGCCGTCCTTGAAAATCTCAACTACTGACTTACCAAGTTCTGCAGCGTAAACGTACTTCTTAGTCTTTGTAACGGAAGTACCTTCCTTGATAACTGCCTTGTAGGTGTGGTCTGCAGCAACAGACTTCTTGTCACCTGCAAGCTTGTAGATAGCAACTCTGCTCTTGTAGCCAGATACGAGCTTGCCATCTGCGCTTTTGCCCTGTGCACCGTCAACGTACAGAGTCTTCTTAGCCTTGATCTTAGCAGAGGTAGCCTGAGCGGGAACCACGCCGATTACAAGGGCAAGAGCAAGTACGAGTGCAAGAGCCTTGAAAAACTTCTTCATTCTTGTTCCTCCTTGGAATAAAATAAATGGTTGAAAACGTGTCATGCGCCGCATACA
>JAEEGL016880372.1_pt1 | contig 28467 bp, 25 predicted proteins | sample 9134231 | NCBI WGS metagenome assembly JAEEGL01 (sample SAMN16246548, study PRJNA631951) | gut metagenome | biome: gut microbiome; feature: rumen; material: fiber-attached | host: Bos | place: Iran: Karaj | collected 2018-10
AAAGATGCTAATGAATTATTCATAGACTGAGCAATTGTATCTACATCATTAGTCATTCTAGATAATATATCTCCTGTTGAAGATTTATCAAAATATTTAAGTGGTAATTTATTAATTTTATTAGATAATCCGCTCCTTAACTTCCTTGCAAAATTATTTGATATATGTGCCATTGATATAGTTTCTATATAATTAAATAATGCACTTATTAAATAAATAGACAATATTACTAATGTAATACTTTTAACTTTATTTAAATTCATCTTAGGTTCTATTATCTTCTTTATATTTAATGGCAATTTATCTATGTTCTTATCACTACTCATTACATTAATAAATTCTATTTGATCTTTAGTAGTAATCACTACATTATCTATAGTAATATCATTCATATTATTATTTTGAATATTGTTAGAAATAATTTCAATATTTTTACTATTTACCATTAATCCATTTCTTATTGTATCTGTAAGATTAGATAATATATTTGGAGCACATATTGAAAGAATTGATGATGCTACACTTACGATTATTGCAATTAATACTAAAGCCCTAAAACTTTTTAATTCTTTAAAGAATCTAATCATAGAACCTTTAAAGTCTTTTGCTTTTTCTATTCTTTTCCCTTTCATAATAATTCCTCCATTGTAAGTTGTGATAATGCTATCTCTTTATATACTTTACAAGATTTTAATAATTCTTTATGAGTACCAATACCAACACATTTACCATTATCAAGCACAATAATTTTATCAGCATGCATTATTGTACCTATTCTTTGTGCTACTATTAAACTAGTTGCATCCTTTGTATATTTTTTTAACTCTTTTCTAAGATCATAATCTGTCTTATAATCTAGCGCTGAAAATGAATCATCAAATATGTATATTTCTGGATTTCTTGCTACTGCTCTTGCTATTGCAAGTCTTTGCTTTTGACCACCAGAAATATTAGTACCAGACTGTGCAATATGTGAATCATACTTATCATCCATTTTTTCAACAAATTCAGTAGCTTGTGCTACTCTAATTGCTTCCTTTACACTATTTTTTTTACCACCATTTTCTCCATATAAAACATTAGATTTTACTGTACCACTAAATATTACTGCTTTTTGAGGAACATAACCTATCTTATTATATAGTTTTTCTAATTTATAATCTTTAACATTTATTCCATCTACTAATATTTCACCCTTAGTAACATCATAAAATCTAGGCACTAAATTTATAAGTGTAGATTTACCACTACCAGTTGATCCAATAAATGCAATTGTTTCTCCTTTATTTGCTTTAAATGAAATATTCTCTAATACATATTCTTCTGCATCTGGATATTTAAATGATACATTTTTAAATTCTATTGTACCTATCTCTTCTGTTTTACCATCACTATCTCCATCTTTAATAGATATTTCTTTTTCTAGCACTTCATTAATACGATTTGCAGATACACTTGCCCTTGGAAGTATCATAAATATTGCTGCAAGTAGTAAAAATGACATTATTACTTGCATTGAGTAACTAGAAAATACAACCATATCTCCAAACAATTGTAATTTATCAGGATAATATGCTTTATCTATTAGATTAGCACCTACAAAGTATATTATTAACACTAATGAATTCATTACTAAATACATCATTGGTGACATTATTGCAAATGTTTTTTGATTGAATAATTGTTGTTTAGTTAATTTATCATTTACATTTTCAAATTTATCAGTTTGATAATTTTCAGCATTAAATGCTCTTATTACTCTAATACCATTTAGATTTTCTCTTGTAACACCATTTAAATTGTCTATAAGTTTTTGAACTATTTTAAATTTAGGTACAACTATTATAGTAAGTATTGCTACCACTGTAAGAAGTAATAACACCGCTCCTCCTGTTACTAAACTCCATTGCAAGTTTTTATTCAATATCTTAGTAATAGCCCATACTGCTGTTATTGGTGCCTTAATTAACATTTGTAATCCTATTCCGATAAACATTTCTACTTGAGTAATATCATTTGTAGTCCTAGTAATTAAACTGCTAGTAGAAAAATCTTTTATTTCACTTAAAGATAAATCTTCTACCTTATTAAATAATTTTTTTCTTATTTTTAATGAAAAGTTAGCACTTAAATTAGCAATTATAAATCCTACACCTATAGATAATATTAAAGATCCTAGTGCACATAAAAGCATATATCCACCATTTATCAATATATCTTTCATTTTTGAGCCATTTGTTTGCACCAAAATAGTTATTTTAGACATATAATCAGGCAACTTTAAATCAAACCATACTTGTCCCATTATAAATACTACAACAAGTAATATAATCATATAGTCTTTTTTATTAAAATTTTTTAGTAATTTAAACATAAAACCTCCATCTATATATAATGTATATTCATTATTAACCTTTAATAATAGTACTACGCACAAATTATAATGTCAAATAAAAAAGTGGTATAACCACTCACTATTTAGACAATAACTTTTCATTTACTCTTCTAGAAAAATTAGAATCTTTAAAACGCAAACATTTTATTTTTTCTTTCCTAATTTCAGTACTTATTTCTTGCACATTTTCATAAGTTTCATGTTCACCATCAAGAGTAATAAGCATATCTTTATTAAATTCACTTGGTATTATACATACCTTACTAGTACCTGGAAGAATTACTGATGTTACTAAATTAGTATATGCTTTTGAGTTAATTGGAGCAATAGGTGTAATTTGAAGAGTATCTAATGTACTATATACTATACTTCCACCATAACTCAAATTATGACCAGTAGATCCAATAGATGAAGAAATTAATAGTCCATCTCCTGCAAATCTTTCTAACAATTCATCATCTACATGCACATCTAATTTTGCAGTTTTTAACTCTTTATCTCTAATTATTATCTCATTTATAGAATAAATAGTATCCACTCTATCTCTACTTATTATCTCAGTCTTTTCAATACCAATATTTTCTGTTTTATATTCACCACTCATTATTGAATTAATAAGTCTATTTACTTCATGTTCATTAGCTTCTTGTAAAAAACCTAATGTACCAGAATTAATTCCAACATAATATGGATTAGAATCAAAATTAGTACCTCGTACCATTCTTATAAAAGAACCATCTCCACCAATTGCTATACCAAGATCAAAATTATCATTATCAACAACAAAACCTTTTTTTACAAAATACTCTTCTACTAATTTAGCAAGTCTAATAGAAGCTTCATTATTATTTACAAAAAATTTAATATTTCTAATCATTGCTTACTTCCTCCCAATTATCATACAAATTCCCATCTTCTCTGAATATTTTATACCTATTTATACTATTCATGCAATCTAAATCTAATCTAATTGATAAATTACCATTATATTTATCAATATCTTCTTTTAATTTTTCCAAAGTATTATTATCTATACTGTGATTTAATATGTATTTATCCATTTCTTCATTTACACCATTACTATCTATAAGTTTTTTAAATGTTATTTGTTTAACACTTCTAGGTATTAATTTTAAAATACTATCTAAATCATAACCATTAAAACTATCAGTCATAATTATTACATATCTTTGAATATTCCCAATTGGTTTAATCTTATCTAATAAATTAACATTCGATACTGAATACGCAACTACATCTAATTTACTATATATATCATCTTCTTTATAATAATGAGTCTGTATTTCTATTTGAATATTACTATTAACTTTTCTAATAATATCAATAACGTCATTAACATAATCTTTTGATTGCATTGGCTCATTTGTCCCTGTAATAACAATATATTTTAAATCATTATTATTTTTTATTACATTTATTAAATTATTTTCCCATAGATTATAATTTAATAAACTCATTATTATGTATATGACCTTTCGAAATACAAAATGGGCAATCAAATATACATTTGATATGTGGTGTAACTACTTGTAAACTCTTCATATTAATCACATCCTTGATTATTTTTTATATGTTGGTATTTGAAATTTATGAAAATTCCTTTCATGTATTATTTTTATTTTTTTATATGTTTCAATATCAACTTCTTCATTATTTATTACTTTAGCTATATCACTATACTTAACTCCTAATTTTTCTTCATCAGTCTTACCACTTAATCCATCATCTGGTACTTTATGAATTACTTTATCAGGTACTCCAATATATTCACCTATCCTTATAACTTCATCTACTGTTAAATCAGCAAGTACACTTATATCACAAACATTATCTCCACCTTTAGTAAAATATCCTACATATAATTCACATTTATTACTTGTTCCTGGAACTATATAACCTTTTTTCATTGCAGCATAATAATATAAAGTACTCATTCTTAATCTTGGTTTTATATTTATATTAGAATCTACCAACTCATTATCGCTAACATCATTAACTTCTTTTATTTGTCTAACATAAGATTCATAAATATTAGTTAAATCAAATTCTTTTAATTCAAAACCAAATGTTTTAGATACAAGCAAAGCATTAAGATAATCTTCATCTTTAGAATGACAAGGCATCCATATACCTATTACATTTTCACTACCTAATGCTTTAGCAAATAACCCTGCTACTACTGCTGAATCTTTACCACCACTTATTCCTATAATTGCACCTTTTAAATTATTCTTTTTATAATAATCCCTTATAAATTCTATTATTTCATTAGTTACTTTTTCTACGTTCATTTTTTCCTCCATAACTTTTTACTTTTTCAATTAAATATGCTGAATTAAGACCAGTAATATATCCTGTTTCAAGTAATTCATTTAATTCTTCTTCATCTACTAAAAAGTATTTAATATATTCACTACCATCTAATTTTTGTTCACTCACTTTCTTACAATTAAATGCTATAAAGTAATGATTAAATGCAGAAGAACATCCTTGATCTTGATAAAAAGATCCAACTTCTATTAAATTATCAGATGTATATCCTGTCTCCTCTAATAACTCTCTTTTTGCAGCTTCAATAGGTGTTTCACCTTCTTCAATGTAACCTGCAGGTAACCCTGTTCCTACTGTAGTCTTAGTAAATACTCTTGGTTCTACAGCAATAATTGTTTTACCATCTTCTGTAATTGGATATATAATTACTGCACTACCATCTTTACCATTCTTTAATATCTTTTCTCTAGTTATTGTCTTACCATTATTTAATCTGCACATATAGCTTTCAATTGATAAGAATTTATTACTATTTTTCTTGTTAATACATATAGTTCTCAATTCATTTAAAGCATCAATCAAATCTTGTCTCATTTTATCTCCTAACTAAACTTTTATATTTTTTAATCATTTGATGCTTAAATTCTACATATTCTTCAGTACCATCTACATAATATTCTGCTGGTTTTTCTATTCTTTTTACTTCTGGATATATAGCAGACATTTCTTTATCGCAATATTCTTTCTTTTCACTTATACTTGGATCATCATATACAAGCTTTCCAGATACAAATATTGGTTTTTGTAATTTAACTAATTCAAAATCAGTAATTGTACTTCTTTTTAACATATTAATAGGACTTACTATTACTAATTCTCTTCCACTTATTTCTTCATTTTGTCTAGTCATTACATCTGCAATAGCATATCCTGTTTCTTTACTATATGCTCTATATAATTTTTTGAAATCTGGATTAACAATTTTAATAACATCATTACTTAATTTAATTTTAGGCTCACCATTTAACGCTACCTCTTTATAAACACACCCCATTCTTCCAGCAGGTTTAGATATGTTATCTCCTACACCTAAACTATCAAATTTGGCACCTTGTAATACCAATGATTCAATTGCTTTGTCAGTAAGTCCATTACTCAAGCAAATTTTAGCTTGTGGAAAACCAGCTTCATCTAGCATCTTTCTAGTTTCTTTAGATAAGTATGCAAGATCCCCAGAATCTATTCTTACACCTATATGCTCAGTACTTAATCCACGTTCCTTCATATATTTAAATGTTTTAATTGCATTAGGTACACCGCTTCTTAATGTATCAATAGTATCAACAAGTAATATACAATTATCTGGATATGCATTTGCATATGCTTTAAATGATTCAAGTTCTGTTTCATATGATTCAATCCAACTATGAGCTTGTGTACCCATTGCCTTCATATTCAACATATCCGCTGCAATTATATTACTAGTACCAACACAACCAGCCATAATTCCATATATTGATGCATCAATAGCAGCTTCACTTCCATCTGCTCTTCTTGCACCAAATTCCATTACTCCTACACCTTTTGGAGTAGCTTCAATTATTCTTCTTGCACCAGTAGCATGTTCCATTGCACCATTTATAATTGATAATATTGCTGTTTCTACAATTTGTGCTTCAATAAGAGGTGCCTTTACTGTTAATAATGGTTCATTTGGAAATACTGGTGTACCATCAGGTATTGCATATATATCTCCAGTAAATTTAAAGTTTTTTAAATAATTTATAAATTCTTTACTATAACCTTTTCTTCTAAAATAATCTAATTCCCTTTCTCCAAACTTTAAATTCTCAATATAAGGTATTACTTTATCAAGACCTGCCATAATAGCATATCCACCCTCATTAGGTACCTTTCTAAAAAACACATCAAATACTGCTTCATCACCTTCTTTACCATTTACTAAATAACCATTTGCCATTGTAAATTCATATTCATCCGTTAGTAATGTATAATTCCTTGGTAATCTTTCATATCCATTATATATTTTCATATTATTTCCTCCTTAAAACTTTTACTCCATTTGCTTCCATTTTATTTAAGGCTTCCTTTGTTCTTAAATCTGCATTATGAAGTGGCGCATCAAATGTATCAATTGCATCTTCGTATACACATACTTCAACATCTCTATTTATTTGATCAAAAAATGTCCTTAAACCAATCGCACCATTTTCTACACATACTTCTGATAAACACCCCATAAGTCTTATTCTCTCTAAATTAAAGAATCTTATTAAATCTTGTTGAAGTCCTAACGCATACATCAAATTAGTACTATTCTTAAAATATGTAAGCCCTACTTTTTCATATTTTTTTAATTCATCAATCACCTCAGTTTCTTTTGTACCTTCTATGCAATGAGGACCATATGTTTTAAATTCAACTGCATCAATAGGATGGCTATCTCTTACAAATACAATTCCAGTTTTATCATCTTTTGATGCTTCTTCTAAAAGTTCAATCTGTCTTGGTACAACTCTCATTATCGAAGGCGCTGCTAAAGGTCCTTCCTTTACAAATCCATTTACCATATCAATAGTAATAAGTAATTCCTTTACCCTTCTTAATTTTTCAATGTCATTATTATTTGTTTTCATATTATCATCCCTTTCTTTTTAACAAATTATTAATAACGCAAACTATAATTAAGAGAAAATTGTTAATATCATTTTGTTAAAAACAAAACTTATAATTTTAACAAGTATTTCTCTTGTTATTAACATTTTATTAAAAAGATATAAATTTGTCAATACCCTTTTTCAAAATAAATTAAAAAAAGTAGAAATTATCTACTTTTTTATTGATTTAGTAATCATTTCTATAATTTTTTCTTTTCTCATAAAAGCTCCTAAGTGAATATTATTATATATAAAAAAGTATTGCTTTTCAATACTTTTTCTTGTTTAAATCTAATCCTATCAATTGTAAACTTATTATTATTTTATTTATTTCCTCATTAGTAAATTTATTACTTTTTAAATCACTTCTTTTTAATTGCCATAATTCTTCTATAAAATTAATATTTAAATCTTTTAATTTTTTTATTATTTTTTTATCTAAAGACAAATTATCAATTGGCTTCATTTAATCACCTTCTAACAAAAAAATGTAGCTAACTGGACTTACGCTTTTAGCTACACGTTATATATAAATTATAACATTTTTAAATTTTTTATGTAAGAAAAAAGTGATTATTAATCACTCATTTTTTTCTAAAACTGTATTAAAACATTTTAATAATGCAATAGAAATTATTATTCCACCTATTATATCAGTAAACCAATGTACTCCTGAAAACAGCCTACCAATCACAATAGCTATCATTAAAATTATTGAAATAATATTCTCATATTTTGCAAGTTTTATATTCTTAAACAATTTATTATTAATCATTATTGAACTCATACATATGCATAGTGCTAAAACTGTGTGTGATGATGGATAAGATGCTTCTAAGCCATCAATTAATACTGGCCTATAATTTATAATTACTTTTTCAAAGAATACATATGTACCAATTACTATAATGTAAAATACTCCCAATAATAATATTTCTCTATCAATTTTAAGTAAATTCTTTCTTTTTACTAACTCTACTATTCCTATTAATGCATATATACCTGCCATCAATAATGGTATTAATCCAAGTATTTGTGTTACTTTATATAAATTCATATGGACACCTATAAGATTATGTACATATCCATTTAGTTTTGAGAAACCAACTACTGAATTTTCAGGTCCAATATTTCCTAAATCTATAGTTTTAACTAATATTGTATAAATTATTGCAATTAAAATTAAACTTACACTAACTAATATATTTTTTTTACTTCTACTCATAATACTACCTACTTTCTATAAAAGACAAACTAACTTTCTTCTTATCTAAATGTATTTCATCAACATATACATCTACTATATCTCCTACACTCACTACTTCAGATGGATGCTTAATATAATCATTAGACATCTTAGATATATGTACAAGTCCATCATTCTTTAATCCTATATCTATAAATGCTCCAAAATCTACTACATTTCTTACTGTACCTTGTAATTTCATACCCACTGTTAAATCTTCTAACTTTAATATATCACTTCTAAGTACAGGTTTAGGCATATCATCTCTTGGATCTCTAAGTGGATTAGTAAGTGCATTTACTATATCTGTTAAAGTATAACTATCTATATTTAATTTTTTAGAATAATCATTAATATCAATATTTGATAATACTTCTTTTATTTTATTTGTACCTATATCATTAACACTTAAATTTAATTCATTTAATAGTTTTAATGTAACATCATAACTTTCTGTATGTATACTTGTTTTATCAAGTGGATTATCTCCATCTACCACTCTCATAAAACCAATAGATTGTTCATATGTTTTGTCTGTTAATATCTTTTTCTTTTTTAATTCATCTCTCGATTTAATTTTACCAAATGATTCCCTATAACTAATTATTTTATCTATTACTTTTTTATTTAATCCAGATACATATTTTAAAAGAGATGGAGATGCAGTATTAATATTTACTCCAACCATATTAACAGCTTTTGATACAACAAAATCTAATGATTCATTTAATCTTTTTTCTTGTACATCATGTTGATATAATCCCACTCCAATACTTTTTGAATCAACTTTTACAAGTTCAGATAATGGATCTTGTAATCTTCTTGCTATGGATATTGCACTTCTTTCTTCTACATGTAGATCAGGAAATTCTTCTATCGCTAATTTAGATGCCGAATAAACACTAGCTCCCGCTTCATTAACAATAATATATTCTACTTTTCTTTTTGATTCTTTTATTACATCAGATATAAATTTTTCACTCTCACGAGACGCTGTACCATTACCTATTGCTATAATATCTATATTATATTTATCTATTAAGTCTAATACTTTCTTTTTAGACTCTTCATATTCATTTTTAGGTTCATGTGGATATATTACATCTTTCTTAATAAATTTACCTGTATAATCTATTACTGCTAATTTACAACCAGTTCTAAAAGCAGGATCTAGTCCTAAAACCATTTTATCTTTCATAGGTGGTGTAAGAAGTAAATGCTCTAAATTATCCATAAATACTTCTATAGATTTTTCACTAGCTATATCAGTTAATTCACTTCTTATTTCTCTTTCTACACTAGGAAATATTAATCTATTTAAACTATCTTTAATTGCATCAATAACTAATGGTACACTTTCTGAATCATTATTTTTTATTAATTTAGATTCTAAATAAGAAATAACACTATCTTCATTAATATCTATTTTAACACTTAATATATCATCTTTTTCTCCCCTATTTAATGCAAGTACTCTATGAGGTTTAATACTTTTTACTGCTTCACTATATTCATAATACATTTCATACACTTTATCTTCATCTATTTTATTTTTCTTTAATTTAGAAATTATTATTCCATTACTATACATATAATTTCTAATCCATTTTCTATAAAATGCATTATCACTAATCCATTCAGCAATTATGTATTTAGCACCCATTAATGCTTCTTCTTTAGTTTTAACATTTTCATTAATAAATTTTTCTATTCCATTTATTGTTTTAGGAAAAGACATAATTATTTTAGCAAGTGGTTCAAGTCCATTTTTTATTGCTTCTGTAGCTTTTGTTTTCTTTTTTTCCTTAAATGGTCTATATATATCTTCTATTTCTACTAATTTAGAACATTTCATTATATTATCTTTTAATTCATCAGTTAATAGCCCTTTTTCATCTATTAATCTAATTACGTCTTCTTTTCTTTTTAACAAATTAACTTGATATTCATATACATCACTTATTTTTCTAATTTGTTCTTCATCCAAATTACCAGTAGCTTCTTTTCTATATCTTGCTATAAATGGTATTGTATTACCATCTTCTAATAATTTTAAAGTGCTTTCTACTTGTTTAATACTTACATTTAAATCATTACTTATTTCTTTTATAATATTTTCATTCATTACTTATCACCAATTACCTTTGCTATTAAAATACCTACTATAAGCATTACTATACCAATAATTATATTTATAATATTTATTGTACTTGATAATGCACTTATAAATATTGAAATAACAGACGCTATTACAAATCCAATTATTCCAAAATATGTTTGTATTTCATACTTCTTCAATAACCAATTAATTAGTTTTGCAGATAATACAAGTCCGAACAGTATTCCTATACCTGCAAATCCTAAGATTATTATATTATGTAATATATTATTAAAATGAGTTAAATCTTTAATTGAATCTACTATAGGTTTATAATAACCTATAAGCATAAGTATAAATGAACCACTTATTCCTGGTAAAAGCATTGATGCTGCCGCAAAAAAACCTGCAAAAAACAAACCTATTATTTTTATTATATTCAAACTATCTAATGTAATTATTTTATCTCCACTACTTATAAATGTCATAATCATAACTATAGAAAATGTTATAAAAAATATAACTATATTAGATATATTGATATTATTATTTACTTTTTTAAATAATATAGGTGTTCCACCTAAGATGATTCCTATAAAAAACATTATTGTTACAAATGGAAATCTATCTAAACATGTACTTATTATATTACTAAACAAAAGTAATCCAATTGCTACACCAATTACTAATAATATTACAAATTTAATATTATCTTTTATTTTTTTACTAAAATTACTTATTATTTCTATTAGTTTTTCATATATACCTAATGTTATTGCAAGAGTTCCACCACTTACACCTGGTATTATATTTGCGATTCCCAATACAAAACCTTTTAAAATTGTCATAATACTATTCATAAAATCACCTTTATAATTATACCATAATTTAAAAATATGTTATACTTTATATGGAGGTATTTATGTTTAAAGAATTATTAGAAAAAACTTTTGATTTAGGTGTCCAACTAATAATTGCATTACTTGTATTATTTATTGGATTTAAAATTATTAATGTTATTGAGAAAAAATTAAAGAAAGAACATAAAATATCAAAATTAGATGCTTCTGTTAAATTTTTCTTAATAAGTCTATTATGTATTTCACTTAAAGTAATGCTATTTATTGTAGCAGCTTCTATAGTAGGTATTCCTACTACATCATTTATTACAATTTTAGGATCTGCAGGATTAGCTGTTGGTCTTGCACTTCAAGGAGGTCTATCTAATCTTGCTGGTGGTGTTATGATTCTTATATTTAAGCCATTTAAAGTTGGGGATTTTATTGAATCAGGTGACAAAATGGGTACAGTTAAATCTATTACTATGTTTTATACAAATTTAGTTACAGTAGATAATAAAGTAATTCATTTACCAAATGGCTCACTATCAAATAATACAATAATCAATTATAGTGCAAACCCTATTAGAAGATTAGATTTAGAATTTAATGTTTCTTATAACTCAAAAATTGATAAAGTTAAAAAAGTAATAAATGATGTGTTTGATAAGTCCAAATACATTTTGCAAGATAATGAAAGAACAATTCGATTACTTAAACATGCGGATAGTTCTCTTACATTTGTAGCAAGAGGATGGGTTAAAACAGAAGATTATTGGAATGCTCTATTCGAAATAGAAGAAGAAGTTAAAGAGGCTTTTGATAAGAATAATATTGAAATTCCATATCCACAATTAGATATACATCAAAAATAAAAAATGACTTAGTCATTTTTTTATTTTCTTATTAAGTGTACTGGTAAACCATCTTTAAATATTGGTAATAACTCACCTAATATTAATGGTCTTGCATACTCAATATATTCTTTCTTTAATTGATTATTCTTAGTATCAATCCATTCGATTGGTACTTTTTTCTCCACATTAGCAATATTATGGATATCATATACACCAGTTGTACTACTATATTTACCAGATTTTCTTTTTATTACTACCATCATTCCAGTATTACCCTTAACTGCTTCTTTAACTGCTCTTTTTCCTACTTTAACAGCCTCTTTTATATCTGTTAATGATGCTAAATGAGTTGCAGCTCTTTGTAATGTTGAAAATTCTATTGCACGTGTTTTCAATCCTGTTTCATTTGCTATTATACTTGCAAGTGTACTAGCACATCCTGACAACTGTTTGTGACCAAATGCATCTAACTTTCTATCGGTACTATTTAATTCACACACAAACTTACCATCACTAGTTTTTATACCTTCAGATACAGCAATAACCACACTTGATTTTTTACTTGCTAAATCTTTTACTTTATATACAAATTTATCTAAATCAAAATCCACTTCAGGAAGATATATAGCATCAACTCCTTCACAAGTATCATCCTTTGCAAGTGCTGCTGCCGCAGTTAACCATCCAGCATGTCTTCCCATTATTTCAACTATACATACTGTTGGTTTTACTACACCAAATGATGCATTATCTCTTATTATTTCTTTTAAACTAGCAGCTATATATTTAGCAGCGCTTCCATATCCAGGACAATGATCTGTTATTGGTAAATCATTATCTATAGTTTTTGGTATACCCATAAATTTTTGTTTTTTATTATGTTCTTTTGCATAATCAGATAACATTTTAATTGTATCCATTGAGTCATTTCCACCTATATAGAATAATGCATCTATTTCATGCTTTTCTAATATTTTAAATATTTTTTCATATACTTCTTCATTACCTTCTATCTTAGGTAATTTATATCTACAAGAACCTAAGAATGCTGAAGGAGTTCTCTTTAATAACTCAATATTATTGTTATCACTTAAATATTTATCTAAATCAATAATATTATCATTTAAAAATCCTTCTATTCCATGTACCATTCCATATACTTTATTAATTCCTAATTTCTTAGCTTCCTCATATACTCCAACTACACTTGAATTAATAACAGCAGTTGGACCTCCTGACTGTCCTACTATAATATTTTTCATATATCCTCCTTTATTTTTCAACAAAATATATTATATCCGATATTTGTCTACTAGTATATATTAAATTCTTTGATGAATCTGTATTTCTATCTTTAAAAATTAAATTTGTACTTCCACCACCATCTAAATTATACGCTTCAATACAATCCAATTTTTTCATTAATTTTGCTAATGATGCAAAATTAAATCCTTTACTCCTATTAGTAGTACTATTTGTTACAATTACAAAGTTATTTTTATCTATTTGCCCTAAAGCTTGCCTTATATTATTTGAAATACTTAAATTATTCATTATTTTTCCATCATGCATTAATATAGGATGAAATGAAAACGTATATTTAACTCCATCATTAACCATTTTATCAAACTCTAATACATTTGAAGTTATATCATTACGACTAAGATTATAATAATTAAGATAACCATCTTTCTTTAAACCATATGTATATACACCTAAATTAGGGAATGATATATTTGTAAAATTTCTCTTAACTTCACCATCTACCATTACTGCAGGTGAAATACTTGAATATTTCCATGCTGGCATAAATTCTGCTATATTAACATAAAAAGCATTACTAACAAATCCACTAGCATTCGCACCAATCATAGCTTTATCATGGTATTCATTGGATTTAGAAGCATAATTCATTATACCTTGTGCAGTAGAAATAGATGGAAATGGTTCTTTAACTGCTGTTTTAAATTGATCATAAGCATCGCTTACCCATATATGAGTTATATAATAAGTTGGATAACTTTCAACCCAATACTTTAATGAATCACCATAAAACTCTTTTACTATTTTTGATGAATCACTAGGCATATAAGGTGCATAATAATAATTACAATTAATTTCAGCTTTATTATCTGCATCATCATATACATCAACTACACCATTATCTACAACAGAATCATAAGTAAAAGTACTATCATAAAATACTACTTCATTATATTTTAAGTTTTTTATACCATTATTATCAGTTACATTTAAATAAAATATTGTTTTATTATCTTGTTTATATAAGTATGCATTACATGTACCAGTAGGTGGTTCTCTATCTATATTATTAATTGTAAATTTTATATTATCAATTCTGCCACTCTTACTAACCATTTTAACTTTATATATACCATTTTCTTTAATTGTTAAACTAGCAATATCTTTATATATTTTTGAATCATTAATATCAAAATAACTAAAATCATTAATATTACTCAATAACTTTAAATCTATATTACCTTTGGTAGGATTTTTATCATAAGATATTGTATACCTATCACCAGTAATAAATACTTTTCTAGTTAATTTTTTACTTTTCTTATTAATTTTAAAGGTATACTCTACTTCATATTCTCCAACTTTTGAATCATTTACATTACTTTTAATACTAACATAACCACTGTAGTCTACACCATCATTACTTTCTAATTTATAACCTGGTTCTACATACTTTTTACCAAAATTTACAACAATATCACTTTCACCAATTAATGAAAAGTCAATATCATCAATTGGATTTTTCAACACATTAATGGTTCTACTAACAACATTACGTTTCCAAATATTCTTTATAGAGTATTCAACTTTATATTCTCCAATTTTATCAAAATCAATATTACTCTTAACCTTTACTTTATTAGTAGAATTATCACCCCTATAATTATACGCTGTATATCCAGGTTCTACAAAACTACCACCTTCATAAATATTAATAGTTTCCTTACCATCTAATACTATATTATAAGTGCTTATCCTTTTTAATCCACCAACAATAAAAAATAATGTAATTATTATTAGACCAAGTACAATTATCTGACTAATTACTGGTAATTTTATAAAACTTCTTATTGTTTTTTTTAGAATATGAGTGCGATTTATACTATTATTATTTGTATTCATATTATCACACTCCTATCTTCTTATTTTAACATATATTTTTGCTTATTTTTCATTATGAAACATAACTTTACATAAAATAAACAGATAAAATTAATTATCTGTTTAAAAACAATTTTAAAAGTTTTGACAAACTACTTGTTTCTTTACTAGTCGTTTTCTTGCTCTTTTTAGTTTTTTTACTTTTACTCTTACTTTTATTATCAGAATCCAAGATATCACCAATACCATCCGCAAGCATTTCTATTGTACCTTGATTTTCTTTTAAAGTCTGTTTTATTTTTTCAAAATCAACTTTTTTCTTTTCTTTTTTCTTAGATTCTTTTTTCTCTTCTACTTCAATTAATTTTCTAGCCATTACTTATCACCAGCAGTATCTTCTTCCAATTCATGAATACATCTTCTACATGGTTCAGTTAGGTTCTTTTCATATGCAGCTTTTACTGTTCCATAGTAAACATTTTCACTATTTTGTAATGCTGGACAATCTTTATCAACGTGATACTTTTTACTATGCTCAGCCCAATAAACTATAGCTTCACCATCAGCATTTGTATCATAATGACTACTAGCTAAAACTTCTTTTTGTGCTCTTTCTAATTGTTCTGAAGATACAGGATTAAAATCATAACTACTTACACCAGCAATTAACAATGCAATGATTGCAACTACTGATACAATAGTTTTATTTTTCTTATCCATTTCTTTATCAGTTAACACAAATAAAATTATTGGTAAAAATGCAATAACTGAAATTATTGTTCCTAAATTATTTTGAATCCAGAACTTAGTTTTATTTTTTTCACTAGCTGGATCAATATGATTAGCTCTCTTCCATAATAATGAACCAATTATAACTACAATACAGTCAATAACTAAGCACACAATTAAGAAAGTAGTTTCACTCATGCTTGGTAACCAATTAATAACATCTTTTAATCTTAAAATGCCAATAACTTCAAAAAATATACCAACAAGCCATAAACATACTGCTAATACTCTTCTAGGTTTTGCTCCTTCTCTAGGTGTTTCTTCTACTTCAATAAGTTTACCTTTTGAATCTACACCTATTTTTTTATTGCCCTCATCTTTTTCAGCAACTTCAATAATATTTCTATCTTTCTTTGCCATAAATTCACTCCTTTACTAATTTAAATATATCATATTTTTTTACTAAATACTACATTTATTTTTTATCATATTAGAAAATATTCATAAATCAATAAACTAGCATCTGTACTATCTACATTCCAGTTAAAACAATTATATCCTTGTTCAAGATAATTCCTTTAGTTTTCTAGTACTTCAGCATTGCTTTAACTCTAGATAACAATTTTAACTTTTGATTATTATCTAGAAAAAGTGCATAATAATTCTGCTCTAGAAACCCTTTATATTTTTACCCCAATTTCTTGGCTATAGTATATGATTTATATGATACTTTTGTAAATTTTTTTGTTGATACCAGGATTCTTATACTTACTTAACCTTTTTAAATTCATCATCAATGAATATCACATACTAAACTAATTAAGGAAATAAAATAATAAGAAGCATCTTTAAATAAGATGCTTCTTATATGAAACTTATCAATTTGTTTTATGAACAGAAAATTGTAAAACGTCGATATTAGCAGGCTGAGAAATAGTTCCAGAAGAAGATAAATAGCCACCAATAATTATATCTACATTAGAAGAACTATTGTCTTGCCAAGTTTTAATTACCTCTTCATCTGTAGTTGTAGTTACTCCATTTGAAGTGGCGTTATCTCTTGTTGGATTATATTTTAATGATCCATTAGCCTTTATAGAAAATGTTATATTTGATCCAACTTTTGTAATATGAACAGTATAATCCATTGGATCTGTATATATTCTTCCACTTGAATTAGTGTTGAATAAATAATATGTTACAGAACTATCTGTTACTGATGCATTCAATCTTAAGTTAGTCTTTGGTGTTGTAGTATTAGAGGTAATTCTTTTAGCATCATGTCTCAATCCAAATCCAGAACCAAGTGACCCACTCGACCAATCCATACAAGATAAAACTGTAGAAATTGTTGCTTTAGTACCAACATTATCAGACCACTTCCATTTATATCTCATAGTAAGTTCCCAGTTTGAACTACCATCAAATGGAATAAATCCAGTTTCAATATTATTATTGCTTGTTACTGTTACAGGATTTGAAGAAGAAATATTCGTAAACTCAAAACTAGTTATTTTTCCACTAGCATCAGGAGATACCTGAGGTGCACCATCAATAGCCGTATATACAATAGTACTATTAGCAGGAACATTATCTGGATCATATGTAGTTGTTGTAGTATCTTCAACAGGAGTACCACCACCACTACTTGCAGCGGTAATAGTTAAATTAGAAGTAATCTCAGTTAAAAATGTTACTACTCCATTACTATATGTATAATTCGTTCCACTTGTTAATGTATTATTTGATGCATCTGTTATTGTTATATTAGCAGGTGCATTTGCTATTGTTACATTTGGAGTATATGTAACATTATTCATATTTGTAAATGATTTACTTCTTATATATTCACTACTTAAACTACTACTGTTCGTACAATTTACATATGTTATTTCCCTTAATGGAGTAAAATGAAAACTTATTGTTCCATTTAATGCGTTATCCGTTATATTACTTGCATTTAAATATCCAAATGATAATGTAAATGTTATCGTATCATCATTATTTCCATTCGAATTTATCACACTACTATTTTCCGTTATTCCTGATACACTTGGTACTATATTTGAATTTGAATATATCAAGGGTTGACTTGAATCATATACTATACCATCAAATATTTGTTTTGAATTACCCAAATTCTTTATTGATACTGACATTGTTTTTGTATCTGACGCATTACTTAATTCTAAACTTGTTGTTAACACTGTTTTATTATAATTCTCTACATATGTTGATGGTAATACATTTATTATTGCTATATCATCCTGTGACACCATAGCTATATTTCCACTCACGCTTAAATCATAGGATATACTCGCATATCCTATTCCTAGTATCAGTACTACTACTGGTACATATATAGCTATAAATTTTAATATACTATTTCTATTAAATTTCTTCATATACATCCTAATTATATACTGCTGAGGCATTTACAGTTACAGTTACAGTTGTACTTTGAGAAGCCGATGTATAAAGCACTTTATTTACTTTAGCTTTTACCGTTAATATTGTATATCCCCCTGCTGCTACTGTTTGACTAGCAGCATTACTTAAATCTGTAGTAATAGTAAAATATTCACTATTTGTATTAGTTGTTGCACTAATATTTAATAAAGCACTTAAACTAGGGCTTTCATTTAATATTTTATATCTTACTATTGCAACATCTCCGTAACCCTTTAACCCACTTACTGTAAAACTAGCAACTCTATCTCCAGTTACACTTGCATTTATTGTTGCACAACTAGTAGTTGTTCCACTATCAGAAAGACATGTACTAGAAGTATCTATATCAGCAGCTAAACTACTAAATTTCACTCTTAAGTCATTATCAACAGTAGCATGTGCACTACCATTTATAGATAATGTAATATTAGATATAGCAGCATATCCAATAGATATACAAAGTATAGAAATTAGCAAAAATAATAAAATTTTAAAATTTCTTACCCTCTTCATATATCCTCCTAATAGCGCAATAGACACTTTCAAGTGTCTACTTAGTTTTTTTCTTCATTGCAGTTTTTTTCTTTTTTATCTTTGTATCAGGGAAATAATAATTATCTTTTATTGCTTTAAATAAAGCAGTCTTTTCTAATTGATCATATAGACTTTCGTCACTATTTTTTGTACCCTTAATAGCATTCTTATCATCAATTATACCGATACTTGTAGTCTTTTCAATATCTTCTTTAATCTTCTCTTTAGTATACTTTCTAGGTTTCTTTTTCTCTTCAGGTTTAACAATATTCATATCTTCAATATCATAATCAGGAGCAGTTGTACCATCCTTTTCAGCCATAATATCTTCTACTCTTAATGCATATGTATATATTACACCTTCACCTACTGGTATTATAAAGAACGTACCTGTTTTTGATTCATTTTCCAACATTAATAACGGTTTATCTGAAGTATCCTTTATCTCAAGCATATCTCTAAAACTTACAACTTTGCATATTTGGGATGCTCCGATTGGATAACTACCATTAATTCTTTGAATATATGAATCATAAGTAGATGTTATCTTCTTTATCCTCTTTTGATATATCTCCAATATTGTTCTTGTACTTTTATAATACCAAATAACATAAACTATCAAAATCAAGAATATTAATAAACACAAACCAGCACTAAATAAATATAACATATTATTTTCAGCACTCTTAACAAGTACATCTGTATCACTTATATTTTCTACTGATTTAATATCTACACCCACCGTTTTTCTAGTCAATGGAATAGATAAACTAACAACAGAATCCTTACTAATATTTTCCATAGAAGTACTACCATCACCAGATATATCTATATTCAAATATATTCTTAAAGTATTGATTGTTTCTTCTAAATCATATATTGTCACAAAATTACTCAATAAATCATTATATTTATTATAATCAATATCCAAATCATAACTAATATTTGCATTATTATTAGCACTTATAGTATCAGATTCATATAATGTTTCTTTTTTTGTAAACAATGCCCTTTTATTATCTTTATCTATTACATTGAATAAAGCAACAACCTTATATTTGTACTTAAAATCAACATCCTTACCTAAAAAGTCTAATTTATAATCAATACTAGCAGGTATATAATCTATTAATGATGCTACATATTGATTACCACTTTCTACGCATTTATCCTCATAAAAATCATTTTTCTTCAAACATACTTTATAATCAAGAGAACTATTTTCACTTAATTTAACATATGAAGTTTTTCCTAGAGAATAAAATTTATATGTAAAATAAATACATGGTAATAGTACTAGAAATGAAATGACTAGCATAATAGTAATTAATATTCTACTTCTATCACTTTTATTTTCTATCATAAATTTATCCTCCTTTAATTATTTCAATTAAAATAATTCATTAACCCAAATAGTGAGCAAACCCATTTTTTTAATTCTAAATTTAGCAACCCCTCGAAGATCATTATAAGTAATATATCCACTATCTTCTTGAGGATTATTATCACCCTTGGTATATATTTTCTTTATTCCATTTGTTTCCTCAATCCTAGCAATTCTATGAATTACAGTAATATTATCTTTTTTAAACAATACTACTTGTCCTTCAATTATATTATTATCCTTAGAATCAAACAGCAGTACATCTCCTTTCTCTAATGCATTCTTCATAGAATTAGATCCAACCACTATTAATCCATATCTAAACCTACAAGATATTAGCATTGTAAATGATAATATCATTACCATAACTAATACTGTAACAATACCCTTTACTTTTCTATTTTGTATTGTTAACGCTTTAGTACTATCCTCGTAAGTATCAACTAAAACCAATAATATTATTATTGGATATACAATCCTAGCAAATGATTTAAAGTACATATGAACATCTGGTGTAATTGGAATTATATATAAATATATTGTAATTATTATTCTATATATAATATTCGACTTAATTCCAAAATTTATACTTATATAATTATATAAAAGATTACTAGCTATTGACGCAAAAAATACATATCCAACTGCTTCTAAGAAACCTTGTAAATTATTCAAATTATATATATTTGTATATATCACCAAATCAACCAATACTCCAAATATAAATGTTAGTATTAATGAAGGTTTGTTCTCAGCACTTAAGAATTCTTTTCTAAGTATTTCTGAAGATATTATAATCAATATAATAGGTATTATTTGATGCATTAATACCCATATGCCAAATTGATATGTTGCTCTATAATAACCAACATAATATCCAATCAAATAATAAATAATTAGATAAAATATTGCAAAAACAATCATATAATTTCTAACTTCTTTTTCACGCACAGAAATACTTTTAATGCTATTTATACTTTTCTTTGTTATGAATGCATATATTACCAAGAATATTGATATTATAATTTTATTAGTTAATAATCTATTGGAGAAAAGAGTACCCATAAGAAATAGTACAAGAAATAACTCTAGTACATATATCTTCAATTTGTCTTTCTTCATACCCTTTCTCCTTTAGAATTTATATTTATGTATTGGAGCGATACATATGATTATTAACTATTAGCTACTGGTGTAGCAGTAAATTGAACTATTAAATCTGTAGCTGATATATCAGCAGTAGATGGAGTAACATTTAATACTGTATGAACAACTATTGTAGTAGTTCCACCATTAGCATTAAGCGTTACACATGCAGGATTGCCAGTAGCACTTGGCAAACTTGCAGTAGATGTAAATGATGCTGATGATCCACCAGATACTGCAATATCTGCTGAACATAATTTAGCCTTAATATCTGGGCTCTTATTAACTACAGTAAATGTTACATCTGCATATTCATCCTTAGTTGTAAAACCATACAAGTCAAATTTTGCAGTTCTTTTTGTAGCATCATTAGCAGTATCGATTGATGCTGCTGTAACATCGCTACCAGAATTATAACTAGCTATAGTAGCTGGGCTTGAAGTAATTGTATTAGTTGCTGTTGTATCAAATTCAACAATAAAATTATCCTGGCTTGGTGTAGCATGTGCTGTACCATTAATAGTTAAAGTTATAGCACTTATTGCTGCATAACCAATACCTAAAGCTACTACTGCAATTAAAACATAAACTAATAATCCTAAACTTTTCTTTTTTCCTCTCATATTTTACTCCTTTACTAATATTTAATTATTTAGATTTATATAAAATATTAGCTCCATAATATATTATACAAATCACTGGTAATTGTTTTGGGTAAGCAAAAACCCACTATCATACCATATTATTATTATACACCATTTTTACCAATTACTTCAATATATTTTATATATAAGTTTAATTTTTTTGATTATTATATAACTCCATTTAAAAAGTAATTGTTCATTTCTAAACTATAAATATTCTTCAATTCAATATTAAAAAAACGTCGAATATTCGACGCTTATTTCAAATGGAGCAAGTATCTACCTCATTTGAAAAACAATCACTCACTTTCCATTCAGATAAAACCAATTTAATATAATTAAAGCATATCTTTTCCAACAAAAACATCATATATTTCAGAATATTTAAATGCTTTTTTTGCATATGTCATATCTGGTTCAATTATTTTTAGTTTAACAAGCTGATCAATAATATTAGAAACTACATTTCGAGATACGCCAGATTGTTCTTCAACTTCCTTTTTTGTAAATATTATTTGCTTCATAATTATTGGCATTATTCTATAAACAGAATTACCTTTTATTTGTTTGATTTTTTCCATATCTTTTTTATAAATATTCTTTATTAAATTAATTTTTACAATATAATTATTACACTGTTCAATTACACATTGCAGAAAAAATTTAATATATCCTAGCATATTTCCTTTTCGACTTTCATTTAAGAATTTATGATAACTAGGTTTGTATATTTCAATTACTTCTGATAAAAATAATATTGGTTCACTATTACTTAATAATGATAATTGAATTGGAATAAGAGTTCTACCTAATCGACCATTACCATCTCTATAAGCATGTATAGTTTCAAATTGTGAATGTGAAATAGCTAAATTGACAAAAATTGGATCAATGTAAGAATCATTCATATATTCTAATAAATTAGAAAGATAAAAAGGAATATCTTCTGGAATTGGTGGGATAAAAATTGCTGTTTCTATTGTGGAACCTTTTCCTCCTATCCAATTTTGGGAAGTTCTTATTTTTCCAGGTTCTTTTTCACTGCCTCTAACACTATTTAATAGGATTTTATGCATACTATTGATTAGTTTTAAATCTATTTTATGATGATTGGCAAGATATTTAGTTGCATATTCAATTGAATCTTTTAAATTTTGTATTTCTTTATTATCATCTGTTTGTGGTAAATACTTTAGATAAAATAATTCATCTTGTGAAATTTGTGTTCCCTCTATTTGTGTTGATTTTAAACTTTCACTTAGCAAAACTGAATCTAAGAAATCTCTTGAATCAAATTCCAATGTATTAATTAAAGATTTATATTCACCATATTTTTCATTTGCTTCAGATATTAATTTAAGCATTTCTTTATCAATATTATATTCTATAGGTAGTTTTGATGGCTTAAAGGGTTCCATATAATCACCTCTTTCTTCTTCATTATATTATATAAGCTTGGTTTAGCCAACGTAAAATGCACTAAATTTTATAAAAACAGTGCATTTTATATCAAAAAATGATGTGTTTTGTCAATTAAAGATATAAATTTTAAATTAATATATAAATAATGCCCTTTTTTAGAAAATAAAAAAACGTCGAATATTCGACGCTTATTTCAAATGGAGCAAGTGATGGGAATCGAACCCACGTCTCAGCCTTGGCAAGGCCGCGTACTAGCCGTTGTACTACACCTGCATAAACATGCTTTAAAAGCACATTTATAATAACATATTTATTTAATATAATCAATAACATTGTTTATATTTATTTCAAAAATTTCAGAAGAATCCCTATATTTTAATTCAATTATATTTTCAGAAGCCCTTTTTCCTACTATTACTCTCACTGGTATACCTATTAAATCCATATCATTTAATTTAATACCCATTCTTTCATCTCTATCATCTAATAATGGTTCAATACCTTTATCTAATAAATTATTATATAATTCATTTGCTAAATTATTTTGTGTTTCATCTTTAGTATTTGCAATTACTATACATACTTTAAATGGCGCAACAGACATAGGCCAAATAATACCCTTTTCATCATTATTTTGCTCAACTATAGCAGCCATGCATCTACCTAGTCCAATTCCATAAGAACCCATTACTACTGGTTGTAACTTATTATTCTCATCTACATAATTTAAACCTAATTTCTCAGAATATTTTGTTCCTAACTTGAATGTATTACCTATTTCTATACCTTTTTTAAAGTACAATTTAGAACCACAATTAGGACATATATCTCCTTCTTTTACGTTTACTATATCCCCTACTAAATCATATTTAATATCTTTTATATTAACATTTATATAATGATAATTCTTTTTATTTGCACCACAGCAGAAATTCTTCATGCCTAGTATTTCTTCATCTACTACTACCTTACAATTTAAATCAATTGGGCCAGTAAAGCCAGGTACTGCATTAGATTTAGCAATCAATTCATCATTTGCAAAAGATATTTCCTTAGCATTTAATAATTTTAATGCCTTAGTTTCATTTAACTCCCTATTACCTCTAATAAAAAATATTACTAATTCATTATCTACATTCATAATCATTGCTTTAACAGTATCTTTTATATCTATCTTCAAGTACTCAGATACCTCTTCAATTGTATGCTTGTCAATTGTTTCTACTAACTCTTTTTCTAATTCGACACCATCATTAACTTCATTAGATACGTGCTTAGTAATTTCTAAATTAGATGAAAAATCACATTTATCACATAATACAAGTGTATCTTCACCTATTGCAGTCTCAGCCTGAAATTCTTCGGATAATAGTCCACCCATTACACCAGTATCTGCTTTTACTATTCTATATTTAATACCCATTTTATCAAATGAATTTTTATACGCATTAAACATCTTTTTATATGATACATCTAATCCCTCTAAATCTTTATCAAAAGAATATGCATCTTTCATTACAAATTCTCTAACTCTTATAAGTCCATATCTTGGTCTTGCTTCATCTCTAAATTTAGTTTGAAATTGATATAAAGAATATGGCATATCTTTATATGATCTAATATTTGCAATACTTGCTATTGTAAATAACTCTTCGTGAGTAGGCCCAAGTATATAATCTCTATTAAATCTATCTTTTAAAGAAAAACTACTATTTCCAAAAGATTGCACCCTACCTGTTATTTCATATATTTCCTTCGGTATTAATGTAGGCATAGAAAGTTCTAATGAGCCAATAGAATTCATTTCTTTTCTAATTATTTCTTCAATATTATTTAATACTCTAAGTCCTAAAGGAAGATACATATAAACACCAGCAGAACTTTTTTTAATCATTCCACTTTTTACTAATAAATTTCCACTTATAGAATCTTCATCTTTTATATCTTCTCTAATTGTATAGAAAAAATTATTTTTTAATTTCATACAAATCGCCTCAAAACAATTATAACAAAAAAAATAGACTTCTTCTAGTCTATTCTTCTTTAAATACTTTCTTATAATAATTATTTTGTAATATCAAATTAGATATCTTAAATTGATTATCTACTATTGAATTATATCGATCAACATAACTTTGTTCTACTTCATCAGAATCTCTAGATATTACTTCATTTGTTACAGAATTATATTTTGCTTTATCAGTTATCCAACTCCTATTTGCAAGAATAACTAAACCCTCAGAATCAGATAACAAGTCTTGACCCATTATAAATCTAGAATCATAATCCCTTCCAAACAAATTTAATACTGTTGGTAATACATCGGGTTGTGAACCAACTTTATCAACTTTTATTGTTTTCATATTATTATTCCAAATTATTAAATTTGATTGATACAACTCAAATGGATCATCACGATCTATTTCCGAAACTTCATTTATATGATCATTTGTAAGACCATATGGGAAATGATCTGGAGTCAAAACAATAACTGTATCATCTAATTTACCTGCTTCCTCCAATTTTGATATTAAGCTTTCAAGAGCTCTATCTAATTCTATATTACTTGCTAAGTAACCTTTAACTCTATCAGAATATGGTAATTCTTTTACCAAATCCCAGTTTTTTATAGCCATCTTGTTATTAGCTTTAACATAACTTAAATGACCACTCAAAGTTATATAGTAAGTAAAGAAAGGTTCTTCACTATTTATATAATCATTTATACTAGCATTAACCATTTCTAAATCACTTTCATGAAATGTTCCACAAGTCATTTTTAATCCATTAAAACATGATTTAAAATTTTTATATCCAAGGGCCTTAAAATATGCTGTACGATTATAAAATGTACCATCATAATTATGATATACATTTATATTATAATCATTAAAACTATTAACAAACAAATACGGACTATATATATTTCTATGTGCATATAATGTCAATGTGTCTCCTCTACTTGATATAATAGACCACTCTGTTCTAAATTCACCATCCGCAGTACTTGCAGGATACAAAGGTGAATAATAATTATTAAACACAAAACCACTATTTGCCAATTTATATAATGTTGGTGTTAACTCTTCATCTACTGCTATTGGATCTAAACTTTCAGCCAAAAAGAATACTATATTCTTTCCTTCAAACATACCAGTATACTCATTTTTCTTAGTACCTGATAATTTAGAAAAATATTCATGCATCATAAGAATTGTTTTATTAGTTTCATTTTCCTTTAAACTATCAAAATCTATATCTAGAGTATTATATGAAACTTCAATTTCAGGAGCTTTATTTTCATTATTATCTATCAATAACTCTATTTTCTTTTCTTCCATTCCAAATAAAGTTCTATTTAAATCTATTCCCATTGTAGTAATAAGACCAAATTTCTTTGCAGATAATATTGGAGCATGCGTATTAAAATACAAATTATGAGATGAATATATAGCTTTACTATCTTTTCCAACATATCCTAAACTTATGCTACTAAGAAATACAAAACATGCAAATGAAAGTGCTGTTAATTTAACGTCATTCTTAGAAAAATCAAAAAATTTCTTTCTTAATACAAAATACAATACAACTGGTACAGTAAGACATACATAATTATATAAACTTCCTACTATTGTTGATAAAATTGTTCTCCAAAATTCAAATACTTGTCCACCATTTGTCATTGAATATACTGAAAATACACTATTATAAACTTGGTAATACACCATTTGTGCAAAAAATATAAAATATAATCCAAATATTATAATTGTGCTTATAATTCTATTAAATTTCTCTCCAAATAGTGTTGTTATAAAATACAACAATGTTGCTATTGGCAAACAAAATACTATCATTTCTATAAAATCGCCATCAATAATATTTTTAAATATTGTCATTCTATACACACATTCAAAAGAAATTACAAGTACAAACCAAAATAAAATTAGGAACAATTTCTTTCTATTCATTTTACCAACTCCAATTTAAACACACTGTACTATATATTTTACCACACTTTTCGACAAAGTTGACAAAAATTTTAAAATATGTATAATAATGTCAAAAAAAGAAGGGGGATTTTATATTATGAAACATGCTCAATATACTGAAAAAGATGATGATTTTAATATCTATGATGAATTAAATTCAAAAAGCTATTTAACTATTACAACAAGTATAGCAAAAGAAGTTAGTGAAAAAAAAGATGAAATAAGTGCTGTTTCTCTAAAATTCGAAGATAAAAAAAGAGAGATTGCTATTGCAAAAAAAGAAATTGCACGTTTAAAAAAGAAATTAAGAATTTTAAATAAAGAAAAAAGAGAAATTGGTAAAGACTTATCTAAAAAGCAAAGAAGTATGAACATAGATATTAATTTCTTAAATGCAGTAAATACAGCAATGCAAAGTAATAATGGTCATTATCTAGTAGATTATCAAAAAAGAAAAGTATTATAAAAAGAGATTCAAATAAAGTGAACCCCAAATAGTTCACAAAATAAAAAGAGAACTCAAGATTTATTTCTTGAGTTTTTTTGATTTTAATCTGGTTGTGTTATAAAATAATATCCAATCTTCTACAAGTTTTTGGTATTCTTGTAAAGATGTGAT
>JAEEGL012978191.1_pt1 | contig 28462 bp, 27 predicted proteins | sample 9134231 | NCBI WGS metagenome assembly JAEEGL01 (sample SAMN16246548, study PRJNA631951) | gut metagenome | biome: gut microbiome; feature: rumen; material: fiber-attached | host: Bos | place: Iran: Karaj | collected 2018-10
CCTTAACATCTTTATTACTTTCTCTTTGTTTCTTTTGTGATTCCTTAAGTTTCTTTTGTCTTTCATAACGGTATTTATTATAATCCATAATTTTACCTACTGGTGGAACAGAATTTTCGCTCATTAAAACTAAATCTAATCCAGCATAATTTGCTAGTGTTAAAGCGTCTTCTAACTTTTTAACACCCATTTGCTCTCCATTAGGTCCAATAACCATTAATTCAGCTACTCTAATCTTATCGTTGATTAGCATTTCATTTTTATCCTTTGCTATGACAAAGCACCTCCATACAATCAAAAAGGGCGAATACATAGTATCCACCCAAAAGCTCGAATTAAATAATTAATTTTCTTAGCTCTTTACCTATCATAACATTATACGATCAGGTGGATGTGGATACATCGCTTTCTTTTCAATAACAATCAAGATTATATATGAAAAATCCTTAATTGTCAACTATTTTTCCTTTTTATTACTTACAGAGTAAACAATTAATTCATGTTGTGCTCTTGTACAAGCAACATACAATAAATTCTTTTCATTTTTTAAGTATTTACTCTCTTCATCACTATACACTATTACACTATCAAATTCCAATCCTTTTGCTAGATAAGCAGGAATTATTACCAATTCCTTATTAAACTCCTCAGTCTGACTATTTAATATCGAAATAGGTAGTTTATCTTTTAAATCTTCATAAAGTCTTTCCGCTACACTACTTTCTCTTGTGATAACAGCAACTGACTTATATTTCTCTCTTAAATATTCGATATCTTCTAATAACTTATTAGGATCTTTTCGATGAATTAATGGTGTATTTTCTGTTCTTCTAATCGCACTAACATGATTTAATCCCAAAATCTTATTAGTAAATTCAATAATCTCAGGACTTGAACGATAAGTCTTAGTTAAACTAATACACTTCGATTTTTTAAATATATTACTTAAAACATTTAAACTATCATACTTATAATAAGGATTAATCGTTTGATTAACATCTCCTAAGATTGTAAAATTAGCATTTCTAAATATCTTATTAATAATTAAGTATTGTAAATAACTATAATCCTGAGCTTCATCTATTACTACTTGTTGAATATCCTTCTCATATGGGAATCCTTCAAGCATTCCTTTCATATAAGTAAATAATAAAGCATCATCATAACCTATTACTTTACTATTATTAAACTTTCTTAACTGTTGATCATTCATTCTTATCTTACAAAAATCACTACAGAAGAAACCAGTATATATTTCTTTAAAATCTCTACTAAAACTACTGTGTTCTAAAATCATCTTACGATAAGTAGGTTTTTTCTTAGAACTGCCTTTGTAATTAGCTTCTGAAAGCTTTAAAGCTATCTCATCAACTCTTTCAAAGAAAGGTAGTGTATTATAACGATTATGTAACAAGTCATTTATTTCGTCCTTATATACCGTATAAATGTGATTCTCTGTAAAATCACTAATCATTCTAGCTTTACGAATATAATCTTCAATGTATAGATTAATATCATCAATAATTTCATCACTTTGTTTATACTTAACTAGATTAAAATCTTCTTCAGATACTTTTTCAACATAATACCTACTTAAGAAAGTCATAAAAGGTTCAACTTCCCTAAACTCTGAAATACTACTACTTAAATAATCATTAAAAGTAGTTTGTAACGTATTATCTTCACCAAGTTCTGGTAAGACATTCGAAATATACTCAGTAAAAATTTGATTTGGTGAAAATATCAAAACATCATTACTCGTTAAATTTGGTATTTTATATAACAAAAATGCGATTCTATGTAATGCTACACTAGTTTTACCCGAACCAGCAATACCTGAAACAATTAATGTTTTATCTCTAACATTTCTAATAACATTATTTTGTTCTTGTTGAATAGTGTTAACAATGTTCTTCATTTTATCATTGTTATCACTAGCTAAAACTTCTTGTAACAAATCATCATCAATATTCATTGAATTATCAAAAGCACTTAATAACTTTCTATTTTCAATTTTATATTGTCTTTTTCTTAATAACTCTCCCTTAACAGGACCTCCAGGTGCTGCATATGCACATGGACCAACTTCAAAATCATAAAATAAACTACATATAGGACTTCTCCAGTCATAAATAATATTTCCATAATCATCATCTTTTAAATAAGTAAGTCCTAAATAAACACTATATCTTTTTTTCTCTTCATCCTCAAATACAATTGATGCAAAATATGGATTATCCTTAATACGATACAATTTCTTAAAATAATCCTGCTTCATCAGAATCTTGTTGGCTTCAAATTCCGAATCAGCACGTGCTTGGTTTAATTCCTGAGCATCCATAGCTCTCATATTGTCCCAAGTATATCTCCTAAATTCTTTAAACTTATCTTCATCTTGGAAAATATCTTTTCCCATCTTAGCAAGTTTATCATCTAAGAGTTTTAATACTTCATCGAGCCTTCTTTTTTCAAGTTGTAAATCTCTGCCTGTTATTGCCATATAATCACCATCACTTTCTATCATAACAAACAGAACTATAGATTTCAAATAAAATGGGTAAAATCCACCTATAGTTCCTAAAAAGTGATCTTTTTAAATTGTCTAAGTAAAAACGCTAAATACATTATATACATAAATAATATATAAATGCAAGAAAAAAGTAACTATAAATAGTTACTTTTGATCTTTTTCAACAATCATTTCAAGTCTATCTAAGAAATCGATAGAATCATTATTTTTTAATCCTTCAAAACATACTTCTTTTATTTGACTTGCATCAAATAAAGCAACACCCTTATCATCAAGAATTCCTTCAGGGAAAGGACATCCACGATAATCAAATACTTTATCAGGTTTTTCTTGAGCTACTTGACAATAACCATTAATCATTATTTTTTTATTTCCACCATTTAATAAAACGATAGAACCAATTGGTAAATACTTATTATTCATTATTGCCACCACCAAACAAATTAGATTCAATTTCATCTAAACGACTAATATCAAACTTCTTAGTTTGACCTCCAGAAATAACTTCTTTTGTATATCTAGACTTCATTTCTGAAGAAGATAATGGTTTAGATGGAGCTCTCTTGCCTGCTTTTCTAGCAGCTGCAATAGGATTCTCAACATGGGCATCTGGACTTAAAGCTTTTGCAGAAATAGTTCCATCTTGAAGATCTCTTAAGTATTCTTCAGAACCATCCATGCAACCAACAAATAATACATCTGCTATTTGACTTGCATCAAATAATGAATATATTTGCTCCATAAATCCTTCAGGGAAAACACAACCTACATAATCATAAGTTTTTTCCTCTTCAGCATTTTCCTTCATTTTATACCCTGTAATCATTAATGCTTTAGTTCCACCCTCAAGTAAAACTACACTACCAATAGGTAAAAAATTTACTTTCATCTTTTCACCAACCTAATCTTATATATTCTTTTGAAAGGAGAAGTAAACCTCTCCTCTCAATTAACCTAACAATCTATCAATATCATCAGTGGTTAAAGTACTGTCTTGAGTATCTGATGCTGGTGTTGAACCAGATTCATAAGTTGCTCCTTGAACTTGTCCATTTCCAAATTGGAAAGAAGCATCTCCGTTTTCATCAAATACGATATTTTCAGTATTAATCTCAGTAATTTTTAAATCTTCATTATTTTGACCTTGATTATTACCATTATCATTGTTGTTATTATCATTATCAGAATTTCCATTTTCTCCATTTGATCCAGAATCATCAGTTGGATCTTGTGGAGCATTTTGTTCATTCTTTATCTTTTCATAATAATTATTTTCTGCAGTTTCAAATGCTGTTCTTGCTTCAGAATATGAAGTCTTAGCAGCTTCTACTGCAGCAAGTTGAGTTGCAGCTTCTTTAGCAGACTCATTATAAGTCTTAATTGCTTCATTATATTGTTTTGCTGCCTCTTCAGACCACTTCTTAGTATCTTCAGATTTAAATTCTTTTTCGAACTTAGCTTTTAATTCTTCCATAGCTTTCTTATTCTCGTTAGCCTTAGTAATTGCAGGATTTGCTCCCTCAATTGCTTTTTGATATTCTTCTTTAGCTGTGTTCAATGCTTCATAAGCTTTAACACAAGTTTCATCTTCAGAAGCTAACATTAATAAGTCATTTGGTCCTTCGCCAGCAAGTTCTGAATCATAATTAATCTTCTCATCGAACTTAGTATCATAGTTCTCTACGCCATCAGCTTTAGCTAATTCTTGTGCTATCTTAGCTAATTGTTCACGTTTATCACAATACATGAATGTCTTAATAGCTTGATCTTTATTTGCAAGAATTGCTTCAATTTCAGGAGTACTGAATCCATATTCTTTTAATTTTTCTCTTAATCCATCTAAGTTTCCAGATTCGAAAGCCTTCTCTATCTCATCTAGTAACTCTTGTTGATGTTTAGCAATATCTTCAGCATTTTGACCGAATTCATATTGTTCACGAGCTAACTTATCGTAATCAACTGTCTCTCCTTCACCCATTCCATAATCGAACTTAATTTCTTCTTCAGGAATTTCAGTTTCATCATAAACAGGTTCAATTTCAACAGTATTTCCAGGATCTTCTGGTTGTGGATCTGGACTTGGATCTGGACTTGGTGATGGACTTGGTGATGGACTTGGTGATGAACCACATCCTCCACAACCACCACATGATTTTGGACTTGGACTTGTTCCTGGATCATCATTACTAGGATCATCGCTAGGTTTATCCTCTGGTTTATCTTGTGGTTTCAAATCAGTTGGCCATTTATCTTTATCAACAGGAATAAATGTTGTTCCTATTAAACCAGCATATAAACCAATATCTCCAAGTAGACCTTGACTTTGTCCTAATAAAGTCTCTAAACCATCTAAACCTAATCCAGTAGCACCAGTAACAGATTCCTTTGATGCTCCTAAATCTGGAGTATATGTAGGTAATATTACATCTACAAACTCTTTTGAATATAATCCAGAGTTTAAAGTATTTGTCATGAACGCATTAGCATTCTTAACAATATCAGCAAAATTGATATCCAAATCAGGATATTTTTGATGTAGATATTCAGCTTCAATTTCGGCAGCAGTAACAGTTGACGTATATGTATAGAAAGCATTCATTGCTTCAGCAACAGTAGTATTTACTTCTTGACCATCAACAGTAACAGTTGTATTGATATTTTTTAATGTTATACCATCATCAGCATATTGAACTTTATCTCCCAATCCAACTGTAGTTGCAGCCTCTGATAAATCAGAATACATATCATTGAAATCAGCAATATCTAATAAAATTGTTTGTAATGATAATCTACAATTTTCTAGTTTTGTTTCCAAATTAGTCAATGCATGAAAATTAACATGTTCATTTTCATAACATTGTGTTAATAAATCTTCAAAGATTTTTCTTGCTTCATATTTCCACTTAACATCTGTAGCATTTCTAACCAATTGAACAATACCAACAATTAAACACGCAGCTGCAATTACGGCTGCAATAATAGTTCCAACTGGCCATAACCATGCTAACCAAGCACATTGTGCTAAAATTGCAGCTGAACTACATGCTACAACACCAGCACCAATAGCACTACCTGCGGCTACAGCAGCAGATGATGCACCTAATACTAAACTTCCTGAACCAGTAATTGTACGATAACTTGATTCAGCGTCTTTGTATAAATCTTCAAGGAAGCCATTAGTAATGAAGTTGTTATATAGGTTTGCAAAGCGATCTTTCCATATTTCTTCCATGCAATTTATAACTTCTTCTTTAGCTTTATCTATATTCTCTTGAATTGAAGTAAATTGTTCATTATTAAGATTTACTTTAGCCATATAACTTCACCCCTATTCCTCTTCTACGGTTTCAGTACGATGACTACCTTTTGGCTCACCAATAATAAGCCAACCATAGTTGTACTCTAATTCCTTATTAATATTGTCTATATCAGTCATAAAGGCGGTATGTAAATCAGCTAAAGATATTTTCAAATTCTCAATATCCGTCTTCAAAAAATCTGCAGCTTCAGTAATATCACTTACAGCTCCACCATTTTCAAAGTAGAAAGCATCATTAATACTTGCGGCTTGTTCTATATAATTTCCAACTTCATCTAGTTTATTTGGCATATCATCAACTAGAAAGTTAAAATCAGCCTTTATATCATCAGTGATAATAGAATAGCCCATTCCACTTGCATCAACGGAATAATTAGCATAACACTTTTTGTTTCCTACTTGACCTGAACCTGATGCCATATAAATCCCTCCTTAAAGATTTAAATCTATTTATATAAATTAATGTTTTCTTAAATAAGTAACAGCAGCCATACCACCAGCAGCTAGTGTTCCAGCTCCAATAACTTTTCTACCCAATCTACTGCCCATTAGTCTTCTACCAGTATTTGCAAGAGTTGAACCAGTAGTTTTCAAGCCACTCCATGCTCTAGATCCTAAAGCACGAGCAGTATTAGAAATAGAACTAGTAGTAGCATTTGCAGCAGCATTTAAAGTTGATTCTGTAGCAACTTCCGCAGCAGCATTGGCAGTTGCGTTAGCAGTTGCATTAGCAGTTGCATTGACTGTCGCATTAGCGGTTGCATTGGCAGTTGCATTAACTGTAGCATTTGCAGCAGCATTCGTTGCAGCCTGCGTCGTACCACCAGTTAAACCAGACAACGCGTTATTATATGCAATTGTTTGAGCTTCTTGAACAGCGGCATTACTAACAAATTTTCCACCACCAGCTTGTCCGGCTTCAACAACCCATCTTCCCGCACTATTTTGTACAATTGTAGTACCATTAGATAACGTTAATTGTGTTGCATTTGCAACTGTTTGTTCAGCAGTAGTAGCAGCAGTTTGTCTAGCAGTTTCGATAGCAGCATTACTAACGAATTTTCCACCGCCTTCTTGACCAGCTTGAACAATCCATCTTCCAGCACTGTTTTGTACTGCGACTCTACCATCTTCTAGAGTTAATTGTGTAGCAGTTGAAACAGAATCTTTAGCAACTGTAGCACTTGTTTGTGCAACTGTATCACTAACAGCAGCTTCTGTTGTACTAGTAGCAGCAGAAGTACCTTCAGCAGCTGTTGTAGTTGCTGTTCCCGCAGCAGCAGCAGCGGCATCACTACCTGCTTTAACAATTAAGCCTTCGGCAGTTCTTGTATAACCAGCAGCGGCTAAAGCTTCATCAGTAGCTCCCTTAGCAAGGAAGTTGACTCCAACACCAGCATGTCCGGCAATAACAGATCCTGCTCCTACAGCAGTAACTGCAGCACCTGCAGCCATTGTTCCAATAACAACGCCACCCCATATTTTTGCTTTTCTTAATCTTGAATCAACACCTGAGAATGTATATTCAGCAGCAGTTAACTCATACAACCCAGCACCATCTAAAGCTTCCAAATCTTGCTGATACTGAGCCAAATTAGCTTCAGCATATTGTTGATATGGTGAATCTGCAATATAGTTCATTGTTCTTCCATCACTAGCATAACCAAGTGGATTTGCATCTTTAAGTCCTTTAACTCTTTCTTCAAATTCTTGGTATTGTCCATTAGCATTAGCAACTATAGTTGCCCAATTGTTGAAATTAGCTACAAAGTTAGGGAAATTAGAAGAGAAGTTTTGCCAATCCATAGTTAATTGATCAGCCAAAGGGCCATATAAAGCCTCTTCTTGTACTCCACACATCTTTTCCATATCTTGATTTGCTAATTCCAATAATCCAGCTATTGATTCAGGACTACCAGCATTACCAGTGATTTCTTGCATAGATTTGTATAATTCAGCTATTTTTTCATAGTCAAATTCTCTCTGTGCCATCTATATCATTCCCTTCAAGCGTTCATATAATTCAATTATTTATTATATAAAGCGTCTTTTCTTAATTTCAAAACTCCTAAAAATATAATCATTTCATCAGCACGACGAATTAATTCATTTAATTCATATTTAGATAGTTTTCCTTCCACATAAGTTTCTCCACTATCTTCAATTGCTTTCTTTAAATCAAAGCCCATTTTTTTGTAAGAATCTTCTAAGTATAAATGTAAAATAGCGGCTTGTTGATCGTTAAGTTCTCCGTATTTATCAACAGAGTCTTTAAACATTTGCTTTGAAGGAGGCATATTATTTGCTCTTAAATATGTCTCAGCAAAGTTTTGTAGTATTAACAATCTTTCCTTTTTAATCATTTCCTTTTTTTCCATATTCACACCTCTTTTATTCTATCTATTAGAAAATCCAATCCCAAAGAGCTTCTGCCCCTTCGATAATTGCTTGTCCAGTATCTACGACGCCGTGAACTACAACACCAGCACCATCCCAAACAGTTTCAAGAGCTCCTCCAGCAGTATTTAAAACATAATCTAGAGCGCCATCACAATTTGAATAATCCCAGTTTTCAGCGAAGTTATCACCTAAGCTGTTCCAATATTCAGGATTATATGGATTAGTGTATCCACTAGGATCGACTTGTCCGTGTTCAACGCCTTTAGCAGATGGGAATAATACCCATTCAGCACCTTCAAGTATATTATCAGCTGTATCAAACACAGCATCTCCGGCATATTCAGCAGCATCTCCAACTGTTTTAACAGTACCTACAATAGCTTCTGTAACAACGTTATGATGTTCAAAATCATAATTATCTGCAAAGTCTGCAGCAGCATTTTGATAATTGCTGTTTGATTCATAATAGTTAACAAATCCGTTGTGGTTAGCATTAGTTGGCTTAGCTTCAGCTGTTCCCTCAGTTGTTGGAACTTCTCCTTCACCTTGAACAGGATCTCCACCTTTACCAGTATGTTCTGGATCATCAAAGCTACGGCCTCCACCGCCATGTTCAACACCACTACTACTTGTATGAGTAGTTGAACCACCTGTATCGCCTTCTGATGTATCGCTAGCTCCGGCACCAGCCGCAGCTCCAGCTGCACCTGCAGCACCTGCAGCAACTCCACCAAATTCTCTTGCAGGAGCGCCACTAGATTGCCATTGATCAGCTAAGAACTCTTCATAAGTTCTACCATTCTTTAACATATCAGGGAATGCTTCATATTGTTCTCTTGTCGGAACATCGCCACCATATCCAGCAGCGGCAGCATCTTCATAAGATCTCCATGCTCCTGCTCCAACTGGATCATATTCCCTTTGTCTTTGAGCTAAGTATTCTTCATAAGTTGCAGGAATGTCATTGTTTTTAGCCCATTCTGGCAATTTATCATAGTTTTCTAAGTATTCTTTATATTTCTTTTCATATTGTTCTCTAGTCATGACTTTAGCGCCATATCCAGCAGCGGCAGCATCTTCATATGAAGTCCATCTTGTATCAGGATCACTAGGATCTCCTCCCATGTCTTCACCATGATCTGCTCCAGCTCCAGCTCCACCTTCATCTCCTTCTTCTCCAGGAGATGTTGCGCCTTCTTCATTACCAGTTCCTTCTTCGCTTCCGCCTTCGTTTCCAGATCCTCCTTCATTTCCAGATTCTCCTTCGTTTCCGCTTCCACCTTCTTGACCAGATCCACCAGGATTTGTAGAACCTCCTCCAGGAGTTCCAGAACCAAATGAACCTTCGCCGGCAAATTCTGTCATGCTTTTAATTATTTCGATTAGTTCTTGAGCAAGTGTAACTGTACCTTCAGCGACATGAGCAAAATGAACACTATATAATCTAATACTGTTCCCTAAATCAGCTAACGCTGTTTTATATCCTTCACAACCTGTTTGGAATAAAGTATAATCTTCACCTTTCCAATATGATCCCATCTCTGAAATTTTTCCATACATTGCAGCAACTTGTTCATCATAATGATCAGCATATGTATTTAAATTTTCAGACAATTTTGTTTGTATTTCGCTATCAGCGGTAAAGTCCCATGCCATAACTAACACCCTTTCAATATTGCTTCTAAAACAATACATTGTAAAACGCTAAATTATTCATTTAGCATCTTACAATGTACTACTTTATAAGTAGCACATCCATTTATAAAAATTAAGATTCTCTAACACCTTGATGATCAAGTTCAAATTGATGATATGCATCACAAGCTTGTTTAGCTTGTTGTAACATAACATTTAAATTTGCTAATTGAGTTTTTAAACCAGGCATTAAATCGTTCCATTCATTTAATTTAGAACTAGCCCATGCACTGTTTTCTGCATATTCTAATCCACTACCAATTGCAGTATTACTGTTTGAAACAACACCAGTAATAGTTGATGGATCAGTTTCTTCTCCTCCAATTAATTTAGTTAGAGTTTCATATTGAGCATTAAATTGCTCGTAATCAAATGTATTCATAAATTCACCCTCTCTTATAAAAATTTTTATAGCATTGATCCGATACTACCAGATACACTCTCATGAGTAGCGTCATAATCATCTGCAGTAGTTACTAAGTCGTTTCCAACTTGTCTAACAATAGAACTTGCATGATCTAAGTCAGCTTTAAATTTAGTACATGCTTCATTGAACTTGTCTGAATCGTCACCATCCCAAGTTCCGCTTGCAGTAATTGCAGTATAAGCAGATTGGAATCCTGAGATTAAACCATCAAAGCTATCAGCATTACCAATAATTTTTTGTCCTAAAGCTCTTAATTCAGGACTTTCCATTTTTAATGCACCCATACATTACACCTCCAAAAAAATTTCATAAGAATATAAGCTACAAAAATATAAGATTTTTTATATCCCAAAACCCCTACTTTTCTCCTATCATATCCTTATATAACTAATTATATAAAATTTTTCAAGTATAATCAATAAATAAATTGAAAAAAGACCAAAATTGGTCTTTTACTTTACTATGCTCCAGATGTAGCTTCAGCCTTAACTGATGTAGCAGCAGTTGATGCTTCAGCAGAGTTCTCTTCAATAGATGAAACTATCTTGTTCAACTTCTCTTTGAATGTCTTTTCTTCCTCATCTTCAAATCCTACAAAGAATACTTTTTCGATTTGATCATGGTCGAATAAACAAACTTGATTTGAACTTAAATAGCCTTCAGGATAAACGCATCCACTATAATCATAGATTTTTTCTTGGTTTTCTTGAGCTACTGAACAAAAGCCAGTAATCATTGCTCTTTTCTTTCCACCTTTTAATAGTACTACTGTTCCTATTGGTAAATATTTTTCTCTCATCTTTTTATCCTCCTATCATTTATTCTACTTCAACAAAGTCTAAACTTCTGCCATCATCAGAAATTTCTGAAGTAACTTTTCCATCATCTGGTCCAACCAAAACACCGTCTGTATGTCTTTCAACTGCAGAAGTATCAATTCTTACTCCTGGAGTTTCCTCTTTCTTAGGTTCTTCTTCAGCTTCATTAGCAGCTGCATAAGCAGCATCTCCTTCAACTGCAGCATATCCTTGAGGATTCATTGTGAAATTATTAATTGCATTAGCATTTTGATATGCTTGAACTCTAGCTTCGCCTTGTTCAGCTAAGCCATTACTGAAATCAACTAAGCCATTTCCAGTACTTGCACCTTCTCCAGTTGGAGCAATTTGTCTAGCCACAGGATCAAGTTCTCCTTGTGGATTAACATTACCAGAAATAACACTATTAAGTTCAGTTCCAGGTAACACTCTATCCTCCGGTGCTAATGATCCTAAATCTACACTTTCTAAAGATCTAGCAGCATCTGGATTATCCATATTATCAACATTACCCAGTAAATCAAGTATATCATCTGAAGTTAACTTACGATCAGTTGTTGGTGTTGTTGTATTTACTTCACCCTTAGAAGGTAATGATTTAAATTCACCTTCTGCTTGTACTGGTTGTTGTTGTGCAACCGGCTCACCAACATTTTGAACCTCTTGAGGATTTTGAACATCGAAGCTTAAGTTACCATCAGCATCACTAATAATATTATCAGTATTTAATGCATTTGGATCACTATCAGCCACTGGTTGTTCAGTTGGTGTATTATTAACTTCTTGAACTATTTCTTGAACTTCATCATTTGCTGGTAAATCTCCAAGAGTTTCTTCTGGCATATCACCAGGAGTATCTCCACCTTGTTCTACATCTTTTAGATATTTATCAGCAACTTTTTCCTGAGTTTCATTCAATTTTGTTTCTGCTTGATCTAATAATTCTTTATTCTCTAAAGCTTCTTTATGAGCATCATTTGCTGCTCTATTAGCTTCATTATATTTTTCAATTGCTTTATTATATGCATCGATATCTTCATCATCCCACTTAGATGGGTCTTCACCAGATTTCTTAATAATTCTACGCTTGATGTCTTCCATTTCTTCTTTCTTCTTATTAGCATCTTCAATGGAATCATTAGCTTTCTTAACTGAATTATTATAATTGTTTCTAGCTGTTTGAACATCGTTTCTAGCATCCATAACACTATCATCAATCTCTGCCATTAACTTAGATTGTGATAATCCATTTTCTAATGACATTCTACTTAAACCATTATCATACATTGTATCGAAATTTTGAATGTTATTTGCAGCTGCTAGTGAATTAGCAATATCTGTAAGACTCTTACTTTCAGTAGCCAAGATATAAGCAGTAACTGCAATTTCTTTATTATCCATTATTATATCGATATCAACATCATCAAATCCACCTTGACTAAGAACTTCTCTAAACTCTTCTACACCTTCACCAGCAAATGCTTGGTCTACTGCAGATAGAGCATTAGCTCTTTCAGCTGCAATTTCTTCAGGTGAACGATTAAAGTATTTTTCAGCAGCTAATTGATCAATAGTCGCTGATAAATCGTTATTAAGAGGTTTTGGAACCCCGGTCTTAACAATATCTGTAATATCAACAGAAACATCTATTAAGTCTCCAGTTGTTGATTCTTCAACATCTGGAACCCCACCTTCAGTATAGCCTCCGGAACGGCCTCCGCCGCCTCCGCCGCCACCTTCATATGGTCCATCTCCACCACCAGCTGGGCCACCAGTTGGTTGAGTAATAGGATCTTGAACGTGTTCTTCGTAGTATTCTCTTTCCTCTTGTCTCATTGCTTCAATATTATCTCTAGCTTTTTGAGCATCTGGATCAGAAACAATTTGTTCCAAATATTTTTGTTCAAATTCTTCTCTAGCTTTAGGATCCCAACTCTTATAGCTTTCATCTTCATATATCATTTTATAGTCGCTATCACCAGCAAATGCCATAGCACCAGCAAATGCTGCTCCCATCATAGCACCACTGTTAGTGAAGTCACTTCCTGTTAAGCAAGGCCAGTTACTAAGCATCTCATCATAGTCAAGACCCATTGCAGAGAAGTACGCTCTAGTCTCAGCTTCTTGAGCTTCTGGATCCCATTCTCTTCCGGTAAGTTCTTCATACCTTGCAGCATTACATTCTTCCCAAGTTTTATCTGGATCTGGTTTTTCAAATAAACCATTTCTCATTCCGTCAGCTGCTGTAGAGGCTGTTTGATTAACAGCTCTTTTATTCATTTCTTCTTCTACTTCTTGAGATAATCCGTATTGATGACAAAGAACTTTATTAACATAAACTGTAGTTGCAGTTCCTGCAGCTACGTGCCATGCAGTTTTTGCATAAGTAGTAGCATTAACAGTATGTCCAGTTTCATCTTGATAAACAAGACCACTATCCGTAGCTACCGCTTTTGTTGGAGATTGGTTAAATGTTCCTAATGTTTCATAATAATTTGTTAAACTTTCAAGTCTTTCTTGGAAATCAAGTCTAGTTTCCTCAAATTCTTCGGCTGCATTTTTTATAATTCTAAAAGTGCTATAAAGCTCCCTTACATAAGAGTCACCTTTTCTAATGTTCCCATGAGACTTCTCTTCCCTAACTTTATCCAACAACTCAGTATAATCTGCTTCGGCTTGTTTTACTTTACCAGCTGCTTTAGTAATTGCTTTTCTTCTTGCTCTATGATAATCACTTGATTTTAAATTACCTTCTTCATCTATATAATCATCAACAAGTGGAAAAGAAGCGTTTTTAGTTATATTATCATCACAATATAAACTACTACATACATTACTAGCGTTAGATATAAAAGTATTCAAATCTGTATACAATTGTGGCAACAATTCATCTTGTATCTTCCCAGCATGAGTATATAGGTCTTCTAAAGCCACAAGATTTACTTTGACTTTATTTCCTACAAGTGACCCACCGCCAAGGCCTGCATTTGCTTCTACCATGAAATCACCCCTCTCTCCTACAACGAACCATTTTCAGTCCTAGTTTCTATATCTTCCATAGAACTAGCCCATTTCAATAATTCAGTTTTAGCATCACTAAATTTCGTTTTAGCGTTTCTAATTTTTTCTTCAATTTTAGATAGATTTCTTCCTGAAACATAAATAACATCTAATGAAAGATTTTGTGATATATAATCAAGTTCTTCTATAATACTATCTAAATCATCTATAGTACCATTTAATTTATCATACATAATATCTTACCTCCGTTATTGCATCATATCGGTATTAGCGAAATTTTCTGTTCCACCCATGATAGTATTGGTAAGTAACCCAGTCATCTCGTCTTGTGTCATACCCTTAGTTTCAGTTAGAAGTGATTGTAATGTATCTGTATCAATTTCAAAATTTGCTCCATTCAAAGTAAATCCATTAGCTACAACATCTCTTAAATAATATGCGTTTAATGAATTTAAATATAATTGTTGAGTCTCGTTGAAATTAGATGTATCACCATTTCCTTCAAATGCTTGTTCAACAGCCAATCTTTGAGTATATGTTAATCTGTCACCAGCAGTTGCTTCTTCTTCAGTTAATCCAGAAAGAGAAATTGGATCATCAGTTGATTCAGCACCCGTTGGATTAAGTCCATCTCCCATTCCTGGAATAGGAGTTAGTCCAGAAGTCATGCTTTCTAAATTAGCTTGTGCTTTAGCAAATAAATCTAACTCTTCATGTTGGAAATCTTCTCTTAAAGTTCCTTCTGCTTTAGCCATTGCAACCCAAGAATTATATCCAGTAATAAACTCTCCCAAATCGTTTTCTATAGCTTCTTGCCAAATTTGTTTCAAATTAGCTCCCAATTTAGGAGAATTCACAGCACCACCAGCAGAAAAGAATTGATCATCTATATCGTTTAAAGCTGTTAATTCATCACCGAAATTAACAAAAGTAGTCATTAATTGACTAACACCAGAAGCAAAGTCATCAATAGTAAAAGCCTCGTTAAAAAATGCCATGCAAAATCACCTACTTCTCTGTTGCGACATATCCACCGCCGCCGCCACGGGAAACACCATAACCCACTGCTGCACTAACTTTTTCCTGATAAGTTTGAGCTGCTGGAACAACTACTTCTTTTAACAATTCAGCAAATGCACCAACGCAAACTGCAGCTGAATTCAAAGGGTCCTTATAAGTGTTCATTAATTCCTTAAATCTGTTATAAGATTCACCAGTCCAACCGGATTCAAGATTATTAATATCACCATAGATCTTAACAACATTTCCTTCTAGAGCTCTTTCTCTACTTTGTAAACCATAGACCAATTGATCTAACATATAAGTATCTACTTCTACAATTTCGCCTTCCATCTTCTATTCCTCCTATACTACAAGTATATTATAAAGAAAAAAGTTATTTTTTCCTTATAATATACTGCACAAAATGTGCAGTATTAATTAATTATCTTTGAGCACCAGTCTCTTGATTTGCACTTGAATATGCAGTCTCAGTAGCGCTCTTAAATTCATCCATTTTTGCTAGCAATTCTGGAACTCTATCTCTTAAGAATTCTTCAGTTTTTACTTGTAAACCTTTTGAGAATTCAACTCCTGCGCTATCAGCAAAACTATTACCAGCTGCTTCACCTAAATTACCACCAACAGATGCACCATCTGAAGCGTAAGCACCTTGTAATGTTTTAACAGCATTGTTAAATTTATCAATTATATTATCATTTTGACTTAACGCACCTCTTAAAGCGTTTCTTGCTTCATCGGCATTATAAGCTTGATTTGCCATGTAATCATTCCTTTCTTAAATTATCTATCTGCAATAGCAGCAGATGCTTCTTGCATTGCGTTGTAACGTTCTAAGTTTTCTGAATTAATAGAAACTTGTTGTTCAACAGATTCACCAAATTTTCTTGCTTCGCTTAATACTTCTCTGTCATAAGCTTCAGCAAGTTGGTCAGCAACTTCACCTTCCATTCCACTACCAACCAATGTAGTTTTGATGATTTTTCTTAGTTCTTCAGATGCTACTGCCATTTCTTGATTTGCAGCTTTAACAGTATCGTTTGTTGCTCTCCAAGCTTCTGGATCAATTTTGTAATCTAATGCCATAACTTCACCTCCTATTATAGTAATATTATTTTTGCTCCGTTTAGGATGTTATTCTCCAAAAAAGTATTCTCAACATCGTAAACTGTCCCATCTTCGGCATTTATTAATGATAACTTATCTGATATTGCAAAACTGCCATCAGTAATATCACTAATCGCCTTATTTAATAAGAATATAATTTCAATAGTTTTCTTATTGACAGGAATAAAAACGTTGTATCTTTCTTCTATACTAGGTACAATCAAATCTACGCAGACCTTATTATTATTCATAATAAAACCTCCTAAAATGCAGATTTAAGAATATACGATAGTTATTAATAGTTACCAATTCCCCACTACTATCCACTACACTCTTATACTAAAATAATACTATGATATCAAGTCAAAGTCAACGAAACAAAAAGAAAAAAAGACAAGTAAATGTCTTTTTTTACAACGTTTCATATTCGTCTTCTTCTCCAGAGTCCGAAATAAACTTAACTAATACTGTTGTATTACCATCAACATAGTAACCAAAGAATTTATCAACCTTAGCAGAAAGCACACGAGAACTTAAAGAAGACTTCAAAGTGTATTGGTTAGAAATTCCATTACCAACCCAAACACCTTTTGTTCCTGATAATGTATCTTTATACCAAGCTTCAAATTCATGCTTCTTCATATTATCACATGTATCCATGATTACGAAACTTACTTTTGGCATACCTTTAACCATTGATACCAATCCACTGAAAGCCCCATCAAATTCATTAGCTAAAATAGCTTTGAATTTTTCTAGACCAACAATAACACAAACATATTCTTGTTCATCTTTTAATGAATTTGGATCAAAACTAGCTTCCTTATATTTAGTGTTCATATCAAAAGCAATTTGACCGAACTTTTTAAAACTTTCCAACAAATTAGAATCATAGTAATTAACACCTGATACTAAATCAGATAATGTTTTTTCTGCGTCATAAACATAACAATTCATTCCCACAATTTTACCAAGTTCTTTAATAAATAGAGAACAAACAGTTTTATATTCATCATCCATTTCAGAACCAGTAATCATTGAAACAGTATCTTTTGTTAAATCTAAACAACGAACCTTTAAAGATTCTTTTTCTATACCAATTGGTACAGAATTTAAACCCTTTAACTCAGTAGAAACTTCAGATAATGTAACAACTTCTGGCAATACTGGAACTTTAGGAGCTCCTTGTGGATATTGAGTTTGAAGAACTTTAATCTTTTCCAAAACAAATTGATTTAATGTATCCTTTTCAACAGGAACAGCGGCTTGGAATTCATAAACACTATCTAACTTACATAATCCACGACCAGAAATAGCTGCTGGTGTAACCTTTGTTCTTGCAAGCAATGAAGAATAATCATATTTATCATTCATTTGGAATACCAAGTGATTTGGTAAATATTGTGCAAGTCTAGATCTAATACCATTTGAAGTATTAGATGTCATAATAAAGAACACACCATATTTTTGACAATCACGAGTGATTGTTGATAACAAGTCAAATGTTGCATCACCATAGTTTTCATTATATAACTCAAAACCATTAATAATTACAACTACGTTAGGTAATACCTTACCAGTAGCTTTAGAATAAGAAATATAATCTCCACCATAATCAGCAAACATTTTCTTTCTTGTATTAATAGCATCTGAAATCATACGCCATAAATTAGTAACCTTATCAACGTCGTTTTGTAAAATAACATCACCAACTTGTGGAGCCTTACGATATAGTTTTAAAGTTTCTGAACCAAAATCTAATAAATACATATTCAATTCATAAACTGAATAAGTACTAATTAATGAATAAACTAATGAATTAATAGCTTCTTCTTTACCACTGTCGGCCATACCATAGAAAATCCAGTTTCCACCTCTAGTGATAGGAACAGTAAGCAATCCTTGCTTTTGTAAATCCGGAGCATCGTATTCACCGATTACTGGATTAATATCACAATCAACTTTTTTATAACCATATTTTTCTTTTAAGCCATCAATATATATTACAGCTGGTAAAGCATTTAACCACAATTGTCTTACATGAATATCTTCTTTCTTAGAAATATCAACTAAGTACTTCATGATATTAGGCAATTCCTCACCTTTTAATATACCGGCTGTATTAGATTTTCCATCATCAACAACTTTAATAGGCATTCCTAAATTATCAACAAATGTAATTGTATTATCAACTTTCTTCTTACGAACATCTGATTCATAATATGGAGCTCCTGTCCATGCAGATTGACCTAATGCAAAGTATTCATCATAACCTACTTGTAAGAAGAAACGTCCAGTTTCTTTTAATGATGCTGCATCCGGTCTCTTAATCATTTCTTGAGAGTCAGATCTATCTTGAACTTTCAAACAAACTTTAAACTTAGAGTTTGACCATATTTGGTCATTAACTACACCACTCGGTTTTTGTGTTGCAAGAATCAAGTGAACACCAAGTGAACGTCCGATACGCGCTGTAGAAATTAACTCATCCATGAAATCTGGTTGTTGAGCTTTCAACTCGGCGAACTCATCGGAAATGATAAACAAGTGTGAAATTGGTTCTTCAACTTGACCATTACGATACATACGTTGATATTTATAAATATCAATAGTTGATTCACCAACTTTATCTCTCGCTTTATTAAATTCAGCTTGTCTTCTCTTCAACTCACTTTGAAGTGATGCTAAAGAACGATTGATTTCAGAAACGTCTAAGTTTGTAATAGTACCAGCTAAATGTGGCAACTTAAGACCAGTTTCTCTATTTTCAAATGCACCAGCTAAACCTCCACCTTTGTAATCGATAAGTACGAATTGTACTTCATATGGATGGTAGTTAACTGCCATTGATAAAATAAATGTAATAATAAATTCTGATTTACCTGAACCAGTCATACCTGCTATCAAACCATGCGGTCCATGTGTTTTTTCATGCAAGTCTAATTTAAATGGTTCACCATATTCATTAATACCTACTGGAGCAGATAATGAATTAATTGGATCACTATCCTTCCATCTAGATAAACAGTTCAATTGATTAACATTAGAAACATTATACATTTCTAAGAAAGAATATGTTGCTGGTAATTGGAACTTACCACCATTAATAGCAATCGGAATATTAGCTATTACATAAGCATATTTTTCCAAAGATGCTAACATAAAATCTGGTGTAAAATTAATTCTCTTACTATCAGTTAATACTCGTTCAAAAATACCACCAGTTTTTTCATCAACTGAAATAAAGTGTTCAACTTCATTTGGTAATGAATTTAATCTTTCAGTTAAAATTAATAAACTTATACCAATGTAAGAAGTTGATTCAACTAATGTTCTAATTAAAGCAACATTTCTTACTAAATCGATATCATCGGTAATAACAAGATATCTAGTATTTAACTTAACGTTTTCATCTGTTCTTCCAGTACTATTTTTACTCTCTTGCGCTTCTTTTAAATTGTTAATTAATTCTTCAAAATAAGCACTAATCGTATTGATTTCATCAATATTAGTACCAAAGAATCTTAATTGGCGATGATCATCCCAGAAATATGGTGCGTCTTTGATATCATCCCAGAATTTTGAATTCTCATTATTAGTAAAAACAACAACCTTTAACGCATCATATCCATGATAAGCAAATATTTGTAAAAGCATACCTCTTAAGAAAGGATCTGTTACTTCTTTAGGTCCAATAATAGCTGTAATAAACTTATCAACAAATGAATAAGTAACCGGTACATTAGATAACTCTGCAGTTTCCTTTTCAAGGATTCTTACATATTCCATTAAGTTATCTTCATCTTCCATTGAGAAGTGTTCATCTGGATAATTAACAGTAAAGAACGGAGGAATAGAACCAATTCCTAAACGAAGTGATAAGAAATCATAATCATCTGGATTCTTCTCCCATAAATTACGTTTCTTATAAAGAATAATATCTCCTACGTCCTTTAAAGGAATATATTTTTCAATTAATATTTGTTGTTCCTTTTTAATTTCAGTTAAGAATTCTTCTCTCTTCTTGCTGATATACATACTATAACTAGCTTGTCTTTTTCTTTCATAAACTTTCTTTTTATGTTTATTATACATTTTTGTTATTTGTGGTAAAACAAGCATACAAATAAGCATTGCTGCTGCTGTTAACAACGATGGTGCAGCTGACTTAATTTCTGTTTCTCCATTAACAACACTCGTAAAAGTCATAACACCAGACATCATAGATGACATTCCCATCATCATCATTGAACCCATAGTTAAAATAGCAGGCATTTCTTCTTGCTTTTGTGCTTGTGGTGGAGGATCTATTTCTAAAGTCTTATCTTCAATCTTTTCATCGAATCTCGGTGGCTTTAAGAAATAATCATCCTTCTTATACATTTCAATTATAGGATCAGGTTCCTTAGATATCTTAGAATAATCCAAACTTGGAACTTGTCTTAATTGGAACATAGAAGAATCATATTTAACTAATTTATTAGGATTATTAATATAGAAAATATCTTTAATAATTGAAAATTTTAATCCCAAAATAAATATTGAATCTCCATATTTCAATTGTGCTTCCTCACAAGGAATACCATTTACATACATTGGTATTTGAGGATTAATATTATTAATAAGATATTGACCATTATTATATGTTATTTTAATTTGGTTTCTAGCAATTCCTGGTTGCTCATAAGAAATAATATTAGCAAATGCTGGTCCATTATTAGCACCACCATTATTACCTATATACCAAGAAGTTAAACCTTGAATATTATTTAAATTAATATTAAGTTGAAATGCTTCAACATCATAAACAGGGCATGTATAAATAACGTAACTTTCACCTTGCATTACGTTTTTTAAAGTATAGAATTTTTCTTGCTCTAATAATGTTTCATCAACAGCTGAGCCATTACGGAAAACTTTTACTTCACTGTTGCTTTTTAGTACCCAATTGTTTTCAACCGCTTCAACGTTAACTAAATTCTCTTTACGATCGTTAACAATCCAGTAGTTACCGAAGACATCCTTAGGCAATACAAGATTAACTAGCTTTGAAGCGTCCATTAACATTATCTTCATACTGGCCACGCACCCTATTCTATATAAAATTATATCTTAAAAATCATAGAAATACAATAAAAAAAACCTTATTTTAAATAAGGTCCTTTTTTATCATTTTCTCCTAATTTCTTCTTTAGAATTATATATGCAAATATTATTAAAACAAATAGAATTAACAATATTATGAATAATAACCAAGAAATTACATCATATGTTTTTAGAATAAATGAAGATGTAGATAACATTACCATTCCAAATAATATCCAGTCAACTTCTTTCTTACCAGGAGATTCTTCTGGAACTGGCAATTGATTATTACCACCAAAGAATGATTTTCTACCAGTTACATTCTTCTTAGCTTGTAACTCTTCTCTTCGCTTGTTCTTCTTATCAATTACTAAATTGAAATATAACATTGAAGCTGCAAGCAATAATATTGCTATCATGAACCAGAATGGTGAAATCATATCTGCGTTTGCAAGTCCGAATGTTACTCCAGACGCTGCTAAAGAACTCGCTGTAGCAATCATTGCTATTCTTTCACGCATCAATTGTTTCTTCTTTTCTTCTTCATCATCTTCGTCTTCATTTGAACCGAAGAACATGTCATTCAATGATTTCTTATTTTCTTGATATCTACCATCAGGTCCAATACCAGCGCCACCATCGAATAAACCACCATTCGCTTCATCAGCACCAATTAAGCCTCCGGCAGCAAGTGCACCAACGGCAGCTGCTCCTGCAAGAGCTCCGGCACCTAAAGCATTATTTTGATTTCCGCTACTCTCTTGTCCTTCAAGATCCGCTGCAGCTTTAATATTAAATCCATCAAGACTATCTGGATCTATTTCGCCTTCTTCAGCTTCTAAAGCATTACCAAATTCTTGAGCCATCATATCAGGGTTTTCTTCGCTAATATAATCTGGGTGATCAAATACATCTAATCCCATATCAGCTAGTGTACGACTATCATCAAATCCATTTGCAAGATTTTCAAGATAATTATCGTCACCCTCACCAGTACCAAAGCCTGTTAAACCAAGCATTAATGCTCCAGCTCCAGCAGCTGCGGATTCCCAATCATCTAACTCACCGGCTCCTGTACCAGCTCCACCATGGCCACCATGACCAGTTTGATCAGAATCGGTCAATTCATCAATTGATGTACCAATCATATCTTCTAATGATGCATCTGCTGTACCATCTTGATCATGAGTACTATCAGCATCACCAGTATCTTCATCATTTAGATTATCCTTATTACCTTCATCACCATCATGAGTAGTATCGGCATCACCAGTATCTTCATCATTTAGATTATCTTTATTTCCTTCATCACCATCATGAGTATCATCTTGATCTTGTGTATCATCATCATTTAGGTTATCTTTATTACCTTCATCACCATCATGAGTATCATCTTGATCTTGTGTATCATCAGGATTAAAGTTTGTAAAATCAACTTCTTCAGCATCGGTTGTATTATCATTCCATGGTTGTCCACTATTATCATTTATGTTTGGCTTAGGTGATGGAGATGGACTTGGATCTTCAGTACCACCTACTTCACCATCAGAATCATAATAATAAATCTCTCCATAAGTAGTATCTCCGAGATTCTCAACACTCTTATTAAGAGCTGTAATAGCATTATTTATCTCTTCACAACTTTCAAAATCATCAATAAACTCTTCGATTTCTTCAATGGCTTTCATACCAGTTCTTAAATCGTTTACTATCGAATTAGCAGCTTCCTCTGAAGCTTGATCAACGATATAAGCCATATAACCATTATATGCTGAAGCTTGTGCAGAGTAATCATACGGTTCCCCGCTAGAAGGATAATCGTCTGACACGCAAGAATCACTTAAACTTACTCTATGACTTGCACCATTTCTAATACTAGAAAATAAATTAGAAACTTCAGTGGCAAAAGCGTTTCCATTATCATTAGAAGTTTTCTTCATTTTATTAATTGCACTACTAAAACTTTCTTTATTTGCAACCACTTTTGTCATAAGATTCCTCCTTCCTTACCAATTTTTATTGTAATTAATAGCACTGTTATAATAACTGTTAATATTTGTAATTTTCTTAGATATATTATCTACTGCTCCAACCAATTTTTTTCGTGCTTGAGCATATTTATTAGCACCATCCATATATACCAAATCAGAAGTTAAATTATTATTAAGAACATTTATCATGCTGTCTCTAACTGCCTTCAATTGTCTTAGTCCTTCAGAAATTGTTCTTCTTTGTTCTCTAAAATTCGTCATAGCTTAACCTCCTACCAGAATCCATAACCGTCTTCTTCAGTTGCTGTTAGCAATCCTAAAGGCGGTTGACCTTCAGCTTGTAGCGCCGCTTCTATATCATCTAGTGAATAACTATTTCTAAGTGTCTCAAGTTGAATATCTATATCATCGGCTGTATCACAAGCTCTCGCATATGATTCATCATTATTACCTGCCATATATGAGTTTTTAGGAATATCTACGCCATTAACTTGACCACCTTGATAATCAGTTGGAATAGCATTAGTAAATGATCCATCATAATGCCAGAAGCCTGAATCAAGTTCACTTGATAATGTATCTTCTACTCTAGAATACTGTTGATAAGCTGCAAGCATTTTTTGTACTGACTCTGGATATTGTGGATCGTTTGGATTCATAAGATCTAATTTTCCATGATATCCTAAAGCAAATAACGCTTGTGCCAACATATCAGCTGTAGCTCCAACTTCTTGGCGAGTTTGATCTGCATTCGCCCACAATTGTTGTGCCCTATCTGGAGCAGTTGAATTCCTATCAGCATTCATATTTGCTGGTGTTGTTGGTGTTGATAAAGGATTATCAGGTTGCATAGTTCTTGGATCTGTAACTTGTGCACCTGTTTCACCATACCCAGCAGGAACAGCAGGTGTTCCGTTATAAGTTACATTATCGACAGTAACACTCTTAACTGATCCATCAGGATTAGTTGTTACTGTATATTCTCTACCATTATAAGTAAATTTGCCATCTGGACCAATTGTTATTGGTGTTCCATCAATATTATCTAAACCAGCTCTAAGTGCTGCAAGCATTCTAGCATTTGCAGCATCATTTCTAGTTGGATCGGTTTTTCTCTTAATCAAATCATCGCCACCAATAGCTTGACCTTCACCGTGGTTCATATATTCTTGGAAGTCTTTATGTTCCTTGATCATCTCTATAACATTAGAACTCATTCTACGTAACATGTAATAAACATTTTTCCAAGGTAAAACTTTCTTTTCCCATGCATTGTATATTTTCTTACCGGAAGTACCGAATACACAAGAAGAAGCAGAAACATTAACTGCTTCAGCTACTGCTATATCTGCTTCATTAAAAGCAGAATAAAATTTATCATATAAACCTTCCCATGCTTGTAGAGCGGCAATCATTTTTTCAGGATCTAAGTGTTCTTGGTCACCATCATCACCTGAAATAGGTTGATTTGCAGGTGTTGTTGGTGCTCCACCTCCACCATGTGGATCGTTTAATAATAACATTTTTCTAACATTATTAATCATCTTGTGGCACCTCCTGATCCTCCAGAGAATGTACCTGCAGTTTTAGCTGCTTCTAAAACTTTAACATAGTTTTCAAGCATCTCTTTTGCTTTATCAAGGTTTTCGTGAACGAATTTTGCACCTTGTTCTGTACCATCTCTTAATGATTCATAGGATTTACCAGACCAAACTTCCATTGTATTCAGTTTATTAATAGGAAATTCTCCAGTATCAAATAATTCATCAATTACTTCCCCTATTGTTTTAATCTTTTCATTAAGAGTAGTGATTAAACTTTCAATATCTTTTGTACTAACAGCAAAATCGTAATCCATATTAAACTCAACTCCTATCACTACAAGTATGATATAAAAGAAAGTAATACTTTCCCTTATATCATACTGCATTATATAAATGCAGTAATATTTTTATTGTCCGTAAATACTTGATGTGCTATTTCCAGCTCCAGAATCGCCAGAACCTCCACCAAATGTTTGATCCATAAAGTTTTGATATCCTTTGTATTCATCAATAACTTGAGCAATTTTTGGATCTTCTGCATCAATTTCATCAATAAATTCTGTTTGGAATTTTTGAACTAAACCATTAAAATCACCAATTAAAGCAGAAGTGTCACCATAATATGCTCCACCTTCTTCAGATATTTGAGCTTTAACAATATCACTTAAAGCATCAAAGGCTTCCTTAGCAGATTTTTTAAGACCCATTATTTCAGTCCATTCACTGATAATCTTCGAATCTTCAACTTTTTCTTGGTCAGCTCCGCCGCCAGCTTCACCATCTGCGTCAAGTAAAAATTTTCTATATTCCATAAATATTCTCCTTCCTCACTAATTATTTAACTAAGTCGATCATTGAACTTTGTCTTCTTTGTGCTTCCTTAGCAGCTGCATCAAATTGTGATGCCATCTTATTTAATGCTGCTTTTACATCTTCAAATGAGTTTTGTCTTAAATCTCTCATTTTTTGTGCAAAAGAGTCGAAAACACCACCGCTCCAATCAGCACTCATTGATTCAATAGAGTCAAAAATCTTTGTTACTTTGTCTTGAAACTCTGTTGAATTGTTAGTGAAACGATCTGACAATGATCTAAGTTTTGGGGCACTAAATCCCATTCTAGCCATACAAAAGCACCTCCATTCTTATTTTTGTATAACTTTTTCAAACTTCTTTTAAGAATATCAACATACCCTATGCATATATACTCTTATAAAATAATAATACTATTTTTTTAAGTCAAGGTCAAACAAAATGCCAATTAATTGTAAAAAAATTAGTAAATAAAAAAGGCTTATATTTACAAGCCTTTTTTTATTTATCAATACGTCTTTTTTCTTCAATATCTTTATTCAATAAATTTACAAATTCATCATATGATACTGTAATAGTTTCTTCGCTATCAGCTCTTCTATAAGAAATAGTCTTAGCATCCACTTCTTTTTGACCTAAAATCAACATATATGGAGTTTTCTTAATAACTGCTTCTCTTAGTTTATAACCTAATTTTTCATTACGAGAATCTAAAGAAACTCTAAATCCTACTGCTTTCAAATTCTTATATACTTCTTCAGCATAATCCAAATGATATTCACTATTAACAGGAATTATTTGAACTTGTACTGGAGCTAACCAAGCAGGTAGATAACCTTTAGTTTCTTCCAAATAGAAGGCAATAGTTCTATCAAGTGATCCAAATATTGCTCTATGAAGTACAACTGGAGTTTGTTTAGAACCATCTGGTGCAATATAACTCAAATCAAACTTCATTGGTAAACAGAAGTCAATTTGGCAAGTAGATAAAGTAAATGCATTACCTACAGCTGGTTTAACTTGAACATCTAACTTAGGTCCATAGAATGCAGCTTCACCAATTTTTTCTTCATACTCTACTCCAATATCATCCATAATTTTTCTTAAAGCATTCTCTGCTTTATTCCACATTTCATCATCTTGATGATATTTCTTCTTATCCTCTGGATCTCTTAAAGATAATTCAAATTTATAATCTTTAATTCCTAATTCTTTATAAACTTCAAGAATTAATTCAACTACATTTTTAAATTCATCTTCAATTTGATCTGGAGTAACAAAGATATGTGAGTCATTTTGACAGAAAGTTCTAACTCTTTCAATTCCTTTTAGTGATCCACTAGTTTCAAAACGACAATCTCTTGCAATTTCAGCAATACGAAGAGGTAAATCTCTATATGAATGAATTTCATTACTATAAATAACCATATGATGAGGGCAGTTCATAGGACGAAGAACAAATTCTTCTCCTTCAACTTCCATCTTAGGGAACATAGCATCTTGATAGTGCTCCCAGTGACCAGAAGTCTTATATAACTCAACATTACCTAATGGTGGAGTTTGAACATGTAGATATCCTCTATCTAATTCTTTACCACGAATATAGTTCTCTAAAATATTCCACATTAAGAATCCATTAGGTAAATACATTGGTAATCCTTTACCTACTAAATCAGACATAATGAATATTCCTAAATCTTTACCTAATTTACGATGATCTCTTTCCTTAGCTTCTTCTAATTCTTTTAGATAAGCATTAAGTTCTTCTTCAGTTGGAAAACATACACCATAAACTCTTTGTAACATCTTATTAGAAGCATCACCCTTCCAATAAGCACCACTAAACTTAGTTAATTTAAAATACTTAAGTTGTTTAGTATTCTCCATATGTGGTCCTCTACATAAATCAGTAAAGTCTCCTTGAGTATACATACTAATAACTTGTTCTGAATCATCCATTCTACTAATTAAATCAATTTTATATGGATCATCTTTAAATTGTTCTAAAGCTTCTGCTTTACTAATTTCATGTCTAACAATATTCTTAGCATCTTTAGAACACTTCTTCATTTCTTTTTCAATTTTTACTAAATCTTCATCAGTTAAAGAAACATCTCCTAAATCAATATCATAGTAAAAACCTTCTTCAACTACTGGTCCTACCCAGAATTTTGCTTCTGGATATAAATGTTTTACTGCTTGTGCAAGTAAGTGTGCACAACTGTGATTTAACTTATTTAAATCAGCATCTTCTTTAAAATTTACCATCTTATTTTCCTCTCTTTCTTTCTTCTTGATTATGGTCTAATAATAATCTAGCCATTTGTCTTTTTAATTGTTTTAATTCTTCTCTAATCTTTTTTCTTTCATCTTCATCTTTTGTTACTTGTAACTCATAACGAATCTGAAATAACTTGGCTCTTAACTCGGTGTAGCCAGGAACATCATCGTGTTTCATTCCATCTCTCCTTAAAAATAAAAAAACCACAAAATTGCAAGGAGCAATTCTGCGGTACCATCCTTTATTTTACTTAATTTAGATAACGGCTTATTTTACCGGGTATTATTATACCTCTCAAGAAATAGTAATTATTAAGTCTTCTATTAGTTTACACCAACCACTAACTCTCTTCGCGAAGGTTCTCAATAATCGTGTTTTCTCTCATCGAACTAACTAAATAATAAGACTTTAAA